>Ga0209671_1006393_pt1 | contig 12088 bp, 8 predicted proteins | sample WorMetHERISLAND2_2_FD_187401 | JGI IMG/M metagenome (GOLD analysis project Ga0209671, IMG submission 187401) | Marine gutless worms symbiont microbial communities from Max Planck institute for Marine Microbiology, Germany - Olavius geniculatus... | ecosystem: Host-associated > Annelida >...
TAACAAAATAGGTCTATTTCCGTTGTCAATATATAGCGTTACATAAGTAAACATCTCTATTACGGTTTGTTTGTGTCAACGAGCTATAAATAGCTCGTTGGTTTGTGTAACTGAAACAAAAACAAGAGGGTGCGGCCGTTGAGGGGCCGCCCGCTATGGGGCCGTCCTTGCAGTTGAGTACCTGCGTGCTGTTTTGGGGCTTTCTAGGTCTTTTCGTTCTAGCGCTAGAGGGCAGAAACTTGTCCGACGGACAGACAGACGTACATTGCCAACGGGCGTTGCTGTGGCAACGAAGTCACCCAATGCAAGGCGGCTAGGGGTCTTTATAACACCTGCCAAATATGAAGCTGATCGGACAACCGGCGGCAAAGTTATGGGGATTTTTGCCAACTGCGCAATTAGCCGCCGTGACCGTGACTTTTGACCCTTTGAACTAAAAATTGGTCCACGGGGTGCGCATGACCCAGGGATCCTTCCTACCATGTTCGGTTTTCTTAGGCTATTCCGTTTTCGCTCTAAGTGGAGCACCGCGAGGGAAAGACGGACGGACAGACGGAGGGAACGGCCGTTGCCATGGCAACGAGGTCACCTGGTGCAAGGCGGCAAGGGATCCTTACGCCACCTGCCAAATATCAAGTTGATCGGACAACAGGCGGCGAAGTTATGGGGATTTTTCGCCAACAACGCAATCAGCCGCCGTGACCTTGACCTCTGACCCCTTGACCTTAAAATTGGTCCACGGGGTGCTGGTGTCCCAGGGACCCTTCCTACCAAGTTTGGTATTCGTAGGCCTTTTCGTTTTCCCTCTAGGTGGAGGCACGGGACAGACAGACGGACAGGATCAACACATGATGGGGCCTCCTTCTAGGAAGGACGGCCCCATAAAAACCATCAGATACTAGCAAAATTTTTCACCAAATCAAAGTGGATGACGGATCTTTGTGGATGACGTCAAACACAACTACCTGAAACTGAAGTGCTTTGGGCTGACCTCACAAAAGCCCCTGTAACTATTGTTTGCTTTAGCAGATTTAACTAAAATTTTGCGCTTTGATTGCCAATAGATGTTGCATTGTTGGTGTAGAATTTTGCCGGAATCAGATGTTGTTTGTTGTTTGCAAATGTACACTAAAAGAGAGCTTTACTTTTGTAACGCCATATTGATAACGACGATATTTTGTTATCAATAATGAACAATTAATAACTCCTTGATTAAAAGTCGGACGCTGCATGGACTTCGGAAGTTCGAACGTAGGCGGTACGGTCGGCTTTCCTTGAGGTAAACTGACCAATTATTGGCCACTTTGTCATCGCTGTGTTTCGCGTTTTCCTTTTACCTGCTTGCTGTTTGACTGATATTTCTGGCTCATTCATTATAGAACTTTGCAACTACAGCCGTGGCAGGTTATGTAATCATGTCAAGGCTTTGCTATGATTGCACAACGTTTCCGTGGATTTGCAATATAATTAGAGGAACAAGAAATAGTTTAGATCGTGACCAATCTAATGTACTCCTCGCGCGCATTATTTTCTCCTGTATTTTCAACTGTATTTTAACTGCTTTTAGTTCCTTTCTTTTCACACCGCAAATGACGTCATAGATCACGTGACCATTCGACTTCCGGGGGTCGACTTCCTTCCGACGTCCATGGTGACCATGCGGCTATCTAGCACCGTTATGGAGATATGGCGCCTCAAAGATAATGCAGTCACGAGTTTGACTTTTTGGGGTCACGTGACGTCATCGGTCAAGTTCCCATTTGACTCCCGGGGGTCGACTTTCTATGGGTGGTTGGTCGGTCGGTCGGTCGGTCCTCAATATTACACAGATCTTATATACTTTTCTTCGCTACGTTAGGAACCATAGATGTAAAAAAAAACGTTCCAGGAAAAATTTAAAAAATGTTAAAAAACGTAAAAACGTGGCAAGAATAAAAAACGTTTAAAAACGTTGAATAAAAACGTTGGCCATAATGACTATGTTCAACTTCTTGCCTAATGCCTAATGCTGTAAGCGCAGTATACCTGGAATAATAGTTTAGATAAAGAGAACTTGATTTAATTTTTATTCAGCTGTGTGGTCGTATGACAACAGCATTAAACTAACTAAGTATGCTAGTTAAAAAGTTCTAGTATATTTGGACTAACTAAGTAAACTGCATCACTATGACCTATATTAATTCGTTTCTGCTGTCTCAAAAGTGCTTCACGAAACTTTTGATGGGATTTTCAATGCACGTTTTTAAAAATAAAAAAAAAACGTTGAGCAAAAAAACGTTATAAACGTAAAAAACGTGGCAATAATAAAAAACGTAAAAAACGTTTTTTACATCTATGTTAGAAACGTAGCGCGCGAGGAGTAAAAATTTACTTTCATTTCAGTCGCATCGGTTGTTTTGCTACCTGCATGAAGATTAAAGTCATGGTAAGCTGTCTTTGACAAAATAATTTATTTCTGTGATGTTTTATGCAGTTTATCTATGTTTCTGCCATACGTATAAATATAGGCCTATAGCGACATAAATCGCGGCAACCCCTAGTTGTGCTATTTAGTGGCCACACTATAGACCACGGCCAAATAAATAATTTTGCCACTAGGTCTATGAAAAACTTAGAATATTATAAATATTATATACAATTTAATGTTCTCATACAGAAATACTATTCGCGCTATTTTGTCAAATTGTTAGAAATACGAGTGTTGTATGCATTGTAAATGCTTCAGTGTATAACTACTTTATACCTTTTGACATTGTGTGAATTGTTTTATGGCACAGCAAGAAGCACCAAGCTACAATCATGACAGAGAAGATGCGGTTAAAAGAAAAAGCAAGCAAACACCGATTTCAACGGACAGAATTTAAATATTTGTGCAGTGGGGCTTGCTCGCAGTGTGCTCACTTGGGAAAGAAGTGAAGGTTCGTTTGTGAGAACTGTAGATCTAAATAAATGCAGCTTTAGGCATATCTAGATATTGCTGTGTGCTTGGGTCTTAGTAGTTCATGTAAACTTTCTACTGTAAGTCTGAGTTTCTGTTGTTTTACGTTATAGCTTAGTGATCCTGTTGCTACACCGTATTACTGAGAGCTATATCATGTTTGTAATATCTTAGTATTATGGATGACTTTATGAATTCTATTGATATTATGATATGTTTTGAGATGACTGTGTTAATTGATTTAACGTGTGATATTGACTCTGTAATAAAACATGAGAACGGCTGCACATTTTAATTGGTAGGCCTATACAACACAGTGCAATACAGAAATTGGCACTTAAAACTGACATACAAGCTGACAGTGGCGTAGCCAGAAATTTTAACTGGGGGGTCCTCGTCTTCCTTTCCCTCCGTTCCCCTTCCCCCTTTTGTCCCTTCCCTTCCCGCTTCTCTCTTTTACTCTTCCCCTTCCTTCCCGTTCTCTCCCCCTTTCTCCCTCCCTTTTATAAAAGTAGGTCCCCCAAAATCTAGCTAAGGAATCTGGGGGAACGCTATGAGCTCCCCCAGCGGGGTCTGAGCGCAGCCCTAGCCGAAATTGAATTAGGTTCATTTTAGCTTTAAAAGATGAAATCATTCTGGTGGCAACAATTTTAATTTTTTTTCGGAAAATAAACTGATCAAATTGACAAATTTTGTACAGTTTATACCTATGCATATGTTTTTTTCTGGAGGATTGGGGAGTTGGGCCTTTTGCCTTCCCCCCTTGCCTACGCCACTGGGAGCTAACAGTTTAATCTAGCACATAAACTAAAAAAACTAGAATGCTTTTAAAAAATGAACTGAGAGACAATATAATAGAAATACAATTACAATGTAAAACTTGAAAGATCCGAAAACTGACTAAAATCGAAAAAAAATTAAAAAGAGAGAAATAATGAAAACTAAAACTGGAAAAACTGAAATGAAAAAAAATTTAAATAATAACCGATTCCAAATAACTGTGAAGTCAGTCAGATGTGATGGAGGATAGGATTTTAGAAAAAGAAAAGTTTGGAGATTAGAATGAAACCAGAAATTTGAGCAAAGCACATTGCTGCAATTACAGCAGGTTTTTTGGAACTCAGCTTTTAATTACGTTTTTATTTAAACAACAACTGCGACAATATTACCGCTATTGCTACTACTTAGGCCATCACTTATTGCTGACGGTTGGCGTACATTGGGCGAGGACACATCAGCGCTATATACGTTCCAGTCTTTCTTTTAAGTCAAACAAAACATTATTTCACTAATTTTCGTCCTTGTTGTGAAATTAAGCATAATTTCGTGCAAATTTGAATGTTTTTATTGACAGGTAACACAACCAGTGATTGGCTGTGTGACAGGTGAGTCATGTACGAAAGGCGACGTGTCTAGCAAATATGTTGTTAACTGTAGCGGAGTGTCTGCCACGGATACTCTCCAGCTGACGCAGGTTCTCTGGCCACATCACTGCGTCATCAACAATTCCGATTCCTTGTTCCGCTCCGAGCTCGTTGTAATGCCGTCTGATCTCATCGTCCGGAAAGGCTACCATTGTCATGCAAGTATTTACTCTAACAAAGTTTACTCTGGGGACCCAGTCTGACTTGGAATAACTCTAGATAAATAATTAGTTAAATGAACAAGAAATCTGAGCTAACGCTGATGAGACGCGCGACAGTCTATAGCAGTTCCTGTTTGCAAGTTGTTAAATTTTGGTTTATCTCTATCTTTTTCGTCGCAGTCCACTCTTGAAGTCGAAAACTGGAGAGAGAAAAAATCACTGAAACCCCCTCTCTTGAAAGTTTGACATATAGCAGTAAAATAAACACTTTTTACGTGGCTACCCCTCTTTGAGGTTGCCGTTCTAGAGGAACCCCCTACTCAGCGTCATTGTATTTTTTGAATTTCACGACTAAATAAATTAAATAGCAAATTTTAATTTTTTAACTTTTAAAATGCACATCCTTGCTTGAAACTTCATAAAAATAGTCGGCCCTTCAACATGCACTATATTTTGCATTTACAGCAAGGAAAAATATCGCAAAAATATGAAAAAATTCAACAAAATTTTGCCTTAATTTGGACAAATTGGTATAAAATATGACTGTAAAAATTAAGTTAGCATTTACAGTAGAAAAAGCGCTTTATTTTGACGAGTTATGACGTATGTCATCGGGGTATAACTCTATAGGACCGCTATACCAAGCACGTAGGCCTATGCATTGGACATTTTACCTTAGCGGACGCTAGGGCTTGACATGAAAAACGGATTGTAAAATATAGCTGCCACCAAAATAAAATTTCACAACCATCCTTTTTGAAGCTCTATACATGTGCCTTCAATAAAATGTGGTTACAACTTGTTCTATCGCGGGGAGGGGTTACTAATAAAATACCTTGGCCCTTTTTTACAGATTCGCCGCTGCACTATTATACAATGATATGGCGAAACTCACCTGGGCTCGAATCGGTACCGGGTTGTGACGGACAACGGACAGACGGACGGACACCAAGACAGAATTACCATAGCCTTTACGCGCTATAGCATTTACATGGTGTCACGCGTAAAAATTGAACTTTAGTACTGGCAACGGTAGTAGTAAAGATTTGGTGCCATCGTAGACCAAGACTTCTAAAGCATAGATTTGGTTTACTACTTTCCCGCTTTTTGAGTGGGCCAAGGAATGTTTTTGATGCAATTTTCATCTGTAAATTAGTTTACTGTTGTATTTGCAAAGTATGCCTCAATGAAAAATAGTAGCATTTAGAAGACTCCGTAGGAGAGTCGGGTCGGAAGATTTTTTTCTTGTCCGAAACTTTTTGTCGAAAAATATCAAATTTGGGGCTAAAATTCGCAATCAATTTTGAGGAAATTTGGAGACAAAGTTGAAAATTTGAGCACCAATAATGTCTTCTGTTAGAAATTTGCAGCTGTCTGTCAAAAATTGCAACTTATTGTTTCTCCTGCATTTTTCAGCTAGGACGCCACTGAAAATATTGTATGATGACGATGGTAATGCAGATTGACTCATACTCGGTATTCTACGACAACGGTCACATAACACAGACAGAGCTGGACGATCTGCTGAAAGCACGAGATATCACTACACTGTACATGGCCGGTCTTGCCACCGACTATTGCGTCTACTACACTGCCATCGATGCCAAAACACTCGGTCCCATCTGGCTGATTTATGTTGTGACTTATAAGAACTAAAATTCTTCTCACACAATGTTAATTAGTGACAGCTGTTTAGCAGCAAAGATTGCAGAATACCTTTACTCTACAGTGTACAAGCTCAAATGACCTGCACAACTGTATTAATAAATTAATAATAACATTTTTGTAGCGCCATAACGTCCCAAAATACAGAGGCGCTGGATTCTGTTCTCGCCTACTAGTTTCTATAGTCAGCCTAGTTCTGTTGATCATATCTTGACAGACAATGATATATTCATTAGTAGGAAAAATTTTAGTTGTGATATAGCTTTTGTTAATTTTTAGGACTGCTTGGCTTCTTGCGTGCTCAATAACTTAACGAAGTGTAGTGAGCTAGCAACTGAACAGATAAATTGTTGTTGAATTTGCGTCGTGTGACGTTTTGTGTGACGTAATTTCAGGGTACGAGACGTATGTGATTTTGGACGCTACGCGAGGCATCGATGTCGAGACAATCAACGCTGCATTAGTCGCTATGAAGCAATCAGGCATGTCGCAAGCTTGTCTAACACGTCTGTTTAACGTAACCAGGACATTGATATCATTGATTACAGTCGCACATAAGCCGGTTTTTGGCTTTTGTAAAACCAGCCCGTTTCTGGAAGTTTTACTGTACCAGATTTGGACAGTTTCATAAGGAAACTCATTTAGCGGCACTTTTTGTTAGCCAAAATCTCTTCATTGGCAAATTGTTTTTAAGTTGCATTGAACAAATAAAATTATGATGAGGATGGTTTTTATTTGGACTGGACAGGAGTGAAAATAATCAACTCAACTGACGTGGCAGCAATATTTAGTTCTGGTGCAGCTGCAGCATCACAGACTCTACTTCAAACTGCTGCCGCTTGTCTCGTTCTCTTCAGCACTTAGCACCTTGTGCTTCTAATCTGACAATATCATTGGTGTCGTGCATAACAGCTTTTTTAGTCGGCTCGGAAACGGGGGAATTTTCATTCCGTAAATTTTCCACCCAATTGGACTTACGGCGCCGGGCGGACTCACGTTGGGTTTTGCCCCAAATTTCTAGTTATTGCAGTTCTGAGTGGCATTTACTTATGAGTAACGAATGATATTTGTAACTAACAGAATAATTATGTATGTATGAACAGAATGAGGACCAAGACATTGAAGCTGATTCCTAAGATAGTAAAAATTTTTAATAACTGCGATAGAACGAAGCACTCCAGTGATTAATCAGTAACTCTGTCATGTTAAACTGTGTTTTAATATTTATAGGGCCTATTTACTGTATTTTATTGACTAATCATTTGTCTCACTTTGCGTAGGTTATTAACTGCCAGGAAGCTTTTATGTGCAAGAGATTTAGCTTGATGAGCTTCCGTGCAGGGATGTAGTCTTTAAACCAAAAATTGCAGTGTTGGTCTTGAGATTTTGATCTCGGTCTCAGATTTGGTCTCACATCTCTGGTTTCGTCTGCTAGTCTGTAGCTGATCTTGGTATCGTACATCTCGTTCTAGTTTTAAAACTGAAGTTTTAAGCTTACTAGCCAAACTAAAAATGATTTTACTTCTGTACATCGTTTATTTTAGTATCGATGGACTTGATATCGGTCTTCATTATATTGGTTTCGTTTATATCTCTACTTGTGTGTTATTTGTTGTTGAAATGGAGTATTGATTTTACTGTGTGACAGACGTTTGTAGTATCGCGTTTCTTCACGACTCTCTATGAATCATTGAGATATAACATGGCAAAGAGCAACAACACATTTACGTGTTGTTTAATTATGCAACTTACGTAACTATGCAAGTATTTGTTCTGAAGTTTTAACTATTTTACGTGCGACAGCACATTTACAAAAAAATGCCTGCTGTATCGCGTAAAATTGTTGTTAATATTCATGAATAAACGGCTACTTATACAGTTAAACGTTCAAATTTCGTAAGTTAGTGTCCACGAGTGCGGCAACAGATTTGACACAAAGTGACAGATTTTTTATTCTAGCTTCTTCCGTAGTTCATCGCAGAATGCAATAGTAAAGTAAAAATTCTCAAAATCAATTACCGTTTTTTAGAGTTATCACAAGAAGGCTGCGTGCTGGAAGTTTTTTTTGACAAACGGTGTACGTAGCAGCGATCGAAATCTGTTTTCCGTTGAAACATTGCAATAATTCGTATGGTGTGTTTAAATGCGCACGACAGCGCCGATCAACACATGTACCGGTACGCCCCTGTGGCATTCAGCTAACAATGCTAACATGCAGTTACAATGAGGTACAACGAGACAACGTAAAACGGTAACCGAAAAAAACTTAGCACAACCATATTTTCGTCGTACGCAATTCGAATCAAACATCAACATTATGTACAATTATTTTACGCACATTCAGACACATAGCACGATTTGACGAACGAACATACGAACTGTATTGCTCCATGCTGTTGTCCACAGATTTAGATTAGATACGAAATGATTACAGTTACAGTTTCTGTAGAGCACGACAGATTATAGTCAAAATAGTAGGTCAATGCGAATGACAGTAGGCCATAATTTGACTCAATGGTGTAGAAAATAACATACTTTTCTAGCCTTTTTAAGTCGATTCACACGCGTGATACCAACTTTCCGATCAACAGAGATAGTATGTTACCAACGCTGCAACTTCAAAAGCATTCCAAGACACGCTTTGTTAAAATTATGTTTTAACTTACTTTTAGACTTTTAGCGTATTTTGACTTTTATACTGCGCGATGACCTGTTTCAGCATCTGCGCATTGTAAGTCTGGATGAATGACGATGGAAGATGACTTGTGTCGGATCTGACTGCTTTCTGAATTCAGGTCACAACGTTTGTAGCTTCAGCAGCTTATGCAAGTAACTAAGCGATTTACGTTTAGCTGGTTTGTTTTGTTATTATAGCATGCGTAGTTTTAGTTTTAGCAAGATGTTCCCCAAATGCAATCACTATCACTTTGATTATCTGTGGCCCAACCATTTTACCATGTCACAAAGCGTTGACCGGAATAGGATGCCCAACAAAGACGCGGTCTGTCTGGCTTTCTCTGTATATATTATAGCAGAAGCTAGACCACAGCGCATGAATGGCAGGACAATACGCGCGACAATGACAACCCATCGGTCTTGAGCGCAGATTAATAAAGCACAGAAAAACCATCAGACAATCTCGTTCATCTCTCAATGGTGCGCGCGACAGTATTCAGAAATGCTGATGGCAGAATGTTCGGTTTTCGCCAGCCGGCAATAATAAAAGTAAAATAGAAACGATAGGCTATACATCGTATTACTGTAGAACAACAACGGTTACAACAACCGCCTACGACAGCAATACACAGTATGAAATAAACTGTGCTTAATCGCCGAATAATAATGTTTCAGCCGATATGATATGATCAATAAATTAAAAAAAGTTTCAAAAATGTGATCCACTTTACAGCAGTTTGACTAATAAGTTAGTTCGCTTGGTCCGAAATATTGACACTAGGCCTACTGGAAACAGCACGAAATAGCCTACAATGCAAAAACACAAAACAACGTTGCAACAACCATACTGGTTTAGTCGGCTGTATTTTGTAGTAGACTTCTATTTTTTCTATAAAAAGCTTTCAGTACTATACGACATCAAGTTATTCGGCGAGTTATGCAGTGCATGTACGCCGCAATTAAAGCCCAAATTCCATTACGCCGACTTTGCGACAAAGTCTGTAACGTACTTTGTCGCCGACTTTCCCCGTGCATTTTAACGGACTACATGTAAATTTTATTACAGCAACATAAACGGGTTTGTCACAGACTTGTCACTTTGTTGCAAACATCTCGACATGTCGAGATGATTTCTGTTCGCGACTTTCATGATTTGTGTCTACGATTTTCCCGGCGGGGAAGTTTCGGTGAAAGTCGGCGTAATGAAATTTGGGCTTAACTACAAAAACGGCGTTTCAAATCTTTCAAACGTCGTCAGGTTATACAAGAGCATTTTTGAACTGATCGCGACAGACAATTTAAAACGGAACAGAGTGTCCACAAAACAGAGTGTCCCCAAAATCCCACAAAACGCAAACAAGACGAAACATTGCGTAAAATCAATAATAATAGTAAAATGACGAAGATGTGCAATGTGCATAGATGTCACTGTCAGATAACGCATAATGCAAACCCTGGTAGGTAGACGTAGGCCTAAACCTAACATTATACAGATTTCAGACGAAAAAAGCATTCAATTAAACTTTTCGTAACGACAATGAAGTATCCACAATTACTTTTTGTCCAATATAAAAATAACATTTGAAATGATTTGACAGACAAATCAGTAGTTGGACCTACAGATTGCTGTCTCGATTTCTGCGAATTAGTAAGTCATCGGTACACTGCAATGCACAGATATACGCGTACAGTAATACACGTTGAACAAAAACACTACATGTGGTACACATAAACATAGAAACGCATCGCCACGCCTACAACAGATATATACACGGTGCGTGAAAATTGTAAATTCAAACAAATTGTGCCCTGAGAGATCACCATTGAAAACGACTATGCAGGCGGTTACAATAAGCTACTTAATGCCAGCGTACACTGACTGTACTGTACAATCGGATTTGTGAAACTGCTGCAGGGCATAGTGTATATACACTACCCTTTACAATAGTTTACAGCTACAAAGTATGACATGACAGAGATATTTACACCCGTAGTCTGGTGTGGCCGACATCTCTATATGTTATCTTCTTTTACCTACAACAGCAAATGACATTATGTGGCAAGCACTAAACTGGTAGCCTATTTCGTTTGACTGACGCTGTATAATTATTTATGCTGCCGAATCGCGTGAGCATCAAAAGCGAAAATTGATAGTTACACAGGCGACGGTTGTCGTGATAGCATGATACGTAACTAAAAGTGGACAAAGATTTCAAACCGCCGACAAAAATAGCAATGCTACCTAGCGAACACAACGATCTGGATCAAGATGCAAAATCCTCGAATCCGGATCCTAAACTAGATCGCCTGCAAAATCTAGTTAATTGGGCCACTTTTCATCCCTCCGTAAAAATCATCAAATTACGTTCACAGTTTGCCAGAGATACATTGCACAATGTAAATTAACGCCCTATCTAAAAACAAAAAAAATTCTGGATGACTCAAAATTCACAAAAGATTCTGGATCGACACTAATACCATGTTCAACCTCTCCAAAAATTTATCAACTTATTTTGAATACAAATGGACAGACACAAAACATAATCTTTTTCCGGCTGAGGTAATAGTGACACATTGTGTCCTAATCTGCATGAGATGCGAATGTTTTTTTTTGCAAATACCAAAAAGCTGACAAACGCAAAAATGTATTACCGATAATAATCAAATCTAAAGACGTCGCAGTGAAAAATATGATATGATTTAATTCGAAAGGCGCCATGCAGACAGCGTCAAAGAAAAACGCGGAAAAAATGGATCAACGACACCGCTGAAAATCAGCAGAAACAGCAATGATTAAAACAAATTGTAGTACAGATGGAAACCATTTTTTTTAAAAAAACATCGCATGGTATTTAACCGGTTTTGATTGAGTGAAGTTTGAGCAATGCAATTTGAAAGAAACCAAAATTTCGACTTAACAGTAGTACATTGGCCTACTGCGTACACTGGGATATGTGCAAAACTAAGATAAAAAGAACGAAATTTCAACTAACTCGGCCAAGTCAATCAAATACAAGTCGGACAAGTTATTAACATACTTAACTGGCTCGCAAATTAGCGCATGTACAAGTGGCCTATCGACATACAAACGCTGCCGTGTATATAAAGCACAGGAATGGACAGTTGAAGTAACATTCGCGACGCTAGATGATTCATGGCAAGAGTATCGACTATGTTCCTGCTGTACAAAGTACAGACTTCAGCAGCGACACAGACACTGCTGA
>Ga0209671_1006394_pt1 | contig 12087 bp, 3 predicted proteins | sample WorMetHERISLAND2_2_FD_187401 | JGI IMG/M metagenome (GOLD analysis project Ga0209671, IMG submission 187401) | Marine gutless worms symbiont microbial communities from Max Planck institute for Marine Microbiology, Germany - Olavius geniculatus... | ecosystem: Host-associated > Annelida >...
GTGCAGCAACGCGGGTGGAGGAGGAAGGGAAGGGAGGGGGACTGAGCTCATTCCCTCCCCACTGTCCCACCCCAGCGGCAGTGTCGACTGGCGGTATTTCAGCAGCTTACGCCTGCCACATAGAATGAGACGACTTGCTTTAGATGATATTTAGACTCTGTTTACGCCCGAACTGATGCAGACGCCGGCAGTGCTGCAAATCTGCAGCCAGCCGTAATACAACTGACGGAGTCGTTGTGTTAGTTCTTTTATGCTCCTCTGTTCAGCGACGCCATGCACTCTCTTTCAAGCTTCTTCATCACTTGGAATACTTATAGTGGGAATGGTTAATGTTAAAGCGTTCAAAAATTCACAAATTTGAAGCACCGCATCACTTCAGCGTGACGTAAAATCATATTGTTTCAGCAGGCGACGCCAAGCGAACTGTTTTTGGTTTTTGCACATTTGTAGTTTTTAATCAGTTATAGGCCTGAACACAATAGTTTTTTTCTCTCGTTTATTGTCATTGTTTGTAAACAACTCGTTGCTTTCTGTATAGACCTATATCACTCTAATCAAAATTATTTGTAGCTATATAAATATGCTTTGTTGAGAAATTAATAAAAGGAAAAGATCCGATCTGATCAGGCTATACTTTGCGATAGACCTAAAGTGCTCCAATTTCTTTCACTTCGCTAAAAGGTTTACCGAAGTGGCGATATAACTTTGACAGTCAGACGCATCGAACACAAAATAGTTGCCGAACACCACAGATCGACCACAGTTTGGGTTGGGTAATAAATCACGAACGCTGTTTTAACGGTGACTTGGACAACTGCTGAACAGCTGCTGTCACGGCCTATGCATACGCGCGCCTTCAACAGCGCATACATACGCCTAACCACGAGGCCTGTCTTCACTGCGCAGGTAGACACGCACATGCACACCTAGCTTATAGACAATCCGCATATAATAGCGTGGCGTGACGAAGAAACAGACAACGAAATAAGTACAGACAGACAGAAAGCCAGTGATGTTTTGGTCACCTGAAGCAAAACTAAACTAGAAGCAAGCTGGTCGCTAGCGTACCCGCACCATGCAGAAAATGCGCGGAGACAAGTGTTTGATTTGCTGAATATCTATATCGATATAAACTAGCGTCCCTGCGCTAGATTTACGTTGCTGACGATATGGATCTATTTTGGTTCTACTTCACGTATAGTGCGCTAAAAGACTCGCTGTATGTTCCAGATGGTGTCATTACGGTGCTTAATTCAAGAACATCGATTGTGGCGCCATCGAAAGGCCATATATGAGTTCATGTTAGCCATTAATACTAACTGATACTAAAATCTGATACTAAAGTCTGATACTAACTGGGATACGGTGACTTAAATTCCGTAAATCGGCACTATATTTTCTATTCCACCCCAAATCTGAAAGCGTTTTCTTTAACATCACTAAAGAGAGCTAAACGAAAACCAGAAATAAGAGACTAGACGAATGACTAGAACGACACTGCAAATGAATGAGTGAGAAATGGACACGCTAGACGGGTTACGGTGATGAGCGGTTGGCACGTTAAGGCCTACTGCTACTGTGCGACTGTCGCTTAAAGACAGATTAATTGCCGCGCGCAGTTGTCAGAACAGACCGTCCGTCGGGCACTGCACTGCAGAGACGTTTTCAGAGCTGAGGGGAGATGACGCGCCAGCGTATACGGCAATTCTGAATGAACAATGCGCAGCCTACGTCCATCAAACTCATTCTTTCTCTTCAGTTACGCTCTCAAAAGTTTGACGAGTTGAAAAACAAGTAGTCTACGTGCCGACAGGGCCAGTAGGTATATAGTCGCTGGCGCATACCATGATACTGGCAACGTTCCGTTGAAACGACATACAGTATTAGCAAATGAACAGTTTCATAATGGCTCAGGGAAGAAAATGCGACCAGTGAAATAGTATACAACACAATCCATACAGCATGAGTAGTAGTCCGACTTTCAATCTAAGTTGTCAATTCGCTAAAATGAACTTGTCTGCGTAAGTGCTGGTTGCAAGTCGCCAGTCCCATGAACCCGCCAAGAAATGCTTGCTTCGTTATTTGATTTTCAATAATTCTATACGTTCTTCGTATTTCTCGCCATCCCTCCCAACGCCTCTAGTCTGTTAACTCTATTTATCAGACCTTCGACCTTATGTTCGCTGCTGGGTGGACCATAAACTGCCCGATTCTTTGCGCTGGAAACAGAAAGCAGTTTGTGGTGGTCAAACTATTTTCGTTCTAGTCACAAGCTGTTACTGTTTACTGTAAACATGCTGCGACCTAACTGCGTGAACTTAGTGCATTGAACTGAACGAATCTAGACGGGTTAATTCCGAAAACGCAGTGACGTAACGTGAGATATTGTGTTGATCAAGTTGATCACTATACACACTATTATTATAATACACGTTTACTTCTTACAGCGGATGACACCATTTGCATTTGGTTCGCCGTGCCCTGTTGAGCCATTCGACGTTGCATAAAACATCTTGGACCTGGTCTTGAACGTGACAAAAACCACCCTTGTTTGCATCATTGCAGTAATCAAACGAGGACATTAACTTCAGTAAGTTGCAGCCGAGTTATTGTAGCATAAGGTAATCGAAAATAACTCATACATCGCAAGTCTACAGTAGCATCCTATGGACGACGTATTTTAGCCGACCGTAATTTAGTAACGGTCGAGCTGTTGCCATGGTCGTCGTCCGTCCGTCCGTCTGTCTGTCACGGATGTACTGTGGCTAAACGGTGCAAAATAGGGCCTTAGTTGCTATTGATCACTAATAGAAAGTGGCATACGCCCTGTCAGATTCACCTTGGACGACCTTGAATGCCACTGACAACCAGTCGGCTCTCCTTGCGATAGCTAGGCTTCTTGTATTCAGTCTTGTGCAAGCTTGATCGGTGCCGCGCTGCAAAGATGCGGGGCACTGCGACTGCAGAGACATAGCATGCGAGGAGGCGGATTCAGACTCAGTCCAAGTATAAGCAAAGTGATAACTGCTGCTTTAGTGGTGCTATACCAGGCAGTCAGGCTGGCGCCGGTACGGGGTGATCTGCATAACTTGAACAGCACACATTGAAAGAATTAGAAATGACTACGACAGATGGATAGACTGGTGTTATGGTGGCGTTGGAACGACAGGTTTAGAAACGTACTGGTATTTAATTCGATATCCCGGCTCCTATAAAGCAAACGCACAGTCTCATGAGGACGATCCCATCCCCAAATATGGCGACCGCTCACTAATCCAAAGGGACACTAGTCCGAAACTGGCTATAACTCTGGTTCACCATAGCCAGGGGCCACCATATTCAAGGGCCGCCATAGCCTAGGTGAGCCAAAGCCTACAAAAGATGCAATAATGTCGATTTCTAACCTTATCACTAACCTTAACCGTAACCCTATCCCCAACCATCACTCTATTCGGACTAGTGCGCCTTCGGAGTGAACCGTCCCCAAAAATGTTTTCACTTTTCATGCGACCGCGAGACCGTAACATTCCCTATTCAACACTATAATGCTCTGTACCATGCGAATTACTGCTGGGTGTAGGCCTAATTATTTCACAAGGCAAGTGTACAAACAAAACGATTCCGTTTCAGATGCGCCGGTCGTTTTACTGCAATAACGCTGAGTGCAAACATGAATGATGGAATTTTGAAAATCCGCGGACATCTGCTAAAGTTACGAAATTGGCTGCATACCTATTGCATTCGGACCACCCGGAAGGCTGTCTGTTTCGTAGAGAATGCAAGCCAGTCACACTGATTACGACAGGTTATTACGCCCTGCTCGTCGGCGAATGATTACGATGTTGCACTGCGACTAAATAAGCCTTAGCAACTGCAGAGGCGGCAGCAGCTTGCAGCTTCATCAGCAGTGCAACGAAAGCGTATCGACAGACGTAGCACCCGCTAACGACGACCAGAGAGTCTGCAGTTAAAACGACCACGTGTGAACATATAATACAGTTATAAATACAATATACCGGTATATGCTACAAAACTAAACTATCGCCAGTAACACCTATGGCAAAAAACAGAAAAAATGGCAGAAAAACTAAGAAAAATATTTAACAATAGAACCAAAACGAACATAGACTTCAAACGAACGTTTGAACGTCACAAAAATGACTAAATTTAAGAACACGAACTGTTTAACAAAAGTTTTGATGTTTTTTGGCGCTGTACATCTCTGCTGTTGACGGTGAGGTTTATATTTCATGACATTTTTCTGGCTAAAATTTCGACTGACGATTTTGCTGAAAGTTTCGTGAAAGTTTCACTTAGCTAAAACGTGTTAATGTAGTCAAATCAGTTAAAACATGCTCAATGATGTCAAACTTCCATCAAAATGTCCAAAAAACAGTCTAACACATTTCACAGAAATTTCGAAAGTGTCATTTAACATAGGCCTACATCGTATCCGTAGACCTGCATAATCAAGACGTGTTCTAGACTGGGTTTGTGCCTCAACGACTAGGAAGGTTGAAGATCAGGGACGCTAATGCCCCGTTTACACGAAAAAGCACACATAAAGCAAACGTGAAGCAAACGTATTCAATATACACGTGCACGGCGTGTGCTCAAAGTTTGCTTCATGTTTGCTTCATCTGTGCTTCCTCGTGTAAACGGGGTATAAAATGATTTTTCTTGCAGTTATTATCAACCTACCGACTGGAAAGTGACTACACGCTGAGCGACACAAACACTGTATAGAAGCAGACATTTAACTCTGGGCGGCGCGCGCATATAAACGCCCGCGACAAAGTTCATTATGAAGCAGCGTGATTGATGATAACTTCTTAACTGTATACTATACAGACTATAGAATAGACGTGCACACTGGCTAACAGATTGGCCTGCAGTGCTATTCGCTTAGCAAAGTAGCATTCTCTGATCGAATACTGCGATATCACAGTCTGTTCAGCCAAGCGAAAGTAATCGCTCATCTACATCATCATGAAAAGTCATGAAAAAAACACCGGATGAAGGATATTCTGCAAATAGATGACAGACTGTCTGTCCGCTTCAGGAGTGTCCAATCGGGTTCCACGAACAACGACGACGATAACGGCGTCGGTTCACTAAATACAGATTGAACAACGAGTAACCTAGTTACTACAATGCTGTCGGAGCTAGGACATGTACAATGTTACCGAATGAGCTAAACAATAGCAACCCATAGACCACACGCACGCCGTACAGCAGTATAGACGTACAGTACGTTGTTACGTACCGGGCAGCAGGACGGCTGGCGATAAGTCGGTGTTCTCCGTCGCGCTGCAGCAGTTCACCGGCACAATGTCATCTAGCAAGCAAACCGCTCAGACTCACAGAGCTCTAGACCGGATGCTGCCACGGCGCACCGGCTGCAAGCTAACCATCAACTCTCGCCGGCGCCCGCTCAGTAAGGCACTGATTGAGCAAATCAGTCTGGCCAACGCGCCGGGCGTGGCGGCCGGCCAGTGCCGGCTGCTCCCGGCTGGCCCTAATCAACGCGGCTCTGCGGCTCGCCTCCAGCAGCAGCAGCAGCAGCAGTAACAGTAGCCCGTTCGTCGGGTCGGTCGGTCGCCGCGACGGCCGCATCGGCACCGTCCGTGAGCACCGGGCGTGCGTGCGTCTGTCTGCCCAGGCAAGCAGCAATATCTTGCCCTAACGCACGAACCGACCGTCCGTCCGTCCGACCGACCAAATATTAGACGGCGTCGAGCTAGCCTTGCGACACTGGCCGGCCATGACGACGTCCGTCGACAGCGGCTGCCGGTCGCTCGGGTCGATGGGAGCGGGCACCCTGGCGTGGCGTGGATCGGCCGTGTCTGCTCAGACGTGTTATATGGACCGTCGCTCGGTCGGTCACTGCCGGCCATTAGCCTCCTCAGCTCTCCCATTGCAGCTGCAGCAGCTCTGCCGCAGCCGGCCCTGTCGGTCGCTGATAACAAACCGCAGATGAGTGCATACGCTCCGCTCCTCTGGCCAACCATCCGGCCAGCATTCGTGCGGCGATTTGTATAAACATCCCCGCTGCTCAATTTAATTAGGCGCAGCAGCAGCAGCAGCAGCACACTGACGTACAGTACACTGGCAGGGTCAGAGAGAGGTGAAGGAGAGATGCTAGATGCTGAGACTGTCCGTCGAGACCCGTAGACACGGCGCAGCATGATGAGATGCAGAAGAGATAGCAAACAGTCTAAAGGCGATAATTTCCAGCTTCACATACAGACAGCCTACGCAGAGTGAGCGCCGTGCACTTCGCATGACGTCCAGCTTCAGTTCGCTATAATAATGCTTCGATCGACGTTTTCATCTCCGCTGTGTCACTGGCATGCCTTTGATTTCATGTTTCTTACAGCTGGGGGACGGCTAAAAATGGCGGCGACACGATTAGATTCAAACTGACGCTGATTCCTTGTGCGTTTTGGTTCGATTCAAATGATTTCACAGTAACTTGGGTAGCACTACGCATATAAACGTTGAGCGTATACATGCAATGCAAAATTTCATACCATTGCAAGATTAACAAAATTACTCTTCGTGGGAAAGGGAATGAGTTTACGGAAATAGTATGGCGGCATGAATGGGATAAACAATGCATAAATATAGGGAATAGGCTACAGCTAGCCATGCATGCTGCGTACATCCAGAAATCAGTTGAAATGTTCCCAGCACCGCTTACTGTTTTTAAGCAGCAGTCAGTGTTTGCGATCCCCGGAATATTGCGTCAGCCGGCTGCGAATGCGCCCTACCACTGAAAGATCCGTTGGGAGCTATAGTTAATGCGATTAAGCCGGTACGGCATCGCGTCTGATCGTGCGACGACCGACGACGACGATCAACTGCACGCGACGCTAGAAGACTGAAGAATGTCGTCGTCGGCTCCACATCGTTATCTGTTTAGCGCGATTGGACCTCAGGGAGACGGCTTGACCAAGCCAGCCAGCTATAGGCGGGTCGGGTCGGGTCGGGTTGGCTCTCAGTGACGTCACAGACGCATGCGCAGTGGCTCAATCTTTTTCTGCGCACGTCAGGAAATACGGGTCAAGTTGAAAGTACATGCAGTACATGCAGCTCAGTAAAACCACGCCATGCATCATCATCAATCCGTGCTCGTTGAGAAGACTACATCGCTAACCAGCGACCTAGGTCAACTCGGCCTGGCCATCCCTCCGCGGGTAAGCGCAATGAGTATTAGGGCGTAAACGAACACAAAATTTTCGGGACCACAACTAACATTTTGGAGTAGCCTAACGTGACGGTGACACCATCGGTCACATGAACACCGATTTTGCGATGTGCGGTTTCCTATATGGCTTGCCTATTTGAAGTTTTAAACAGACATACTGTGCGCGATGCACTAGCTCCGTATTGGTGGTCTCGCAGTGCAAACTGGTGTCTGGCTGAGGGGTAAGGAGACTGAGATCAGCGCTGAGGCTTGCTAGTGAGTGCGGTAATCATATCGCGCTGAGCATTTACTCGCCTTGATCTACGGCTGCAGCAATGAGCAGCAGCAGCAGCAGCAGCAGCAGCAGCAAAGGCATACAAGTCCTCTTCACTGCAGCCTTCAGCCTTTACCGTACTATTCGAGCTGATAGTGCCAAGAATTAGCCAGGAAAGTGGGAGTGGTGTATTGTATACGCAAGAGAAACGACGTCGTTCATGTCCCGTAAAGCTGTCGCTGTAATCCGACGCAGACAGTTCGTCCTCTTCCTGAATCTCTCCAAAAAGCAACAGACATTCTTTGTCTTGCTCTACTAGCGCACCAATCGCATTCAATTCAAGGTTATAAACAGTTTAGTTAAAACATGGAATAAATTACTTAGGTCTACTTACTTACTTTTGCAGGTCAGAATCTGTTACGACATCCAGCTTGGCGAGTTGGGCCTGACTATCGGATTAGGCGGCCCTAGCCTAAATCACATGCCACTTTTGCCACAGATTGGACCAAATAGCAGGCCTATAGCAGTAATAACTGCGATAAGTATGGTAAACATTAGTCAACATTACATCATCGCCGGTTTAAAAGTCGAATTTTTTCACTGACACGATACAACGCTTCTGGAAATAAGTCTGAATCAACCGAACCAAGAAGCTAACAGTGTGAACTGTGAGCTAGCGCCACCTGGCGAATATTGGAACATTATTTTCTCTTGACGACGCACAGCCGCCAAACGTGATTCGGGCACATAGAATGGATGCGCCTATTTATTTAATTCTTAGTTAATTTGATTGGGACCGTACCACAGTTTCACAAAGAATTAGAAAACAAAACTGCAAACATACTGTAACAAATGATTTTGCGGGTATTGAACGACAATAAAAAAACTTAAACAGAGTTTTAGCAGCCTTCATGCTTTCTATATGAGTCAACAATCGAATAGGCCGGGTTCAAGAAACCCAGGGCACCACACCCATCCACGATGGAATAATTGCATTGCCTGCTGCTCATAAAAAAAAGTTTTGCCGCCTGGCAAGCACGCCGCACTAGGCCACGTCAGCTGCAGAAGCCAGAAGCCGCCATTATAATGACGTAGGTAGCATTTTATCAGGTTTCCGCCTTTCGAGCTGAAACACTCGACCCTAAGGACCATGGGGGCCAGCCAAGAGGGCTGCGGGAAGGGCAGCAAAAAATCCCCAATGCTAACTCAAAGCTGCGTGTTGTGTGAAACAGGCTGACCAGGTCGCCTATGTCGCTTGCGTACGACAAAAATTTACAACTTGAGTCAAAACGTAACTGAACTCAACAGTTTAAAAATACCGTACGCCAAATTTCGTTTGAAGCTTTGTTTGGAATTATACGTTTTATACAGTAGGGTGAGATTTTCAGCAGTGCACACAATGTGTCACACTGCAGAAGGCATACGGTAAATTGATGCTACAGACTTCGTATGCATTCGCTGTCTGTTAATTGCACTGTCCACTGTCCACTAGTAGCTAGCCCTGTCATCTGCAGCGGCTGGCTGCTCTTAGACAAAGGACGAATCAAATGACAGGCAGACACGACGACATGCTTCTTGCAGCAGCAGCAGCAGCAGCATTAGCACTAGAGATAACCTTCGACCCTTCACTGGCCAGAATGCATTTGCGCTGTTATGAGACGCGCGTGCACCATAGCTGACCACCTTGTGCATCGCCTGCTGTCCGTCTCTCCGTCCGTCTGTCCGCCTGTTTGAGCTTTGAGTCGTTTTTACGAATTACGATCACAAACAAGCTGCGTCTTCTCCCGCATGAGATTTTTGATTTTCTTGCACAAGCGACAGCGGCAGAAAAAGCGTAGCGTTGACTGTTGTTTAGAAGTTCACGAATGATACATTAACAATGATGAATATATGGGAAAAGACTGACAGAATAACGGTTATTACCACTACAACACCGTGGCGACAAAAACGTGCCGCTCACTTTTGCAATAACTTTGGCAAAATGCGGACTGATTTCAGTTATTTTTTTAATTAATGCACTATTGCATTTACAGATGAACTGCGAATAAAACCCGAATAATATTTAGCTTTAAATTGCTTCTTTCTGTATCGTGCTGCCGTCTGAATGAAAATGCTCTTGCAAAGGACGGTATATGACCGGTAGGCGGTTATATTTAACATGAGGTGGCAGCTACAGAATGTCGTCGTAGTTAATGAACAGCGCCCCGGAGGGCTGCAAATAAGCAGGTCGCGCAATGCAGCCGACATTTTGCCGGTATTATATACGTATTCTATATACACGTCAAGCTAATGGTGGGCACCACCTCGTTTCAGCCTTACTGAAATGCTCTCTGCTGGTCTCGTGTAATTTGCGTCAGCGACGTTAGCGACCAAATCAAAACCAGTTATACCCCGTTTACACGATCCAGCAAACATCGAGCTAGCTCAACGAGCGATGGTAATTAGCGGGTTGTAATTGGAAGACCTATATAACACGTGATCAGCTGTGGGCTAAGCCTAGGCATACACTTGAGCCAGGGGGCGGGGTTCCATCAGGCCTGCTCGATGTTTGCTCGATCGTTTAAACGGGGTATTAGCTAGCAGCCCAGCACCACCAGCATGCGACCCGCGGTGGTGGTTCTTTGTCTGCCAGACTGACAGACAATAGACTGGCAGAGAGGACGGGGGACGTGTGGCCGGTGTCACACTAAAATATCTCCCCATGAAAAATCCGCCCGAAGAGAGATAATCACGGAATTGATATGTCCCCTTCCCCTTACTAAAATATCGCCGGCCCCATAAGAAAGTCTCCCCATTATAGGATCGCCTCCCAGAAAAGTCTCCCCAGCCGACAATTTACTGGTAAAAATATGCCCCGCCAGGGCGGCCGCCTGGCGAGGCGGATTTTTGCCAGTAAATTGTGGAAGAGAATTTTCTGGGGGGGGGCGATCCTATAATGGGGCACCGGCACTGCCGTTGTCGCAATAATGTCAAGTCTGCGGTCGATTCAAACGCGCTAATAATTACCGCAAGCCTCCCAGAGCGACGACGGTACAAGTGACCGACTGACGCCGCTCGCTGGCGTATTAAATTTACGCAACTCGTACGTAATACGACGCAGAGCGGCGCTCGTCAGTCGCCACAATAGTTTTTCCGCTCTCTCCACGCCACCCCCAGGACTGAGACCGAGCCGAGTTGAGATCGTCGGGAACAATGCGCTTCAATCTGCGTCGGGATTCATTCGGCGGGTCATTCGTGGCTTCGTGCCGATTTGTGACCGGCCAAGATCAGAAAGCGGCGGACGTCATGGGCCGGCCAGTTGCGACGTAAACCGCGGACACCCGCCGTGTACGACAGCCGGCTATTGTGTAACCGCTCGCTCGATCGCCAGGGGTGATTAGTGCAACTCCATCCCGCTTGGTGTCGCTAGCAGCAGCGTTAAAACGTCATTCCAGAGAAAGAGAAGTGTTGTGGTTTGAAGGACGAAGCAGACTCAGGTCCGCAATCCAATCCATCGTCCGCGCAGAAGCCGACCGGCCTTATTTGGTTTACGAAGAAAATGAATAAAATTTACACGTGTGTTTATTCTACTTGTATAAATGTTATCTCTATACCATTCTTTTGTGAAACACAGATGTAGAGACGGATGCAAAATACTCATCTGTATGCCCTCTGCTCCCTAAAAATTCTGCAAACTTCTATCAGTGTAACTGTGTTTACTGTTTCCACGTTTCTTTCTGTACTGCTTTAATGTCTGTCTGTCTGCATATCTGTGTGTCTGTCTGTCTTTCTGTTCGTGTTTATGATGTTTATGGGCCTTGTTGTCTGGTACAAATAAATAAATAAATAAACTAGAAATTTGGGGCAAAGCCCAACGTGAGTCCGCCCGGCGCCCTAAGTCCGATTGGGGGAAATTAGGAAAAGGGGGCTAAAGAGGGGGGGAGAATTTTTCCGGCATCAAAGTCACGTGGCCCGAAGTCAAATGCATTGGCATACGCCGAACGCGCATTGTCGACTTAGGGTAGGTCAACATTAGCGCTTATAACTTGGCTCGTGGTGGATGGAATTTCACAAATTTTTTTTGTTCAACGCCGAAAGGATTGCCCTCGTCAACGCCGTTTAGATTTTGTCGCTACCTTTATCGGTTCCAGAGATATTCGCGGTCAAACTTGAAAGTTGTCGTAAAACGTACTAAATTTTGGACGTTTTTTGCCCTCCCAAATTTTAAGGGGGGCCGTGCCCCAAAATTTCGTACTTGCGTTAACACCGAAACCTAGAGGCGCGTCAAGTGCCAAAGTTTCGTCGCGCTATACCCCCTAACTCCGAAGTTATAAGCGCTCCTTTATTGCATTTTAAGCCAATTTTTGACTCCCCTTTGAAAAAAGTTGTAAGGGGAGCCCCGCCCTCGGTGGGGGTGCGCTAGTAAGACTTGGTCATTCCCTAGCGCGTGTAAAAATTTGGGGGCGCAGCACCCCCTAGGGGCCGAAATATGGTCTTCCGAAAAATGCACTTTGGGTAGGTACGATTCAACATCGAGATCTCCAAGGTCACTGGACCAAACTTCACCGGACTTGTTTCGCCTAACGCAGGAGGAATCGCGGTAGACGGAATAAAAATCCGATTTTGAAAATCTTCATCCGTTTCG
>Ga0209671_1006399_pt1 | contig 12082 bp, 8 predicted proteins | sample WorMetHERISLAND2_2_FD_187401 | JGI IMG/M metagenome (GOLD analysis project Ga0209671, IMG submission 187401) | Marine gutless worms symbiont microbial communities from Max Planck institute for Marine Microbiology, Germany - Olavius geniculatus... | ecosystem: Host-associated > Annelida >...
GTGTAATCCACATCGGACGTGTAACAGTAAGTTTCAGTATAGTATGTAAGGCCGCAAGCTTGGTACAGTGGAAACAGTAAAGGACCTCGGTGTACATATTTTCAACAACTTGAAGTCAGCAAATCACTGCTATGCATCTTACCAAAAGGCGAATAGGATGCTAGAATTAGTTAACCGAACAATCAAGCACAGACATCCTGACTTAATGGTGCGGCCGTATAAAAATTTGCTTTGTCCCCATATTGTTCGCCAGTCTGGAGTTCGCATTACAGAAAAGACATCATGTTGTTGGCGTAAGTCCAGCACCGTTTCACAAGATTCTTTGATAACTTAAAAGATTTGGAATATAACAAACGACTTCGGAAGCTGAAATTATGGACACTCCAGGAGAGAATAAACCGAGCAGACTTGATAGAACTACTCAAGATGGTATACGGGGCATCTCCACGGTCCCAATGGACTCGTTTTTCCAGCTTGCTAACACTGGCCGCACTCCTGGTCATGGTTGAAAGTTGACGAAGTCACACAGTCGTTGTGATGCCAGACTGTACTTCTTCTCTGAACGAGATGTGAACAGGTGGAACAGTCTGCCTCGAGAAGCAGTCAAAGTAACTGTTGTGAATTCTTTCAAGAGACATCTAGAGAAGATCAGATGCAAACAGATGGGTTTCTTTGTGGACACTTAGTCCGCGAAATTCTATGGCTGCATGGACAGAAATGGTCTTATCGGATAATATTCTCCAGCGCAAACCAGTGGTGCAGCCGCACCAGGTGAGATACCAGGTGAGATAAACTAGCCAGCTATCAAAAGTGATTGAATCAATCGTGAGAGATGAAGTTGTACAGCACTTGGATAGACACAGCCTAAACAGTATAACAGCAAATACAGAATAAACGTTAAAATCTAGCAGTTTGTCTCCTTTTACTATAGACGTAATAAATTGCCTGCAGATTTATGTTAAGTAGCAAATATAAATCACGCGTTCGTCCACTTTTCTGATATCAGTATGTTAATTTATGCTAATTTATGCTAATCACCTGCTGCAGTATGTCGTCCTTCTCTTTCAGCCGGTCGTCCCTGCGTCTCACGTGTTCGTCCAGTTGTCGGATGCGTTCGTCGCGCTCTGTGAGCTGAGATCTGAACTGGCTCAGCTCCGCGCGGAACGTCGACACTTCGTCTGTGCGCATGCGCAGCTCGCGCTCCTTTAACTCCAGTTCAGCGTCCTTCCCACCCAGCTCCTGCTCCTGTGTTTTATAAGCGACACATTCTATGCCGATTAATTTATGTTAATTTATGATAATCAGCAAACTATTTCGCTTTCTGACATCTAGCTGAAAGTCCTACGGACCTAAATGTTTTTATAAGTGACACTGTAAACATGTTAATTTATGTTAATTTATGTTAATTAGCCTACTGTTACTCTTTTTTGAACTACAAATCGGTGTCCTTCCCACTCAGCTGCTGCTACTCTGTCTACTCTGTAGCATATGATCAACCGTCTGTATGATCGGCCAATTAGTGTGGCTACGACAAGTGAAATGATCAATAAATATAAAAAAAAACTGTCGGCTATTTAGCAGACCTTTTGCTGGAGGGCCTCGAGTCTATCGCGCAGGGCAGAGTCCTTCTCGGCGACGAGTTGGTTTTTCTGCGCGATCAACTGATCCTTGGAGCCTATCAGTTCATCCTTCTGCCTCGCATCCGTCTCAGCAGCCAGCTTATCAGCTTCCAGCATCGCCCTTTCCTTGTCCCACTGTCTCTCCTTGCGGCGCAACGACTCTTGCAACTACAACACGACACTAGTATATAGTAGTAATAGTAGTCGTATATACTAGTAGTACGCCGTAGTAGAATCAGCTTCAAGTATACCCCCCACTTCTTCTTCTTTCATTGCTTTCCATAACAGAGACCTTCGTGTGACAGGCAGCAACTATATGGTGAACGAATCAAGTTATTTTTCATCGACGTGGTCTCCATGCAGGGTCAACGGATATCACACTGGCCCAATTTCAGCGCGTCCTCGGACTCACGCACTTTGAGCAGCCTTGTCTCAAATAACGGTTTACTTCAGTCATTTTTAGCAAACGTCTTTCGAAAACACACCAAAACACTTCACGTGGGTCCACACTACCTCAACTTAGTCCCGCTGTTGAGTAAATTCTCAGTTAGTCCTTAGGTAAGTTGGACTTAATATCTTAGTAACTTGCGTTAGTTTATGTGTTAAGAGATAGTTCAGTATTATTTTTAGCGTCCAATATGATTGTTTCCTTCCCGTTAGCCTTAGTGCCTAACTAGAGATGCTGGTTATATGCAAATATGCGATCGCATATGCGATCCCATATTTTGCCAAAAAACCCGCATAATGCATATTTTTCCGCATATGATGGCATTTTCAGAATCGCATATGCGAAAATTATGCCGCATCTTCGTAAGGTTAAGGTTGCCAGTTGGCCGGCTGCCATCCTGTCTCGGCAGTGGTCTCGTCGTACTGCCGCGCATATGATGGCATTTTCAGAATCGCATATGCGAAAATTATGCCGCATATGCAGCATATGCAAAAATTTGCATATATTTTATATCTCCGCATATGCGATCGCTTTTTTCAGCATTTTCCTTGTCCAACGTTGTTTTAAAACTGCTAAATATTTTGGCGGCAAACGATTGCCGGTATTTACAATTATACGTTGAATAAATTGAAGTCGAAAATGTCAAAACTGTGCAGAAAAGGCCTAATAATGATCATGATTATGATTCTCCGTCACTTGAATATGCATATGCTGGAAATATGCGGAAAAATATGCCGCATATATGCGCCGCTCATTTCGCCAAATTCTCCATATTTTCCCGCATATTTTGCCTCAAATAGTTCCGCATACTTGAAGAAAATTCCACGATCCAGCATAAAAGACAAGGATATCGTCTACTAAACTTACTTTCAACACCAAACTTATAAGCAGTTTGTCCACTTTAACAATGGTGTGCTTTTGTGCAACTCAGAACCACTACTTTATAACTTCTCCAGGAGCCGCTATTATCAAATTGCTGTATTTACCTAATATTTATATTTCTACAACAAATAAGTCAGTGAACTAATACACAGTTAAAAACTAAGAAGCGAAAGAATGGAATAGAGTATAACTGAAAGTCGACTGAATGTGGCGCCATCTCGTGATTAATAATAATCAATAGGCGACCGGTATGCTATACGCAAGCATTAGCCTATTGCAGTCTATACAGATACACTGTGTCCCCCAGAAAAATGTGCTAGTGCTATTTTTCGACTGACTCTGAGAATCGTTGGCCGATTTTGATAAATTTTGGCATGCAACATGACGAAAAAACATGACGTAAATGACTGTAGTTTTGCCCACCTCACCCTCATGCTGTTGTTAACACTACCTTGTGAAATGCAGAACTACAAATATTGACGACATGTTCTGTGCAAAATGAACAGACTATTGACGTTGCTGACGTTAAGAAATTCAAAAGCTTGTTCAAATTTTAACAAGTGTTTTTAGAATAAGATAAACAATTTAAAAACAATTTATCGATTAAATAGTCGGTAATTTTCACAGCCCTTCTACTGAATTAAACCTATGCACATAATGCCGGTACGAAAAAGTTACCTCGTCGATCTTGGCTCTTCCTTGTTCAATTTCCTGTTTGCTAATTTCAGACTGTTCTCGCAGTTTGTCGATTTTCTTCTCTAATTCTTCCTTTATCTTGTTTTCCTACAACACATCAGATAATAATGAATAATACTGGGCCAATACCGTAATGCATGACATTATTATCATATCATAACAAAAAGCCCAGCTGTCGCGACACCAGGATGGCCGACCGTACTGCTGATATAGGCCTACAGTTGTGAAGTTTGACCATAATGCGCCATGCTTTGCGGATGTGGTCGGAAGTAAGAAGAACAGGCGCCCGTAGGCGAACTACCGTTACTTAGATAGAGGGGGCAAAGGGGGAGAGGGAAAACAGTGCCCCTACCCCCGTGCCTTTGCCATTGTCCCACCTGCCTCCCGCAGGAAAAATTTTGATGGTGATAAAGTGACCTCTGGGCACTTTACCATGTTAAGATGTGACTTATTAAACGCCATTTTTGCAAAACAACACAGATATCTGTGAGATTTTGCGTTTCCAAAAATGTTAAAAAGCAAGCAAATTTGTGGCTTCCATTGCACGCCCAAAAGCTAAAAGTGTTTCAGCTTCAGGGGGCTTTGCCCCTGACCCCATGACCAGGGTCTCTGTCCTGAATCCCGCATCATCTTTTCAATGCACACAACAGCTGAGCAAGTTCGACATGTGGCCCGCACACACAAAAAATATTGCTCCCTGTGCCCTGGTCCTTACTCCCCATTGCCGCCTAGCTTCAGATTTCTATTGCCGCCAATGGATAGGACGTTGAAAACTTTATATAGGCTGTCAATTGGTAAAAAGCTCTTAGCTCAGATGACTGTCGCGCTCTACGCATGTCGTGATAATTATTGCGACTTACTGTGTAGCCACAATACCGCACGATTGACACACCATAGTGCGTTCAAGGTCATCCAAGTTCATTGATTTTAATGTCATTTGAAAGCCAGTATTCGACTTCCTATTAGTGATCAATAGCAACCTAGGCCCTATCTAGTTATCACGACAGGCGTAGAGCGCGACAGTCAGTTAAGCTTAAGCTAAGAGCTTGTTTACTTACTTATGTGTTCACTTCTATGGTCCTAAACCACATCCGCTCTATGCCTACCGGCCTGTCATTGTCAAGTAATTAGTTTATACACTACCATTATTAGTTACAACTTCTGCTTACAGTGCGTATACTCACCCTGGCGATGTCTTCTCCGGCGGCTTTCCACTTGAGCTGGTTTCGTTTCATCTCGGCGTAGATATCGTCCAGTTTCTTGCGGTGGTCTTTCAGCTGTCGCTCCAGTTCTTGTTTCTCCCAACGCCAGGACGCAGGTGCTCGTTCACCACCTAACCTGACACCTCCTGGGCCAAGACGCTGTGACTGTGAACCGGGGGGTGTCAGGGTGGTCGTGCTAGTCGACAGGCCGCTACCGCTGGACTTCTGTTCCCTCGCCTCAGCCAACTGCACGCAATCCAGATAATGCTACACAACAATGTGCTAAATATATACACCTTTATTCGTCAAATGACAGCCATGAAAGGAACATAACTTATAACGATAAATAATAATACTAAAAAATAGTAATAATAATGACAAAATAATACAGTTCATCAAATGTCCATTTCACCACAACAAGCATGGGGCTATTTTCTACTAGCAGAGATTGATCTCACTCTTGTGACAAAGTGCTTGTCGCTTGAAAACATTGCACAATAAATTTTCAGAACAAATAACTAACGCAATTTGAGATTTTTCAGGTTTTTTCCCTGTCTGATATTGCTGTCTCTATAGCTGTTTGCTCAACATGACAATTTTGCGAGTTTAACTCTATATTGTTGTTCTTTTTTGTTTTTTTTGTTTAATTTTTGTCTACCAATGTTTGTTTGGTAAAATAAAGATTATCATAAATGCTGTAGTGGGTAAGTGAGTAAGCAATACGATCGAGTTTGTAGACCTACCACTCCGGACGGCGCGGTGTCGTACTTAAACCAGGCTTAGACGGCATAGGCTATACTCAGTCGTTTGCTTCACGGCCCACGACTGCAGCCGAAAATTGTTAAACAGCTACCAGTGCATAGACAATTTCCAATCCCGCAGACCAAACATAAACATACGTTTAAACTGCACTAAATTTTATCAGCTGATTTTCAGGAAAATGACCTAAAATAGTTGGCACCAGATCTCATGCTTAAAGGTATAAGGCATCGAATTCGACTTTTGCTACGGTTCTGCTCCAGATTTGCTGGGAGAGCTCACAGCTGTTGCTATGCAAAATCTTCGCCATAGCAACCATAGCAATTAGTCACACTAATTTTGTTGCTAAAAAGTTTTTGTGCCATAGCAACAGAATGTAACCGGAGCCTTTATAGGAAATATCTTCTAGATTCTTTGTATCATACAGGGTGTTTTCAGAGTCGGACAGTTGAATGCCATTTTTTTAAATTTTACTACAACCAACCTTCGTTGCCATGGTGACGAAATTTAAACAACATGCACATAATTTAAATATCATGATGTACATAGCAACGAACGCTACGTAATAGCATAACCACTAACTTTCTTCATATAATAACTAAGATTAGGCAATGGCTCCATGTCAATATACAGGGTGGTCCAAAAAAACGGATACCCAGTTTTACAATATGCAATAAAGGTGCGGTGGGCGTAAGAACTTCACGTTTACGCATCATAAATTTCTGCTTGTAACAGTGAAAGAATGGTTAAAATCGATGCTGAATTACCGAAGTTATCCCAAAAATAAAACTGGGTATCGTTTTTTTGGACCACCCTGTATCTGCTGGATAGGTTGTTGCTATGCAAAATCATCACCCATAGCAACCGATAATATGTGAAGCAAACGCCATTCGATTTAATGCAGTGAATTGCATACGAATAGGTTACCATAACCATGATTCTTAAACCATTAAAACAATAAATAATTGCGTTATAGCACAGTAAGGTTGTTGCTAAGGGTTTTTGCTACCATAGCAACAGAAAGTCGCTGAAGGGCAAAAAAATGTGTATTTCATCATTTTTCGATATTATATCACCAAATATAACTGTATGTGCAAAAAATCAACTTTAGCAAGCAAATCCGACATGAGCTATTTTTAGACATGCCGACTCGCACAATCGCGCGGAGGGGGTGTCGAGAAAGTCTCAATAGGAGCGCCCCCTATCGGCAAAACTAAACCAAAAGTGCCAGATTGAAGGCAATGAAAAACTATTAATAGTCATGAAGTCTTGTCTATATAAGTTCAAACCATTTTTTAAATATTAAACAATAACCTGGGGTCAATTTGACCCCGGCTTCCCGTCGAAGGATTAAGTATTACCTCTTTGGAGACTTTGTCGAAGTCTTCCTTGATGTCGTCGTGTGACTCGCGAATGGTCAAGAGGCGTTCTTTCAGGTCCGAGATTTGCTCGTTGGCCGCTTTCAGTTGCTTCTGACTCAACGCCAGCTAAACGACAGCGGCAGCAACAAGTAACCTGAGCAAAGCTCATGTGACGCGCGATAGCAGCGGTTCTGCCACCTAGGCAGTCAGCGTACAGTTATAAAATAATAGTGCATCTGGAGAGAGTACTCAAATTTGAGACATTCGTACGAAAGACTCCTTGAATTTCAGAGGCTGAAACTTAGATTGTTAAAAATGTTCGTCGATGCTAACAATTTCATACGCAGGTTGTCCAGGTTTATCTCCAGCCATTTCGACCCAATAAATTATGGCTCTTAGAATGTGCGCCGCAGCCGAAAAATAAAAAAAAATTAAACCCCCTATTTTCGGGGTTCAAGGTCATTCAAGGTCATCGATGATGACACCCGTAAGCAGCTCGTCACTAGCGCAGAATATCTGTGCCTATCTGCAACAGTTTTCATGCTATACGAGCTGAACATTTGAAACGCAGGCTGTCTTGGTCTATCTTCAGACATTTCGTCGCAATTCACCCTTGAAATGTGCACTGCAGCCAAAAATTGCGAAAAAATTCACTAAAACCCCTTTTTGAGGGCTCAAGGTCGTTCAAGGTCATCAATGTTGATAAATTTAAAAACCTGTCACCAGTGCTTCTTATGACAAGCAGCGTGTATGTACCTATCTGCAGCCGTTTTCACACTAAACGAGACAACAGTGGCAACATAACATCTTTTAGAGGGTACCCTTCTTTGATGCCCTCGTTCCGTGGGAACCCCGTCACCCAGGGGCACAAAATTTTGTCACGAAAAAACTAGTCTTTTGCAGTAGCCCATGGCAGAGATTTCGTAATTCTAGCTTGCACCTTTGTAACAGGGCTGCAGGGTGACAGACAGACGGTCGGACAGACGTCCAGGCCATGACTAAGACGCTCGAAGCATTCTGCTGTCGCGCATAAAAACCGACCTACTGACTAGTGCGCTAGTCGTAGTCCACTGGACGACAAATTAATTGTGGTAAACTAATAAATTAATCGACCAATTTAAATTACTGGTTCTCGCAAGGGCGTCCATCCCCCCTCAGCACCAAGAGACAACCTCCTCCAACTCGGATGCCCTTTCCCTCTTTTTCCTTTTCCTTTCCTTTCCTTTTTTATCTTCCCCTATGTTTCCCTCCATTCCTTCTCTTTTCCCTTCCTTCCATCTTTTTTGCCTTCCTTCCTTCCCTTCCGTCCTCTCCCCCTTTCTCCCTTCCTTTCTACCTCCCTTAGAACTAGGACCCCTTGAATCCAACAAATATAATTATCTTTCACATAATTAGACCTAACTGACCAAATTTAATGCAGTTTAAACAATATAGGCAAACGCGGGTGGAAGGGTGGCGTAGCACCACAACTTTAAAAAGTAGGCAAGACCATAGCCATAGTTTTTGCTCGGGGGAGATGACCTTCCCCTCCCTTTCCTCTTTCCCCACATTTCCCTTTTCCTTCTTCTCCCATGCTTTTCCCGCTTTTCCTTTTCATTTCTTTTCCTATCCTTTAGAAGTAGGACCCCTCAAATTCAGCTAGGGGATCTGAAGGAGCGCTGTGATATGAACTGCTCCTCCAGCAATGTCTGAGGCGGAGTCCCGTCCGAGATCAAATTTAGTGCATTTTAGCTCTAAAATACATGTAAAACATCTACTGGCAACAATATGAAATTTTTCTCAGAATCAACTAATAAATTTAGTGCATGCAGTTTAAATAATTAAGGCAAACAAGGGCGGCTGAGCAAATTTAAAAGTAGAGGTACAAATAATCTGCAAGTGAAGGGAGTAAAGAAAATTTTTTTGAATAGTTGTATGCCGAATTATCACATTAACTTTAAAAATTCCGAGTGGTTTGAACCCGCTAATCTCCAGGTTTCTCCCACAAATACAACTCTGAAAGTAGGGGATATAGGCAATCAGCGAGCGAAGCAAGCCAAAAAATGGAGCTATTGTCGCATTCTGTGTCATGCGTTTCTAGGCAATATGCCACCAAAAATATTTCTTCCAGTTTTTGATTTTTACTTTTTTCCCAACTTTTTCCAGAAGGCATTTGCTCCACCTGTCAACAGAATGGACGCCCCTGGGTTCTCGCTCAACCGCACTCATTTCTTTAGCAGACGTCTTTTGAAAAAATTCACACCACACCAGCAACGAAAAGATATGCGTGAAAACAGTGTTCAAGCGAACACGTTTGACACGTATTTGCCAGTCTCCACCAGATACCAGCTAGCTACACTGCTAACATAAAAAACGTATCATACAAGTATCATAAACTTTAAAAAAAATTAAAATTAAAACAGCAACATCGCTATCCGGCAACTTGGCCAGTGAAAATTGGCAGGAGCTTCAATCGCTATACCTTTGATCGCAGCTTGCGCCCAGCGAAAAATAGGACAGTGAGCCTTAAAAGTGTATCATGCAAAATTGTTATAACCATAAGCGCTGTTATCAGACCATAAAACGTTCGGCGGCCGGGCTCGGCCTGGACCCGCTAACGAGCTTGTCCCGACAGACCCCCTAGCTAGACGAAAGGTGTCGGTCTGTGGGCCACCGAAAAGCGGAGAAAAAAATATAACGCGAAGGACAAAAGAAAAACAACTGCAGGGAAAAGGGAAAATAAGACAAAGAAAAGCGAAGATTAAGAATAGGAAAGAAAAGTGGAGAAAATGGGCGAGAAGAGGGAGGATGGGAAAATAAGGAGAACTCGACTATACTCGAGCGGTTGAGAGCGATTACGATCCGATTTTGACACTAGATTTTGGGGAGCAAACTCCTAGCGCTGAAAATGCATACAGTCGAAGTAGTGTTCACGCGAACACGCCTGACAGGAACACCGAACTTACACCTGAACTTACACCAGTTAACTAACTAAGTATTGGTGTCATCGTTTACCGATGAACGTATAACAATCTTTTTAAAAATTAGATTTATGCAGCGACCATGTCGTGCAGCATTTCGTTATTTTTTGTATACGCATCCTCAACTGCAACTAGCGTTGGCGCTAACTTAAAACTGTTTAATTGAAGTACTGCTTACGGAGACGGCGCCCTCTGGCGAATGTTACCTCACCGTTTTTTCGTCGCATCCAAAACGTACAGCATTGTCACAACCCAATAAGAAAGCAGCATATTTTTTCTATTGAAAAATGCCAGCTTTTGGGATTTCTCCGAACCCTTTTCGCTTGACTGCCCACATTTAACTTTCTTCTCTTGCCTATGGTCGTCATCTTATACGCCAAAAACGTTATTTTTTGTCTCATCGCGGCATTCTTTGCCGCACATTGCCTCTTTCCGCATATTTCTGTCTGTAATAATGTGAACAGCATTTTATCGCCAAACCAAATAGAAAGTAAAAATTTAGGGCAGAGCCCAACGTGAGTCCGCCTAAGTGGGATTTGTTAAAATTCGTTGGGCTCTGTCCGAAATTTCTGGTTTGTTACAGTGTACTCTGGATACTACGTCGGTGCGTAATGCTGAACAAAAATGCAATTCTACTGGTAGGCTAGTACTATCTTCAACACATAGCTGACTGCTACTACTACTAGCCTACTACAACTACCACTACTAAGCCTTACTACACTGTACCTCCTGTAGTAGTATTTCTTTCTCGTGCTGTTTGAGTCGGGTGTCGTCTTTAAGTTCAGAGAGGGGCACGTCGGTCATCTTTAGTTTCTTCTCGGCCGCTAGAACTCGTTTGCGTTCCTCGCCCAATTGATGTTCCAGAGACGACACTCGACGCTATACGTTCAGCATTAACATCAGCATCACATCCAGTGGTAGATGCAGGATTAAATAGGTTGATGGTTGAAAGTGGTGTATTCCCCCGATAGTTTTTTTTATGAGGAAATCCATCACAGAGCTACGGAGGGTCACCTAAAGAGAAATCGCACCTTAAACAGGCAGAGCAATACTCGATTCACCAGTTCACCTACCCCGGAAAGCTGAGTTAACTTTGATGCTGATTATATATCTAAATGGTTCCCCATCAGATAACTACAGAACGTCACCTGCCATATGGGATCACACAGCATTACCTGCCACCCGACACCGATGAACGCCCCCCCCCCTTTAGCCCCATCAGCACGATTTACCTACCGCAAACAGATGAAAAGCTGAGTTGACCTTTGTGCTAGTTATATTTAGACCGCTTAACTAATCGCAGACAGTCATCAATTCAAGTGCCCTGAGCGGGAATCGAACCCACGATCTATTGATCGCAAGTTCGACACCCTACCTTATGCCACAAAGCCACAAAAAAACTTCACTTCACCTTCTCTCTTCTCTCCTCTTAAACATAAACCCCCTTAAATGCAGTTAAGTAAATGCAGTCCTAAGCAGAGACTGAGCAAAAAATCGAATCGGATTTTGGGCCTACTCGTTTTTAGTAAAAACGTATCATCGAGATAATGCGTGCCAAAAATTGTAACAAAAATATGTCTAATTTTGTTACAGTTATTCAGAACAAAAAAATTGAGCTAATGCTCACGAGACGCGCGAAAGCCTATAGCACTGTTCCTGTTCACAAACTGTCAGTTTATCTCCAGCCATTTCGTCGCAGTTCATTCTTGGATTGTGCGCTGCAGCCGAAGATCGCAAAAATAAAAAAAACCCTTATTTTGAAAGTTCATGGTCTTTCAAGGTCATCAATTTTGATACGACTAAAGAGCTCGTCACTAGTGCTTTTCACGATAGGCAGCATGACATGGTGATCTGCAACCGTTTTCACGAAAGACTGGCCAACAACGGTAAAATAACGATATATACGAGGGCACGGCTCTTTGATGCCCTTGTGCGCAGGTTTCCTAGAACCTAGAAAATCGAGAAAATCTGCGTTCAATGCAGAAAATTTCGTATGCAGCTTGTCCATGTCTATCTCGATTGATTTCGGCACAATTCGCTTTTGAAATGTGTATCGCAGCACGAAATCGTCAAAAATCCATAAAACCCTTATATCGGCGTTCAAGGTCATCCAAGGTCATTGAATTCGATGCTAATCGAGAGCCACTGTACGACG
>Ga0209671_1006400_pt1 | contig 12081 bp, 6 predicted proteins | sample WorMetHERISLAND2_2_FD_187401 | JGI IMG/M metagenome (GOLD analysis project Ga0209671, IMG submission 187401) | Marine gutless worms symbiont microbial communities from Max Planck institute for Marine Microbiology, Germany - Olavius geniculatus... | ecosystem: Host-associated > Annelida >...
GATATGATAGATTATTACAATATACCTAATAACTGATGCTTATGAAGTTTATTTGTCATAGAATAATTCTGAAAAAGACTGTAACATATTCAATGTGATGGAAAGGGCATCTTGTATGTAAATATTCTGCTGCCGTCTATATGGTAACTCTGGAGACTGGAATGGTTTGGGCATGCTGAATTAACTATGCCAACGTTATAACTTGCTGTATACCATTTCCCACTCTTGACTTTATGTATTTGAAACCTAACCTATTCATCTCTGCACTGCTTACAATATTTTGGTACAGTTGATCACCAGTGAATATAGGAGATATAGCAAGCTGCAGTTTTAAGTGAACTGTGAAAATGGTATTTTCAATATATTTGGTTATATTCTGGCCTTGCCTTTGTTGTTTATTTGTTTTGAACAATTTTCAGCTACGAATGATGCAAGCAGAACTCAATGTTGAAGAAATTGTTCGCGATAGAAGCTTAAAGGTAATTTGTAAACATAACCCGTTACCCGCATGTTTTTCATTTAATGTAACGCAAGCGTAGCAAATACTTCTAAGTTGACTGGTTCTTAGTACTTCATTCAATTAATGAGAAGACGTAGCAATATTGATAGTGTTAGAAGCACAAATTTTTAATTTTCAGTGTGTAAAACATGCTATTAAGTTGTTTAAATGTTGGTTAGTCGTTTCATTCGACAACTGTCGGTACAGTCTCGTAGGAAAGATTGCAGTAATGACTTAGAATGATTTTGTTAACAATAATTATCGTATTGCAGACATTGATTGTTAAGCTTCAGTGTTATGTCACTGGTAGTTAAAGTGATTGTTGGTGCATTTGGCCTATGGTGACAGTGCTGCAACAACAATTATCGGTAGTTTTTACGTGCGACAGCAGCCACTGCAGTGTAGCGTGTCTTAGGCATCGCAATTCTGTCTGTCTGTCCATCACAGAGGTGGATCAATCAAAAACGGTACAAGCTAGGATCACCAAATCTTCACCGTCGGCTGCTCTAGTTTCAGGATTTGAAAGCTTTTACCTAAATTCAAAAGGGGTCACCCGAGTGAGGGCACTAAATGACGGGGTAGGAAAAATTTGCGATTTTTAGCCAATACGGCTGAGCGAGATTGGTCGAGCCCCCTGGCGAGTGTAAATGAAACATTGTCGCTGGGATCGGTGAGCTTAGATTTTGTTCGCACTGGGCTTTCAAACATGCACCACTGTTGTGCGTTTCCCTTTGCGTTAGCTGGGCTTTTTTCAGCTTTGTCTCCTGGGCTGCAGTAACTCTAGAGGGAGTTATTAGCCTGTTTTGAAACTGAATTGAAAATGTCTGTTTTTGGTACTAATATATAACATTTGGTTGTCTACGACAATACAGTGTTCAATTCATACATTGCTCTGTATTCATATTCTGTGACGATTGTTATGACAGATTGAAGTTTTGTTTTTGCAGGTGTTTTACGAGAGATGCAGGCTAATCTATCTGCCTCAAGACTTTCACATGTCCTGACATCGGCACCAATGGGGAACATATCCATCTCGTGATGTTACTATGTTTGTATGTAATGTCCGCTAAATGCCACGATGAACTTAGTAATGACTGTTACTGTTAGTTACTTAATTACCGTTAAGGTCACTTTGATTCCAGAATATTAGAAATCATGAAGTGGGTGCACATAAGACACTGCTCACCCATATTGTAGCTATTATTATTATTTTTTTAGATCCCCAGTAATCAGTTCCCGAGGGAGTCTAAAAGTCCATCAAGCAATACAGAGATAGGTATATGATCTTCAGTCTTTGTGGTCAGTGGCCGTCGAACTTTATTAGAAACTAGAAGGCTCGTGAGAGTGCACACCTTCACAATGTAGAAGTTTTCACAGGAGGGCGCCACCATTCCTGCCCAGTCATCATGTACACAGAACGACGGACACACGGACAGAACGACCAATCTCATAATCTCCTTCAATGTTCACTTCGTTCCATTGGCGGAGATAATTATAACTCCTCCCACTAGTAATATTTTTATTATTAGTATTTCATTATTAATCTGGTACATGTCATGAATTTGTTTACATGTGAATTTGTATTATGTGAAGTCAACTTCATGAACTGACTGCTTCTCATATTACTGCTTGTCACGGTGATTGCGAGGTGCTAATGGTTTTCACAACTTCTTGATTGGCTGTTTGGCTGTGACCAATAATTGATAGCCTGTTGTAAAAACTAAGGTACTACACTTTGTTCACCTTGGCCATTGAACTCCAAGCTCTTCGCAACTGTGCTTTGAGATGTATTGCCTGAAGTTTATGTTTGCTTTTTGCCATACTGAAATTACATCGTGCATCTGTAATTGATTTGTCCTTTTCGTTTCCAGTAATTTATGGTTGTGATATAGTGTTCTTGTGTCTTAGAGATCTCGGCTTTGATTTTTTCTGGCACAAGCTTATGCTAATAGTACCGTTTTCTTTACTACTGGTTACTAGTGAAAGTGATAACATGTTTAAGCCACACTTAGCAATATTATCTGACTTTTCAGCAGTTTAATTAGCAATAATTTAGGCAAGTTTTTTGGCTAGAGTTGTGAATGATTGATGTTTGAGATAGTGATTTTCTTGGCATGTTGGAACAAGTTATGCCTGTAAATCTGTAGTTTTATGACAGAAACTGTGCGACCAATAGAACTCTATAAGTCAAATTCCTACTTTTTTTTTACTAATTTGTTGCAATTTGATGAATTAATAATAGTTTATTTGTTATGAGTTTATTAAAAGATGTAGATTGCATTATTTGTGCAACTTATTTGCCATATTATGTGACATGTCTGTACTGTGTTCATGAGTGATGCAACTTTTGGATATTGTGATACGTTATTGGAATGGGCTTCATCATCTGATGATCGATTCTTATCATGTCACCACAATAATGAACTTAAGAATGCACTGTATTATTTGCAAGTGATGTCAATAAATCATTACTGAATTCATTGTGTACAAAATACTAGCTTTGTAACATTGTTACAAAGTGTTGTTACTATCTAGGTCCATGTAGCTTGCGTTTAGTAGCTGCAGATCATTGTGGCATACAAGGTGAAAATGCAAATGGCGAATCACATTGTCTGTGGATTGCCAGAAAAAATTAAGAATTTTGTCATTGAAGTATGTATATAAATTTTACATTTTAATGAAATGGTATAATTAATTTTTTTCTGTATATGGTTTTTATTGCTGGTACAATCTGAAGTCAAATAATATTGAAAAAATTCCGGAGTAGTTGCGTAATTTATATGAAAGAATTTAAATACAGTCTAACAAAGGATAAGTGAAATAATGAAGCCGTGGACATAGTGTAAAATAAAACATTTTTGCTAGTGATATGGAAGGTGATATGTTAAGCAATAATGTTGAGAATACATTATTTCAAAGTAAGGATGTAGGATACATAAGTAAGTTAGTAGTTGTAAGGAACTGTATATTATGGTAATGAAGCTATTACAAACAGGCTAGCCATAGCTCTAGCACAGTGACTGATCAAAGTCTGCTTTTTAGTATTATGTAACGGATGCCGGAACAGTATTCACTTCCAATATAGCAAAGAATATATAACATGTTGTTTACGTTTATGATTACGTTGTAGGAAATGGCGTACCGAAAAAGACATATGTTTCACGTTTTATTTAACGTTGCACTCTTAATGAGTGTAGTTGCAGGCGCCCCGAAGGCTGTTGATATGAATGTAAGCGAAAGCGTTGGAGGTTTAATCGTATTGTGTTGTACTTTTGTTTTTCGAGTCGGGTTTAGGTGGTTGGCTGTGTTGCATGATCGTTTACAATTTACACCAACGTGGTGGCGTAACGCCAGACTTACGTAGTCTGTAACTTTTATTGTGAGGAAAAATGATGGCATAGTATTGGATCAGTGGACAGAACATACATTTAAGCCAAACCTTGTTTATGTACATTTTGCTCAGACTCAGGCGCCACACCATGAACAAGTGAAGAAAATGAAGCTTGGAGAACAGCCGGAGTGTGCAGCGGATGTTCACAAGTTATGCAGCTCACTCACAAACAACTTTGCTATCATCGAATGTCTCCAGAGTGATAATCTGGTATGTTTACTTGATGAACTTGTTGCTAATATTTAATTAGTTATTTCATTTCTTACCTAGTTTAATAACAGGCTAAATCTCTTATATTTATCTTGAAGAAAAACAGGTGAGTTCAATAATTTTTAACTTGTGAATAATCGGAATATACTATCATCCACATGCCACAATATGATCGTATTTTACGAGACACAGATTATTGTATATTACAGTCATTGTGTACAGTACGTTTTATGTGCTTGTGCGATTGATTTAATATATATCTTTTAATGTACTGAAGTTTTACTATAGATATAATTTAGGATTTGTCACTGTAAAGCAGACATTGTGTTGGTGGTAAGAACAATTTTGTCTCGTGTATATGTAATTTACATGTCTGTGCATATGATATTGTTGGACATTGAATGTTGTGCATTGCAGCGAGATGATGAAGTCAGTGATGCATGCCAGCATGTATGTATCATCAACATACACCATGTCTCAAAATTAGTGGCCCCCTACAGATGAGTTAGTGCAAAATCGTTAATACCTGACAGATTTTTACAAAATTTGAAGCAGTCATCGAGACAACTATTCTGAACTCGTTTTTACAGTTTGTGTTCAAAATAGCCACCTTTGGCCTTGACGCAAGCTCTTATTCTAAGGTATATATTTTCTGCTTGATCCCTTTGTTAATAATAACGCATTGAATGTAAACTTACTGTAAACAAACTCTAACATCATGATGACGTTACACTGAGCACACATGGTAAAGTGTGTAGTTGTGTACATCATAATGGGTGTGATCATAAGTAATGTGAAGACAGTGCAGTGTACGATATTTCATTGAAATCTATGAACTACAAGCATGTTTGAATCGGGGCCGCTAATTTTGGGACACGATGTACAAGTTATTATCATGTATATGCATGAGTGTAATTTTTTCTTCATTGTGATATCAATTTTCCAGCATCAGGAATTTATTTTGCTGTGATACTGATAAAGTCATATTGCATTATAGCAGGTTTATGATTACAGCTTGTCGAGTGCTTTGTAATAGTAAAAAGCTATGTATAAAGTTGCATGCTTATATATATAATAACTTGAAGTTGATGTGTTTTAGCTGATATGGAGCTACAAGAGAAACCTGACGCTGGACATGCGGTTTGACTCAGCTGTGGCCGATGTGTGTGCTTCAACATTACATCAGGTTTGTTCATTCCCTCATTCAGAGTTATTGCTGTTTGTTGATAAGTTTTAACTAGGAGCTTTTTTTGTAAGAACTGACATGTTGCTATTTTGGTTTCTACTCTGTGGAGTGTATTCTCTTTCAGTCATGCATCACCAAAAAATTTGTCTTGTGAAAACTGTGTTACTGCACTTGCAAATGTCTGTCCTAACATTATGACTTGACTTGACTTGACTTTTCATTGTTGCTGTCAATGGAGCACAGGTTGGAGATCACTTGACTTGACATTTTGAGTAGTGAGTAATGTAGATTATATCAAATGTTTGCTTTGTTTGTAGAATGAAGAATGTAGTCGATTGACCAACAGTCGAGGAATGGTAATCCCATGTTTGGTTGAGTACATCGACAATGTCACAGATGCCAATTGTCTTGCATTCCTGAAGCGAATGCGGACAATGGTTTTCAGTGACTACCGGCTTATATACAAGTTTGTTGACAGTTGCCATGCAGACATTGAGCAGTTTCACTGCGGCCGTTTGCAACAAGAAAATGGAGAGGTGATCAACATTATTTACAGCTACTTATATTTTTGTTTTTTTGGTAAAGTTTGTAGTTTTCATTTTGTTTCATGCAAAATGACAGGTTTGTGATAATCTTTTCTGCAGGCTGCTTCTATCTGCAGCTCTTTGTTTCATATTCACATCTTTGCTTGTGATGTCGCTTATTTTCTGGTTTATCTTTGGATCTCTTGAGGTTACTTGGCATTTATGTGTTAGAAATTGTTGGTTTTAACTTGTGGTGGTTACCAATGTCAGATGTTTTCTGACTCAGTAGAACAGTGTAGAGAAGTTTAGTCGATCAGTTAAATCTTGTGTGAAATTTACACAAACATTAAATTGATACTTGCTGATGCTGTGACACTTGGAGAAATAGTCAGCGTAATGTAGGGCTGCCGATATTGACTATTTTACTAGTGAACTAGTCATCAACTATTTGGTCAACCAGCAGACTTGTCAACCTCATTATTGTGATAGACAAAATTGCATGAAGTTTGCTGTCAGCATGCAAAAACATAATTTGCAATTTCAAACAACAAGTCATCTATTTATAGAGTTCTTGCAATGGCGTTATCATTTCACATTTTTACTTCTCGTGCGCTACGTTTCTAACGTAGCAAAGAGGAGTATATGAGATCAGTATAATATTGAGGACCGATCGACCTCTGTTCCTGGAAGAGCCTTCCTGGAAGAACTTCAAACGGCCATATCTTCGTAACAGTGCTAGATAGATGCATGCGTTGAGGTATAACAAGACAAATGGCAACTAGCATCATCGACCATTATTGGCAATTTTTTCCTTTCAGTTCCTAAAATCGGGCAATATTTTCTGAACTTCAGGGAGACAATTTCTAATAACGATCTCGACGCCAGTCATTATTAGTATAATATTAGATGGGTCTCAGTTAGACACTGGGTCTCTAATACAAGCCGAAAGGAATATAAAAGGTCTTTAAAAATACAAAAGAAAATGATGCATGCAAGGAGTACATTAGATTGGTCACAATTTAGTAATATTTCTTGTAAGTTTTTAAATCACTTTAATAATAAAGCCATGCTGTGTGCACTGTGGTTACAGCTGCCGCACAACCAGGGTCGGACGCTGCACTGTCTAGTGACGCAGTTCGAGCAGCTGCAGGAGACCTGCAAGCAGGAGCTACTTCGTGTTGCTGAACTACAGTCTGATGACTACCACAACGACCGACAGTTGTTCTACGCATGCCGGGATGATCGCGAAGTACTCTGTCCACACATCAAATCCGGCGATGGGCGCGTTTACCGCTGTCTCTTCCGACACAAGTTTGAACGTAGAATGAGCGAAGAAGTGAGAACTATTTCTTTGAGTTAAATGTGTCGCATGTTCCTGGAAATAGTGCTTATTATTGAGGCAGTGTTAAACCTTTTTATGATATTGCTTACTATGATGAAGTGGATATTTTTGTTGGTGCAACTTTCCTAACCAACTGTGACAACAGAAACTTAGCCACTTAAGCAGAAAAACGACTTTCAGCAGTTATGTAGAATGTTTTACATTCTTGTCATTAAACAATCAGCTCAGTAATTTTTTATTAGTTTGGCGTTTAAGCTGCATGTGTCTTGTTGGTGTAGTGTCATTTTGTAACAAATTGTATGTTATTGATGTTATTTTAGTATTGATCATCATCCTTATTGTGTTCAGTGTTGTTTTGGACATCGTTTGCTTGGTTTATTTAGTTTGTGTTTTCTGTAACTCTCTGTTGTCTTGTGATTTTGTTGATAACTTCTAGATTTGCCAAAAAATTGTACCGTAACAAAGTTTTTTTCACAATGTTGCATAAGTTTGTCTACAAATTCCTTGCAATAATGCAAACTTGCGAAGCAGTGCTGTGCAGCATCTTGTGTTGTCTGCTGTTAGTGTCAGGCGATCAGCATTTTTTGTTCTGTGCTCTTAGTGTCGGGAAATGTTGACATTGAGGCAGCAGTTGACCCAGCATGACTACAAGATCAACTACAGACTGACACGAGCCTGCGAGGCTGATATTAAGAAGCATCAGTGCCTCAATGATGTCGGCACAGTCGCCGGCTTTAAAAACGCTGTGTTATCTGCCATCCTACTCTGCCTCGAGTCTGCTCTGAAAGAAGGTGAGTACCAGGAGCCTGATTAGAAAAGTTTGTAAATTGCTCTCCAAAAAAAACTTAGACCAAGAATCAAGATATTGTAAGAAAAATTTAGAAAGAGCTCAGGAAGGTCTTCAAAACATTTCTTGAAGTTTTGTAAAATAAGGATTTGGATTTTTTATTTGTTCATTGATTAATTACGTGAGCTCATGTTTCATTGAGAAGTAGGATTAACATTTGTTTGACACTTTCTCTTAGAATAAATACAAGGATATTTGCAAACATGAACTGAAGTCTAAGTTTGGTGTTATCTTTTTTCTAAGAATCAGCATTTATGATTATCTACCAGATAAGAAAAAAAATAATCGGAAATGGCAGATAACGCCAAAGTTAATCCGAACATTACTGATTAACACCAGACAGCTGCAATGCAAATGAATACACATTTTTTATTAATCCTAAGGGATTAGAAATTTTCTGCTAAGTTTTCCATTCATTTTTGCATTAGAAAAAAAGTTAATCGCGCTTAGTTCTTGGCGGATTTCAGATTAAGAGTAATGGATTAAAATAAAGAAAATCTCTTTTCTCAATGAAACGTGAAGTCACATATTGATTGATTGTCTAAAAAATCCATTGATTGACTACAACCCAGTGAAGCCAATGTTTACGTTCAGATGGACATATGCTAGAGCACGACTGTTTGGCCGAGGTCCACGAGGTGCGTAAGAGCCTGCTGGAGGATTACGAGATTAACCCAGTTCTTGTGCGTGACTGCTCTCATGAGATCGAGGCTCACTGCGGGGGTCGACTTCACCGCGGAGGTAGAACCATCCACTGCTTGATGAACCTTGCTCGCTCCAGGAAGCCTGAAGACATCAAAGTAATGAGTGCTAGATGTGTGCGATCGGTGAGTGACATTGCTGCCATTTACTCCGTGAAAAATGCTAATTGGCTAAACTGATATCAGTATCGTTTGTCGGTACATAAGGTATAGACTATTTTATGGGAGAGTAAGTGCAGTGATGCACAAGTATTTACCACTGCCTAGTGAGTTCCTGGTAAGTAACTCTCGTTGGTTATTGACTTCTGTTATAGCCAAGCCTTTTCTTTTATTGTAGAATTTTGCGTACACTGGTTTGTTTAATAAGCATTTTAGTGCTTTTATGGTGATGAGGTTACAAGTTAATGCTTCATAGTTTTTTACTCCTCTCATGCTACATTCTTAATGTAGGAAAGAAGAGTATATGAGATCAGTGTAATGCTGAGGACCGACCGACGACCGACCTCTGTCCCTGGAAGAGCCTTCTTGGAAGAACTTCAAACGACCATATCTTCATAACGTTGCCAGATAGACAGGGAGGCAATTTGCAGTAATGGCCTCGACGCCAGTCATTATTAGTATAATATTAAATGGGTCTCAATTAGTCGCCGGGTCTCTAATACAAGTTGAAAGAAACGAAAAAGCACTTAGAAGAATACAGGAGAGAATAATGTGCGCGAGGAGTGCATTAGATTAGTCACAGTCTAATATTATTTTTTGTGTGTGTTGCTTTTAGTTTTTGTGGTAGCTTTTTTTGCTTCAGGGACTAGCGATTGTCCAGTAAGATGGTTTCAGTCATTCTTTTTCAGCTGTTTGTTCTGCGGCAAATTTCTAACTGTTCTGCGTGTTTGTTGTCACAGCTGGAAGATTTGTTGACGGAGGCCGACATTGGAGAAAGCTATGACGTGGATCCGGTGCTAGAGGAAGATTGTGGCAGCGTGGTGGAAGCGCTGTGTTCACATATCAAACCCGGGGAAGGACGGTAAGACAGCATTGCATTGTAACTTTTGCGAACCGTGCTTTTGCGTGAAGATTAATTAGCTTTTGTTACTGTTTGGCCATTCACTGTGCAGCTGTGAAGCATATAGCTGGTTCTGGTTCTTCTATCTGACGGCTTATAGTTTTTTCACATTTGATTTGTTAGGAATCATTCAGTTTAAATGCCATTTCAGTTGAAAAACGAGTACTTTGTCATGATTTCACTTTGATGCTTTAGACTGGACAATAGGAAGGCTTTTGGCTTGTCAGAGGATTGCTATAATGGTTTCCAAGAATTTATTTCCAAATGGCAATTCTTGTAATTCTTAGTAACCTAACTCTGGAAATGGTCTGGTTAAGCAAAAGCTGAGTGTATGTGCGTGTGTGATTCCAGGGTAATGAATTGTCTGATGACTTCCGTTGAGAAGCCTCAGATGACGGACGAGTGTAAGAACTCGCTGATGGAAGTCTTTTATTTCATCTCCCGTGACTTCAAGTACGTTGATTGTTGAAAATATTTTTTGCATATCTTATCATTTTGTTATGTTTTCAGTGAGTGCTGGCTGTTAGCGACATTTTTGTTTGGGTGTTGAGATCACGGCGCATTTAGGCTAACTGTTAAATTGCACTTACTTACTTATCTTATTTGCTTACTTGTCACGTTTTTTACAGTGCAATATTTTTCAGTCATTGCTCAATGCTCATTACTTGTTTATATCTGCATCTTCTTCGTCACAGTTTAGTATGATGTCCTTAACTTATCTCACCTTGCCTTTGGGCCAGGCAGGCTGAGGCCATATTCGTTCGGCCCAGTGTCCAGAGAGTTAAACGAGTTACAGTAACCAAAAGTTAGAATAATGGCTGTGAAGTCAAAGACGGCTGGGTAGCCGAAATTGGTGTTAAAGCTGAAGATTGAGCAGTACATTAGCACTGGTAAGGTGTGTGGCAACTGCTTGTATGGAGTTAGCCTGGACTTTCTGAGCTTTTCTTTATCGGATGTTGGAAATTTTTTGGGGTTTTTGGAGCTGTAAGTCCCACCACCCATGATGATGAAGGATGAATAAACTTTAGCATGGCATTAGCTCCTAAGACTACAAGGACACGTAAAAATAAGCTTAAACAGTGAAGTCACGTAATAGTAGTCAGTGCAATGAGACGTTCTTAGTCATGGTGGGGTAGTACAACGTCAGTATTTTGTCAATTAACTGACAGTAATACATTAGCGATGTCACTATGTTGCTGTTACTACTGTATTTCTTCGCTTTCTGTGTTACTTCGTATTTCCGAAAAACACCGTGAAAGCACTGAATGTGTGAAAATTGCATTAGCCCGCTTGCTGCTGCAGGTTGGATGCTCGTCTGTACAAATTCTGTCATCGTGATGCTACACAGCATTGCCATGCTCCACAGCACTGGCACACTCAGCGCCAGTCCCCAGAAGGAACGGCACCGGCTCTTGGATATCTCATTTTTGCTTGCCTCTACCGCAGCATCACCCATGTCACGGTGGAAAGTAATGTTGTCGATGTTGCTGACCTGCAGCACAGCATGCACCAGGTTGCTTACTATCTCTTTGTATGACTTTTTTTTGTTATTTTAAGGGTAGTACTTATTGAACTTTTTGTAATCAATTAATTTCCGGATATTAACTTTGATTGATCAGTTAATGTGTGACCATTTTTGTAGTCGTTTACTATACCGCTATACTAATCAAATTTCTCAAGTGCCATATGCGGAGCTACAGAGGCATTGAGAGACCATGGGTACTGCACAGTTCAACTAGTAGTAGTGGTTGTATTTTATAAGCTGAAACAAAATCTTTTACAAATGACAGTGATGCAGTCCACAACTCCACATATATGTGTGGTCAAATTAAGAGTCTGATCATGGGGACTTACAGAGTACAAAGTGCAAAACTAACACCGCGCAAGCAGTACAGAAGTATATAATAATATGGTTTATTGCGTATGGCAGCCAGTGGCTGGATTGGCACAACACATATACAATTATACATACATACAAAGACAACACAATATATACAATGCAATACTGAAAATATAGTCAAGCATAAAAGAATTAACAGAATAAAAACATTGTAGTCATAGTCAAGGTCACATTAATAAACGGTTATATGCAGAATTCTATTACAGTGATTATCAGATATCTGTGATGCTGATGTGCAGACATACGGAATGCTGGCAGCTGGAACGTTTTATGTGTTTTAATTAATTTTAAAAATATTGATTTCAATCTAACATTTTTTTGCTGATCACAGGCTGAATGGTAGTTCAAGCCATGTGTTAACACATAAAACGTTCCAGCTGCCAGCATTCCGTATGTCTGCACATCAGCATCACAGATATCT
>Ga0209671_1006401_pt1 | contig 12081 bp, 7 predicted proteins | sample WorMetHERISLAND2_2_FD_187401 | JGI IMG/M metagenome (GOLD analysis project Ga0209671, IMG submission 187401) | Marine gutless worms symbiont microbial communities from Max Planck institute for Marine Microbiology, Germany - Olavius geniculatus... | ecosystem: Host-associated > Annelida >...
GGATGGGGCAGGTATGGGGACAATTTAATTTAGCATGACTCTCTATAATGGACAGCGCAGTTTTGAACAGCCACACAGCTTACGAGAAGCTGCAAAGAGCCAAAAATGAGCAAAAGTGCAACACTGTAAAACAGCATAACAACGGCCATGAAAAAATCTTACGGACAGTGGCATGAGATAAGAAAAAATAAAAATGCCATTCAACACCGGTAGAATGCAAGATAAAAGTGTGCAAATAATGCCAAATGCATTCACCCACATCATCAATGGATATGTTGTTGGAACGAATGTATTTAGTGTCAGTGATAAAGCCACCATGACAGAACTCCATAGTCAGCACACGCTCAGATGTTAACTGCCAGTGAACTGAAGGTATCTGCAGAACCATGTTAATAAAAAACTTATTGATGTTTACTTGTTTATCAGCCAGTACACATAAAATTGCTATGCAAAACACAAAAAAAACAACTATTGTCTGTTTTACACACTGAAAATAAAAAATAAACTGTTACAAAGTAGCAGCTTTATCATTTTACTCCACAGCTGATATTTCCACTTCATCCTCTAACCATGAAAATTCTGCATTCAGTTTCCAACTGGCCTACACGCTACACAGTTTATACTTGTCCCCAAGGAAAACATCTGGAATGTGCCATTCACACCGTCCAATCGTGTAAACAAACAAATAGATAATTGAAACCGACGTGCAGAAAGATAGTTTTAAAAGTATGAAACAGAGAGTGTCTGTAAAATGTTAACAACTGGTTTACCTTGAGAAAAGGCAAATGCCCGAAACACTTGGCGACTTTGTCGCAGTTGCGCCCTTCGTGCACAAAGTCGAGCTCCAAGGGCAGATTTTTCCGCATTTCCTCCGCCAGCCAACCAAACTGGAAGTCGGGGAAGAGACGAGACACCAATGCCACAAGCAACTTCACATAAGAGCACAGCAGCATCACTGGGTGTCAGTGTTGTTTGTTTCATTTCAGCACTACGGTATACTCAACCTAGATTTCAGTTCCATTTCAGTTTGTATCATAGCTAGTTCAAGTTTTGTCACAGTTTAGTCGAGTCAACTGAAACTTGCCAACTATAGCCATAACCACAGCAACATCATGCAGTATAATGTGCCAATGTGCTAAAAAGGTTTACATGCAAACATGTGTTCTATTTCTCACGAGTTACTCCTGGTTTTAAAAAGTTCTCTAAAGCAAAGACACGGGAATTGTTCTGGCAGAACTTTTACACCCTTTCTGTTTCCTATCTGCTGCAAAAGTAACATCGCATATTGAGTTTTTCTGTTTCACCTTATCATGTACTGCATGTTTCACGTACAATTCACAAACAGCAAGCAGCTGACAGCAAATAAAAACCTCCATCGTAGCCATGTCGACAGCCGAGTGTGACTTGATGCGTGGATGTTGAACTTTGATGGCAACGACGTCTCCCGTGTCACATCGAGTTGCACGATGAACCTGGGCCAAAGACGCCGAGGCGATTGGATGTTCTTCAAAGCTGGAGAACAGATCGTCAACACTCTGTCCCAAATCATCTGCTACGATGCGTTTGATATCAGAGATTGAGGACTCCGGGGCATGTTGATGCAAAACTTTCATGGTATTAACATACTCGGCAGGCAGCAAATAGTCTAAGGCACCGATGTGCTGGCCGACTTTGATGAAGCAGCCGCCATTACGCCAACATAATTCACGAAGTCTCTCAGCTGAACGTAGGTGTACCTGTCAGTGCAAATAGCGTTCACGTTATGACAAGCTAAACAGAAACTTAACTATTCAGATGTAATAACTTCAGATTCTATGCCAATATCTCTGTAATATCTTTTTTCTACATGTCTACAAAGCACCTACAATTTGTGAGATCTGCCAAGTAAAAATATAATAACACGGTGAACTGATCAGAGTATCAGACTGCCAATACCTGCCATTACTTACTGACAGCTTCAGCACATTCGTGCCAGCACAAAGCAACATACTGCTTCGTGATGATAACAGATACATGCAATTCCAGTTTCCATTAGAACTGATAGCTAAATGGACAGTAATCAAGCTTATCTTTATCTGTGTGACAGTAAGACAATATCAATATGACTAATAACATGAAAATAAATGTATTGTACAATGTACAACATGACTCTACTACAGCCGTTCAGTGCCATGATACTAATGAATAGGTGATACAAAAAGTGCTGCATCAATTCCAAAAGTCCTGCATCTACAATTCCCAAACTAAAATTATACCTCTATAAAATTATACCTCAATAGACCTGGGCAAAAGTGTAAAAACTGTACAAAATGGCTGACTGAACAAATAACTATTAAAATGTTGACTGTAGTGGCAAGTACATACAAACCTGAGACTTGAGCAGTAGATATTGCTCGGACGATGGATCTATGCCGCGAAGAGTTAACTTGTAATCGACAACAATGCATGCCACCGCGACTGCTGCTCGACCAAAGCGTATGATACCCGATGACGACACATTCCAGCCTGACTGCGGTGGAAGTGATGCCAATCCAGCTAACGAACTGCCAGCAACAGACAGTGCAGCGACCGATTTAACCACAGTCCTTGTCCTAGCAAATGACCTCATCGATTGAGTAATAATATAGATGTCATGCATACAACTCTTCCAACCAGCTGACAGTAGCACTCACCAGTTCTACAACATTCAGCAAAGCAGATCCATGACTCGAACAAATATTTTTATGTAACTACAACTTATGAACCAGATTGCATTTTAGCGGTCCTCCATAAATGATGTCACGCATCAGGGCGGAAGGGGTTCATGATATCATGACAATGTGTGATGTAGAGAGAAGGAGAGGTGAAAGGTTTTGCGACGTTGCGCACATCACATCTGCAGCAAGGCCTGGCCAGGGAGTCGTGGATGATAGCGCTAGTACACTATACAGGACTCCATGGTAGAGCACGCATGGCACAAATGACGGAGAATGATGCAGGCATACCGCAGCCAGTGTCCCCACCCATGGCCCCCTGGCACAGACAGCTGTCCCCATCAAATGTGTCATAAATTATCATACAAAAAATTTGCATTGTGTTTAAAACTAATAGAGATCTGTAGGCTACATTACAGACTGCAAAAGGGCAGGGGACTTAAACGTTTGTGGCGTCATATTTGAGGGGGAGCAAGAGTGGCGATGAAACGTGACAAAGGGGGTTATTTTTCCCTAAAATTGTGTGACGTCATTTATGGATGACCCCTTATGAAATTTTATTTGAAATCAAAAAATAATACCTCTCCAGTCCAAAGCCATCTTTTTAGCGATACCCGAAATTTCACAATAACTTCTGCATTTGTTTCAAGGCATTTACAAAATTTACGGAATGACCTGATGGAATAAACTAAGCACTCAAGCTATGACTCTTCCAAATGCCATGGTCCAGTTTTCAACTGCAGTCAAAGATCTTGGTGTTGTACTAGACAGCCAGCTTACCTCAGCCAATCATGTTGCTGCACTCAGCTGATCCTGTTTTTTTCTACATCCGGCAGCTCAAGTCAATTAAGCAGTCAATGACACCAGAAACAATGAAGACATTAGTGTATGCCTTCATCAGCGATCGAACTGACTACCGTAACAGTGTGTTTACCAGCATCAGTGGTCAGTTGCTCCAGAGGCTGCAAGCCATCCAGAATGCCGCTGCCTGTCTCATCACTAGGGCCAGAAGATCTCAACATGTCATGTAACACCGATACTGTGTCATTGCATTGGTTATCAATATGGCAGCGTATTCTGTTCAAGACGGCCGTGTTGGTGTACAAGTGTCGGCATGGTATATTGCGCCATCTTACCTATCGACATGCAGCATCCCAACGTCATTATACGACGGCCGGTGTCACCTTCGCTCTGCCATATCTGGACAACTATCTGTTCCACGCATGACGACGAACTACAGTGACCGCAGCTTCACTGTTAGCGATCCGGTCGTGTGGAACAGTCTGCCAGCTGCACTTCGATCAGACATGTCACTGTCAGTATTTCATAGGTGGCTAAAAACATTCTTCATCACAGAAGCTACTGACAGCCTGTAACATCACTACTTCAAGTCTGCTGTGGCCACACCAGGTACATTACCAGGTATATTAACAGATGACTTGGCGTACTTGCTGCATTTTTCGAACTTGCGCCATATAAATAGCATTAATAATAATAACAGATCAGTGCTAACGGTAGATCGGCGATCTCGCACTAGAGAGCAGAAAATTACTAGTGGTAGATTGCTATTTATCTAATTACATTTATCTCGTTGCTAATGTCAGAATACAGCCACATTTCTTCCCTGCATTGCTAAGACTATGGTTGGAATTGAAATGTTATCAATTACCAAGTATTAAATAAAATTTATTCAAAAACACTTTAGTTCTAACTCCGTGTTACAAACAAAAACAGCTTTGGCTTGAGATGGACTTTGACATAATACTGAATAAGCCTGATTTAAATACATGACAGTGTCGTGGCATGGTTTATAGACCTTCTATGTCTATCAGGCATATAAGTTCTACCATCAACCCAATAATCAATAACCCAATAATCAAACCCGATCTACCTCTAGCAATTTTCCAGTGTTAACAGCAAGATCGCCGATCTACAGCTAGAATTATTGATAATAATAATATAAGAAAAAGGGCGTGTCGTTCAACCACTTTTCAAAGTGTTACAAACAGAGTCAGAATATGACGTTTAACTCAACAAACGAAAATAAATACACAATAATTCAGAAATATGTATAATTCAAAATGCAGAATATCAATTCTAGTACGCCGAACAGCTATGAAAACAGCAGTTACAAATTTTAACATCAACACCGTAGGCATCGCGTTGTTTACATAGATACGCCGTTCCAGTTCCACCATAAGTTGCAACGAAACATTGAAACAGGTAGTTTATGTAAATAAGTAAGTTCTACTAAACCTGCTTCTGAAGTTCTGACTAGTGATTGATCCGGGATTGAAAAATTTGTAATCCCGGAATCCCGTTTTGGGATTAGGCTTACAGATTGGTCGTTGCTTTGGTATCTACAATAAACTTATTTTATGCATAAGATGTGGTAGACTAGTACGGGAGGTTAAATGTCAGAACGGTGTAAGGAGTGACTGTGACTGTCAAAATACAAATTACCGAGCGCAGCAAGGAGTAGCACTTTAACGCGCATAAAATATTTTACTCATTAGGTTTCTAGAATTGTTATTGTTAGCAATTAATGCTATAAAAATGCGATTTTAACGAATTTTTGTAATCCCGAAATCCCGGGATTGGGACGTTGCCAATCCCGGGATTGGCGAAAACGGCCGGGATCACGGGATTCGGGATTGCAATCACTAGTTCTGACTTCTGAGTAGTACGTTACATGGGACTGTAGTCATATCTAGAAAATTGCTTTCTCTTCGTGACCGGAAGTAGGAAGCTAGCCTTTGAACATAGGCATCATGGTCGACCTACCCTAGCAACAGCTGGGCTTCTTGTTAGTTTTAAAGCCCCCGGAAATCCAAGTTCCAAGTTAATGTTTTCTTTATTTTTTGTGCAAAAAAACTGTAGATCATTATCTTGCTTGATTTTGCATCCTGATTGTGATTTGAGTTTTGCAGTATATCTCATTTTTAGAAAACTATGTTCATGGAGAATGGTACACTACATAGTACGTTTTCATCAGCCACAAAAATAGTTCTAAACCTCCAACAAGCAAAAAAACTTTTCACAAAACATTCTAGCCCTGGTTAGTTCTTGCACAACAAAAAATTACAGTCTGTAGTCATCTTTAAGCCCCATACTATCTTGTTATAATATGAAGTCTTTCTCACTGAGAAATAGAAAACAAAGACGTTTAAAACCGAATAATGTGAATATGGACAGTATTAACATGACAAAAATACAACATAATCGTCACACAAGATTTGCAGTGTTGTAATATGTTCAAAGCACAAGTGTCATGTATCAGCAGAATACAAGATAAGGATATAACAGCACAGATGCAATATGATTTCCACAGAATACTGTTAGTAGCTAGAACATTCTGATGAGCATCACGTTAAATTATGCAAAATGTTTGCTAGTGGTTCTATTCTGATTAAGCAAGTAATCAATCAACACTGGAGCATGTGCTACAATTGCAAGAATACAGAGTTTGACTGAAATTTATACATCACTATCGTTAAAACCATAGTATCCTGAACCATATGCAAAAAAAACAATTCGGGAAAACTGAGTGGAACAATTTCAAAAGAAGTCATTTAGGCAGTGAACACACATCTAACAGTAATAGGACTGTATTCAGAGTCTATGACAGTGATACAAATCTGTATCGAATCAAAACATCGGCAGCAACATCTGTAGAGTACGGAGAGCAATCCAAACTGCTGAAAACAGTGGGCGATTCCCTGGCTCCTTTATCTGCCCTTTGTATAAAGTATAAAACATCAGTGTGGCCCAGATTCATAAAAGCAGGCCAGAACCAGTGATATTCCAGTAATTAAAACTCAAACTGATACTGAAATGATTGATTTCGGTAAAACTCATACTGAAAAACTTTCAATACCAATACTACATAGATATAGAAATGATCACGAAAAAACTTTACTGAAACTGTAATAGAAATGATTTTGAAAACTGATACTGAATTGAGTGGTTGCCTTTGTCTGAAATTTTTCCAGTGTGCATCACCTATTTACTGGTACCAGTAGCAGTTTCCAGCTTTCGCCATTTTTCAACCCAATTCTAGCATCAAGTTCTCACAGTTCTGCAACCGCAGGGTCCATGCTCATCTCCATTTCCTGCTCTGAGCTGGCAGCAAACTGCAGACACGCTAGGTTACAAGAATGGTATAAGCCACACCTCCGATATAGCCTATTGCCTTTACCCACTCAGCAGTTAAGCCAATGCGGAATTATACTGCTTGGTGACAAAGACACGTGTGTGAACAACTTGCCCAGGGTTGTTACATGATAGTAGAATGGCTAGGAGTCAAACCCGTGACCCAACTACCATGAGTGCAGGTGTTCATGCATTTAACATGGTTTCCATGCCTAAACAGTTAATAGTTGATAGTTAAGTTGTCAGTTGCCTTGGAAAAAAACTGTAACTGAAAAGATGTAAATACTGATACTGAAACTGAACTGAAATGATTTTTAAAAAAAACTTTATAGAAACTGAAACTAAAATGATTTTCAGAACTGGAATAACACTGGTCAGAACTGGAATGCATAACTAGAATAGCATGGATAAAGATGGGAAAAAACTTGCAAAATAATAACAGTAAGGATAACGTTAATTTAGCATATAAAAACATGTGTATGTCAGAAAAACTATGTATGTGTACATGTGCAGTCACAGTTATGCACAACAATTAGTGGGTTAGGCTGGCATTCATAAGGCAATAGGCGAAAGGCAGGATGTGTTGAAATAGTAAGCAATATCAGTGCAACAGCATGCTAATCAAAGTAAAAGTTGTCAGTGCAAAAACAGTGATTATGTGACGGAAATGACAATATCAACACCGATTAATATTCCTGAAATGTCCGCTTACCTAGCACACACACATTAATCCACAACACTGAAATACATTATCAGCTAATACTACACGCAATAACAAGGAAGTTCAGTCACAACCTTCAAACAAAGAACACAAGAACACATGTAACAGTCATCGTGGCTTTATGAACGAATATCTGAGTAATATAACTTAGCTCTATACATCATTTTGCAAGTGTGTCGTCATTGTGCACATAAGCCACATCACACTCGTAATAAATTGGAAGATTTCCACCTTTCCGAGTCATAACAATAATGATCATCACCACATTTCCATAACGGCTCAAAATCACAATGCAAGTTGTAACCTCAACTAGGTGTGTAGGTTTCGGAATGCATTTCAAACTCATAACTAACATGATTAAAGTTGATCCAACAAAAAGGAATGCCTCAAATTATACCCTAATCACAAACAGTATTCTTCATGCACGTACGTCGTGGTCCACAAAAAACGTGGCACTTTACTTCTGCCCATATCTTTGCCAATTATTGACAATTTTCAAAATTCTTTCACTGGCACACTCTGTGGACAATTTGCAAAAATGTGGTTATTTTATGTTATACATTCATATTTCACTTATATGTCACAAGGTAGTGTAGCGACACATTTATGTTGCGGTGGTATATATAATAACCACATTATTGCAAATTGTCTGCAGAGTGTACCAATGAAAGAATTATGAAAATCGGTCAATAATTACCGAAGATATGGACAAAAGCAAAGTGCCACGTTTTTTTTATGTACCACACTGTATAAGACTACTGATAACAACAAACACAGAAAACCACTTCCAGTGCACTGCATGTGCTTACTTCAAGTAAAGCAGAAAGCTGAAGAAGTAACAGAGTGAATGCAATCTACATCGTGGTCCATAAAAACGTGCCACTTTGATTTTTTGAATAGCTTCGTGAAATTGGCCTATTTTGATAATTTTTGGCATGCTACATCAGGAAAGAACTTGACGCAAATGGCAGTAGTTTTGGCCACCTCACTTTAACACTGTCACTACATTACCTTGTGAAATGCAGAAGTCGTAGTTTGGCCATTTACAACAATAAATTCATACTGGATAGCACACTCACCAGCTCAGAAATGATATAATTGAATAGCAACAAACACCATTGGCAACTATTGTATCTCAAAAAGTTACAGGTGTCACTCCACATCCTCTTTATTACAGCATGTGCTCAAAATGTCTTCCTCCAGTGCGAATGCAAGCAGCAAATGTTGGCATCATTCGCAAACAGCAGGCTCAACAACCTGCATTTCACCAGGTAGTGTAGCAACAGTAATAAAGTGAGGTGGCAAAAAAGTACGGTCATTTGAGTTGAGTTTCTTCCTGATGTTGCACACCAAAAATTATTAATATTGGCCAATGCTGCATGGAGCTATTTAAAAAATAAAAGTACCACGTTTTTTACAAACCACGGTGTAATAACACATCTTGGCAATACTGACAAACCAGTTTCATTGAGCACAAGCCAGAGATGGTCGTTCCAACAATGCAAATAATACTGTACAGAATCAACTAAACTAGTTACCGGCACATAGCAACAAACCATGGGGTTGGTCGACGAAAACTTTGCCTTGAAAAATTCAACAAAACTGTAACAGATCTGAATGCAATGCTACACAGCAAAATACTCTATGCTATGCTGGCAAGATGAAAAGCATGTGACTGTACAAAATACTACGTAGGCATCAACAACGTTTCAACACACGAGATGCACACAATGCTCATATTGTCCAGTGCACTTTGCAGCCACCAACACGAATCTCACACTCAGCTGCATGATGCAGATATGTAGGCTTTATTGAAAAACGATGCTCCAGCCAGTACGCTGCATTTCTGCCTATAAACAACAAGCTGCATTAATGTTTTGAAAAGTTCTGAAAAATTGGAGAATGTGTCATCATATAGACCCACGCAGCCTATTCGCCAATAGACGTGGTACAGCTGCAGGCCCAGAACTGTAGAAGATCCGAAGAGCTTTCCGAATCGTCGGAGACAAACTTCCGAATTTAAACAGCTCATGAAGACATTTTTGTTAGGATTTTGCCAGCTCAGTCATCACGGACTACAGAAAATGTATACTAAATCCACACATGGTCAGCAGGCAGCATGGAAGACCCCTAACCTAGGCACCCCTAAGTTCCAGAATATACCCCTCACACAATGTAGTGGAGTCAGCCTCATGTCACCAACGGAAAATTCTTGAACTGCATCTTTTGCAAGTCACATACCCTTTCTTAGGCACAAATAACAAGTGTTAAACACCTCAAGACAAAGCTAGCGTAACTAATACAAAACAGACAATGTTAACACTGAGATCGATCAGACACAATTGCTACAGTACTTATTAACAATCAGTCTTTGTCAAATGTCCTACTTCGACAATACCTAAGTCCATTTCACAAGACAAAAACATGCAGTAGTGAGTGAGTAGGGTTTAACGTCCCACCCGACACAGTATAGATCATTTCGGGGATGGCCTTTCAGGCAAAATACACACAAACACAATAATGGAACAGTAAGTTTAAACTTTACAATAAACAGAAAGTTTAACCTTTACAAAAACACAAAACACAAAAACGGGGTTAACCTAAAATTGTAATAACTCCATTATACGCGTGCATATGTAATTAACGTAAAGGTAGTTCTAATAATCTTCCCTGTTATCTTCCAGACAGTCATCAATGTGATAATGCTGTCTATTGGAGGACATGCAGTAGCTCTGGATCTAAACAGTTAGAACTTGACGACCTTTGCCCGACAAAGCAGCAGCATTGTGGCACGAGAAGAGGGGGAATTATCCCCAAAGCTTTTTGCTGTCGGAAATTAGTCTAAAAATATTCTCTAAAAACTTTAGTCCAAAAATGCAAGAATTAGGGCTGAAAATCCCCCATTTAGAGACAGTTTTGGGGCAAAATTGACATTTTGTATACCCTGAACGAAATTTGCAGCTGTGTGTCTTTTGGAATTCTGCAGTGTCTCAGTGGCTGTCAACTTCCTGCCCCGCCTATTTTTACACGCAAAAGCGGAATGCTTCGCGCGTCTTTGCCATCGTCTCGGCGTCCGTCTGTCCGTCCGTCACACTCGTGAGCTGTATCCAAACGATGCAAGCTAGGATCACGAAATCTTCAGTGTGGACTGCCCCAAGGTCTCTAGTTTATCGTGACAAAATTTTGTGCCACTGGGTGCAGGGGTTCCCCTCGAACGAGGGCGTCGAAGAGGGGTACCCCTCTTAAAAAGACGTCATTTTGCTGTTATTGGCTCGAATAATGTGAAAACGGTTGCAGATAGGTACATACATGCTGCTTATCATAACAAGCACCGGTGACAGGATTTTGGGATTTATCAACATCGATGACCTTGAACCCCTCAAAAAGGGGTTTTTAGTGAATTTTTCGCAATTTCTGGATGCAGCGCACATTTCAACACTGAATTGCGACGAAATGGCTGGAGACAGACCAGGACAACCTGCGTATGAAATTTTCAGCATTCAACGTGGATTTTAGCTGTCCAAGTCCCGACCCCCTAGGTTCAAGGAGGCCGGCGCAGGCGGGCGTCAAAGACAGCTACCCTCCTAAAAAGTGGTTATTTTACCGCAATTTTCTCGCGTAGCGTAAAAATGGTGGCAGATAGGTACATATGTGCTGCTTATCATAACAAGCACTGGTGACAGGCTTTTTGGATTTATCAACATCGATGACCTTGAACCCTAAAAATATTGATTTTAAGCAATTTTTTGGCGATTTTTGGCTGCAAAAGAGTGAATTGCGACAAAATGGATGGAGATAGACTACGATTACCTGCGAACAGGAACTGCTATAGGCTTTCGTGCGTCTCATGAGCTTTGCTCAAATTACTTGTTTTAACCCACAGTGTCACTGCCAAGATACACTACTGACAAAAGTCTGTCTTAAACCAATCACAGGTATCACAAAACCTCACGGTAGACACAGGCACGCACGGACGACATAAAACAGATGCTCCGCGAGTAGGCACGGACAAACACAAAAACAACAAGCATCAGTTGTGGCAACAGTAGCAGCGATACAAAACTATCTGTGATCAAAACCCTGATCAGTAGCATATTGTTGCAATGTTTTTGCCATCAAAGGTTTTCTGCATCAACGACTTTTAACACTACCTACTGCAGACATGGCAAAGTTGGGGAAAATATAATAGGAGAGTGAGTGAGTAGGGTTTAACATCCCGCCCGACATTTCGGGGACGGCCTTTGCATGCAAAATTGCAGCACACATAATAACGGAACAAAAGTTTAACCCTTACAGAAAGTTTAACCTTTATGAAACACAAAACACAAAAAACGACGAAAACCTAAAATTGTAACAACTGCCGATTATAATTGTGCATATGTATCAAAAATGGCAATTTTAATCTTCCCAGTTTTCCTCCAAACAGCCATCAATCTCATAATGCTGTCTATTGGAGGGCAGGGGATGAACAAATACTGGTATGACAATTCTTTCCCTTTCCTCCATCAGTGCCCT
>Ga0209671_1006402_pt1 | contig 12080 bp, 5 predicted proteins | sample WorMetHERISLAND2_2_FD_187401 | JGI IMG/M metagenome (GOLD analysis project Ga0209671, IMG submission 187401) | Marine gutless worms symbiont microbial communities from Max Planck institute for Marine Microbiology, Germany - Olavius geniculatus... | ecosystem: Host-associated > Annelida >...
CACTCACGTGTGTCGCAGCTGTGGCCAGTCCAACCTGGGCTGCACTCACAGATACCAGTAACTGGATCACAGCTCGAGCTACTAGCACAGCGACACTGCTCACGACAATTCGCTCCCCACTTGCCTACTGCGCACGCTGCAACAACACGAATGCATCAATATAATGAGGGTCAGTAGGATATCATCTGAATCCTGATTACTAGGCTATTCTGTGAATCAAATTCATGGGGGCTATGTTCAGTTATTTTCAAAACTCAAGCTGTTGTAAAATAATCACTGGTTCCGTAATGAGTTCAACTTCAAAAAAGATTCAAACAGCTCTTCACCAGAATTAAAAAGAAAAAAGAGCACAACGCGAAACAGCTCTCAACAGAGTGTTAATGCAATTGTTTTGCCTGTTAAAAGATTATACTTATTATGTTTATAATGTGTCAGTAGTGTGATCTACGTACATCGTTCGCAGTGCAGACCAGTCCTGCCGGCAGAACAGATGCAGACGCCCGTCACCGCATCACACGAAGCGTTATGATCACAGCGACATTGTCGTCGACAACCGACGCCGTAGTAGCCGTGCGCACAAGCTGCAATAACATATTATAACGTAAAACGTATAGACTTTTCCGCACCATCAGCCTCATGGCGGTGTCCCTGGTTACCGTTTCCGTAACCCTCAGATTTGTGAAAAGTTCTACTGCATCAATTCCCAAGTTTTCAATGTTCGGGACGAGCTTAAAGTGATGCAACTTTTAATGAGTTGCCAGCTAAACAAAATATATAAACCTACTGTAGTAGTAGTATTTGTTGTAGCAGTCTGTATCACAAAAATATACAGTAACATTCAAAAACGTATCATAATTCAACCAAATGTTTTCGACGCATTAATCAGCATAAACGTAATTTCACAGTTGACGAAAAAGATCAACTGTTTGATTAGAAATAAACTTAACATAACTGTATGAACTGAATTTTTAACAGTAATTCATCTTAAAACAGAAATGTACGTACGCTGATCACAGCGCGGACCAGTCAAGCCTGCAGAGCAGTTGTGAAGACATTCGCCAGTAACTGCATCACACATCATCCCGTCGCCACATTCACAAACCTGGCTGCACTGGTCGCCATAGTAACCAGGTGAGCACGCATGTTGACAGGCATCACCCTGATAGCCAGGTTCACATTTACACCGGCCGTCCTAACACAGCAGTATCATTCAAACATATTAACAGCAGCAAATAATTTACAATACAGTTATTTAAAAATTAATATTTTTAGTTTAGTGACTTCTACATGGGTAACAAAAACGTCGTGATAAACTCTACAAAACAAATGTTACCAGCAATTACAACAAAAAATTCAACTACAATTTTTGAGCTACAGCGCAAATTCACTGAGTCATTCAGTAGACTTAATTTAATTTAAACATACTAATACTAATTACTAGCATACTAATTAATGCCATGCAACCAGCCTACTCTAATTGGGGGGTAATGAAATAAAATTTACACTAACAGCACAGACAGAGTAAGAGACTCATGACATTTCAATAAACAGCACGCGTATTCGAACCTTTGGATTGCAGCCGGAAGCGTGTTCGAATGCGGAACAGTTACACATATGGATGCAGTTTGGGCCCCAGGTCCCGGCGGGACACGGCTTGTTGCAAGCGGTGCCAAACATGCCTGGCATACACTCACAGTAGCCGAAGATACGGTGACAGCGACCGCCACTGCAGCGCCTCGGACACCGACGATCGCAGTCGGTTCCGTACAGACCTTAATCACAACACCACGTGCTCTCAGTAGTGGATACTAATCTTTAGTGGATATTACAGGATGTTTACACGATCCAGCAAACGTCCAGCATTAGCACGTGTATTTTGAATACATTTGATGGAAGTTTGCTGGACGTTTGCTGGATCGTGTAAACGCCCCATTAGTGAAATGACAGAGGTCAGCTTAGACCACCATTAATTTGTCTTACGTTGGGCAAAAGAACTTAGGAAAAATAATAATCAATCACCAAAATGCTTTACCCAAGAGTTCTTCAATATTTCACCGAAATCCGTTCGCAACTTTCAGTAATCCAGCGAACAGACAGATCCGTCTAAAACATTACGCTTGAACCTTCCGTGGTATCCACGCACGTAATGTCAGGCCACTTCTTCACGCTGTATTCGTTAAAACAATCCACAGTAGGCCTACTGTATAACTGAGTCTTTCACAAGCAGTAGCTTTTATCCACCCAAATCTGGAATCGAAATTGGGCGCAACTTTCCCCCAATTTTGGGCTAAGGTTCCCCCAATTTCTGACTCAAGTTTTACCCTCCATTTTGGGTTTCTTCCCCACGAGGAAAAAAATTTTGTTAAGGGTATAAATTAAACAATAGGGAAAATAAAAATAGGCGGTTTTGTTAAGGAAAAAAATGAAAAATAGGGGAAAGTAAAAATAAGGAAAGTTTTGTTAAAGGTATAGTTTGCCAGTGAAAAAAATAGAAAGAAATTAAAAAATAGAGGGTAAATTTTGTTAAAGGTGTAAATTGCCCAGTGAAAAGTTAGGAGAAGTGAAAAATAGAAGAAAAAGTTTGATCTACAACCTTATCAAAACTTCCCCCTATTTTTCACTGGGAGCAAACTGCGCCCACTAGGTATAGGATAGAAGCCACTGTTCACAAGTATCTCGAAAGAAAACATCTGGGAAAAGTTGAATCAAGATTCCTCAGAGACTGGATACATTTCTCGTTTTTTGCGCAACCAACAGCGTGAAGCACTGACTGTTTTCAAGTACCAGTAAAACTTTTATCAAATAAAACTACTAACAAACCTGGCGGGCAACCGTCCTCACACTTGTCTCCAGCGACACCTGGTGGACACAGACAGCGACCAGTGACCGGATCACATGAACCGCCGTTATGACACGAGCAGATGCTGTTGCAGCCCTGTCCGTAAGTTCCCTGCGGCAAACGCACTCAGCTAAGTAAAACATACACTTAACCTCCAAGCAAGCCATAATGTCGTTGACTAAAACTACTAGAGTTCACGCTTCACAAGAATACAAATTATGGCATCTACGCCATATAGCGGGTGCGTTTACCTTCCCTCAATCAACGAATACTTTCTGATCAAGAAAATATTAAAGCCGCATTCCTCCAGTAGTCCTGTCATATACTGTAAATGTTAACCTAGTATAATTTTCTGGAAGTGTTTGCTTTTCATTACCAAGCAAAGTGGGTAAGGTAAAAACGTATACGCCTTAACGATAGACGGATTGCGAAAAAATTGTTTAATAAACTGAATCTCTAAACTTTTTAAACGACATAGACAGAGCGTAAAAAAGTATAACACTACCTGTGGGCAGGGTTCATCGCAGACCAAGCCAAACCAGCCTGGAGCGCAGTCGCATCCGTTCAGATTAAAGTTGCAGTCAGCGCCGTTGAGACACGAGTCGCACGTCAGCTCACACTCTTCACCGAACGTTCCAGGCAAGCAAACTACACAGTCGCAAAACGAACTAGATGTAATACTCACAGCCTGCTGCGGGATAAATAGTCACCGCGAATATAGCATTTACTCCATTATTATCAAACTAAACCTAAACATTTTTCTGCACTCAACAGTCATTTCTATTATGCAGCTGTAACACAATACATAATTCAAAATGTTTACGATATTGTACGAAAATAAAATGTTGAAAAGCACAAGTAGGCCTAGTCTAAAATCTCAGTTTATTTAATGTAGTAAAATATGTAATAAGTGTGTTTTAAACTATTCCTTTTATTGTCATCACTTACTAGAAACAAGAAACCCAGCTGTCGCTAAGATAGCCGACCGTAATAGTTACCAGTGATCTTTGAGGTCATCCAAGATCAATGATTTTCATTTCATCCGAAAGGGCGTATGCTACTCTCTATTAGTGACTAATAGTAACCTTGGCCATATCTCTCACCGTTTTCGAGATATGGCCGTTTTCCATTGAATTTCCTACCCCCTCCATTCAACCCCATTTTTAAAATGTTTCCCTTGCACTAGATGGCTGAAATTTTGCATGCCCGAGTTTAACACACATAGCTAATTACTTGTATAACAAGTTTTCCCCTATGTTCTATAGCTTAGCCACAATACATCTGTGACAGACGGACAGACAGACAGATAGACAGACGGACGGACGACAACCATGCCAATAGCTCGACCGTTACTGAAGTACGGTCGGCTAAAAAATTTTATTTATGTAAAGTTTTGTTGTTGGGTTAAACAAAATGATGAAAGAAAATAGAAATACCTGAACGAGCAAGTGAAAAGCCTACAAAAATAACAAAACACGGTTTAACCTCGCGCACACATCAACAGGTCACTAGGCCTGATCACTAATCATTCGCTAAAGCTGACAAGCAAGTATAGGGAATATTCTACACCGGTAACGGAGCCGGAAAAATTTTCACTGAAGATCATACATTGAAATTTAAATGGGGGTATTTCGTGGGCAAATCAGAGAGTTTCGAGTGAGTGTTGTAGGCCTACACTAAGAAGAGACATGGCCAAACGACGACCTCAATGCAAAGAAAAATTTTTGGAGAACGCGCTTGGAAACAGTTAAACGGAGTGTTAATTAACAGGGCACAAATGACTTTACTAAATTCAAACCCCATATCTGCACGATTTACAAAAATGATTTGTACAAAATAGTAAGTTTTCTTTATGCTTGCTGTATTATATGTAATTTAATTAAAATGAATGACAAAATACGGTTCAACTATCAACAGAAGTTCTCGTAATCAGGTGCCTCAAGTGAGAAAATGTCGTCGGTCGTCGACTTACGATAAACTAATTACAAGCGACGTTATCATGAAGCACACGCAACGTGACCAAATTGACTCGACAGGTTCAAACGCTAGCCGTACACAACAAACCAGTTTCTGCAGCTAGTTGGTATTTGACAGTGAAAACGAGTGAAACTACTGACTGCTAATGCGCCAATACCTACAGTACCGCAAGTTTGTAACGTCAAGTCAGTTACACTTCCTGTCACCCTATCGACTGCTTCGAAACATTGACGGAACGCTTAAAGAACTGGTAAACTGAAGAAAACTGAAAAAGACAAGAAAGTAGTACAAGACGCCGCAACATGAGCGCCCCTTACCAAACTGTTCTTCCGCTTCGTACAACTCTTGATGCAGGTCATAGTCTTCGGTCAATGGTAGAATCGGCGGCATGGTCGTCGCAAACTGCAGCTTCAAGAACGGCAAAGAGCGCTCACCATCGCTGCTAGCGTTCACCTGAGGGTGATTGGCGTCCTCAACTGCAACTCCGATACAATGTACGAGCTTATGATACTATGAGACAATTTTAAGGTGTGCTTATAAAAACTGGCAAGTATCTCGCCAAAAAACAATTACGAATTGCCTACAAGTAACAATATAACAAGAAATCTCAGCTAATGCTCATGAGACGCGCGAGAGCCTATAGCAGTTCCTGTTCGCACGTCATCTTGGTCTATCTCCTTCCATTTTGTTGCAATTCACTCTTTTGCAGCCAAAAAACGCCAAAAAATCACTTGAAATCAATATTTTTAGGGTTTTAGGTCATTCAAGGTCATCAATGTTGACATTCCTAAGAAGCTCGTCGCCAGTGCTTGTTATAATAAGCAGCATGTCTGTGCCTATCTGCAACCATTTTCACCTAGACAAGACAACAGCGGATAAATGACACACTTTTTAGAAGGGTACCCCTCTTTGACACCCGCGTGCGCAAGCCTCTTTGAATCTAGAGGGTCCGAACTTAAACTGCTGAAATTAACATTCAATGCTAAAAATTTCATACGCAGGTTGTTTTGGTCTATCTCTAGCCATTTTGGCGCAATTCACTTTTGAAATGCGTGTCTCAGCCCAAAATCGAAAAAAACTCACTAAAACCATTAATTTTGAGAGTTCAAGGTCATTCAAGGTCATCAATGTTTACATTTCTAAAAAGCTCGTCGCCAGTGCTTGTTATGATAAGCAGCATGTCTGTGCCTATCTGCAACCATTTTTACGTTAGACGAGCCAATAACGGTAGAATAACGCTTTTAAGGGGGTGCCCCTTTTTCTAGCTCCCCCTCGTTCGTGGGGACCCCCTTCATCTAGTGGCATGAAATTTTGTCACAAAATACTAGAGACTCTAAGCTATTATATGGTGAAAACCAGAAAACTCTGTCTCATCTGAGCTTGGAACGGTACCAGGACGTGACAGACACAAGACACCACAAAACACAAGACACCAAAACAGAATTACCATAGCTAATATGCGCTATAGCTAGTCCGATCAAAGGTAAACTAGATTGGGTTCGTGTCTGATTTGTTGGCCATTGAGTTGCACACTTAGGCCCTATGCCTTGTGAAGCAGTTGCGTTGTGAAGACGAAAAACATAGGACAATTTTTTCGGTACACTCGGTTAAAACGCCATTAGCTGAGAAATACTGCAACTTTGTCCAGATCTTCACTGAGTGTGTCTTCAAGAGCCATGAAGGTGCGGTCTTGGGTAGTCAGGCAAATATCATCAGCATAGATAAATTTGAGAGAACGGGTTGAAGGTAGGTCATTGATATAAACATTAAAGAGGCAAGGAGACAGAACCGATCCTTGAGGGAGACCATTCTTCTGATGTCTCCAAGAACTGCATTTATTGTTCATATGAACACGGAACCGTCTGTTGCTGAGAAGTAAAGTGATTGACTCAACAAGCCAGTGTGGTAAGACCTTTGAGAGTTTTAAGAAGATACCTGTGTGCATGACTGAATCACAAGCTGCAGACAAGTCCAGAAATATTGCACCTGTTTTTAAGTTTTGTCGGAATCCGTTTACTATGAATGTTGTTAAGGCAAGGATCTGGTCACAAGTATTGCATCCTTTATAAAAACCTGTCTGCTCAACTGTAATGAAATCTTCCAGGATTGGATTGGCACACTGTAGTAGTAAACGCTCCAGGCATACGGAGAGCAAAGAAATTGGTCGGTAATTGGCAGCTATGGAGTGGTCTTTATTTTGGTTTTGGAATAGCAATGATTCTGGTCTGACGTCAGACTTTGGGTCCTTTTCCCTGAACAATTCGTGTGAAAAAGGAGGTTAACCATTAAACAAGCAGTTTAGTCTGAAACATCGGCTGCAATTGCCAACTGTAGGCCTACAGTAGGTACACACGTACTACAATCTAAGACGCCAATAATTGCCAAAAAAACTATGCAAAAAAAGTGAGAAAATAAAGTAATGACACCACAAGTGACTACATATATTGCGGTCTACATGTTTTTTGTTGCCATACCTCACGTTAATCCTGGAGTCTCGACGATGCTGACTATTATTACTAGTAGCGGTACCACAATTATTGCCGATAACATTAGCTCTTGCTGACAATGCAGTAGCTTCTTACTTTTGCGGCAGCGTTTTCTATCAGTTTCCAGCTGATAACCTTCAGTGCAGTCGCAGTATAACGAGCCTGGGGCATTGACGCAGACTTGCTCGCACTGACCATTGTCTGCTCTACACTCGTCAACGTCTACAGCCGCAGACACCACCCAACCGACGCACCGACACATAAACACACATGCACAGCATACACGGAAAAATCGTTTACACGACAATAACTTTTCATGAGTTGCGTATTTATTTACTGTAGATCTTGCTTGCGTGAATCATGTGAAGCATACTGCTTCCGATCAAAGATTATCGACATGAACTAAACCACCATAAACGTGTTCCGTTATTCTACATTCATCGTTGTCATTAGTCACGTTTATACTTTATATTTATGGTTGCTAATTTGCTAGTAATTGAAAAAATAATATTTGGCTTAAAATAATAAATGCTTGTCATCATATCTATAATCTATCATTTAATGCCTTTTACTGGTGGGACCTTAATAGAAAATTTAGTAATTAAAACTTATTAACCATTGCAAAGTTTCAACAACTGATCTTCAATTTCCGTTTTTCACGGCCCCTTTCTATATTCAACACAAAAGCAGATGCTGACTCGCTACCTTCGCAAGACTTTCCATCTGGTCTAAGCGTGTATCCGTCGTGGCATGAACACGTGATGGAGCTGTCTCCTTGGTGACACACGTGCTCGCAGCCTCCGTTACTGCTCGTACAGCTGTCAATCACTTCCATCTCGACCCCTGCATCATTTATTCACGACAATTTTGTCATAATACAACGCTGCTTACATGAGTCAAACTTGTGACCAGAAGTGCTTTACCATCTCAAAAGTGCCAGCTGATTAGCATGAGCTAATGGTACCGCAGCTTAGGAAAACCTAGCTATATGCGGTCATCATTCGTCTGCACTTGCGAACAATTGGACTTGCGGTGCAGAGAGCAGACATACCACCGACCCAATCAGCCAAACTATGCATTCACCTCGTAGCCCGTGATCAATCAATCAATCGATCGAAACACATTAATATAGCGTTATGTGCAAAGAAATCAGAAATGCTACTACTAATTCCCATCCAGTTGAGGGTAGAAGGCTAAGTTGACATGGGTGGCCCTCTCTGTGAGCTGAGTCAAGCACATTGATGTACACGACTGTTATTTGTTGGTATCAATACCGGCGCGACTAACTGCGCGACTTCATCACCAAATCGCCCGTTACCAGGAAAATGTCGACAAAAAGACAGCATGTATCGACATACGGTAGCATGATTTTCCGTCGGTTCCAAGCTGATAGCCAGGGTCGCATGTACAGACGTACGAGCCTTTCATATTCATGCAGCCTTGCATGCACGCAGTACCACCCAAGTTGCACTCGTTTATCTCTACAATTCACATCATAAATAACCGCACCATTACACGGACTACGATTAAACACGACACTTTAATTATTTATGCATACGACATTTTTGAAACTATTTAATTTACTATACAGATAATCATCCGGTAAATTATTAAGCACTTCGAACTTCAGGAGACTATCTCATCGACGATATTGTAAAAGTGATAATGAGAAAAATACATTTGCATCTATTAAATTACAATAGAACAGCTGATGATGAGGTTAGCAATAACAATTTTATAATAATACAAGTGACAAATTGATATACATGTACAAGTGCAAAAGCGTATTGTAATAAAATTCCCAACTGTCTTCCTAAATTTTCTGTCTTAACTACGTGTGGTATAAGCCGTCCACGAGTCAGTATTTTGGTATAAAAGGCAACGTTGTTTAGCAAGTCCACTATTACTGTATCACATCATACCTTCACAGGTCTTTAGATCATCCATCAGTCGATATCCCGCAAAGCACTGGCAAACGATCTGTCCACCGTAAATCGAGCATTTCTGATCACAGCCGCCTTTGTTTGTCTTGCACAGATCAATTCCTACAATTCGCAACTAACAAATAATTCCAAGGTGCGTGTTTAATAAAGAGCAAATGTCAGCAGCGCCGTCTTTATCAAAGACCTTGCAGCCCCAGCAAGATTTTACTTGCTCACATATACAATCTTATTACCGGTTACAATCATAGACCTATTAGAGCATCTTGTTATGAGTAGGTCTATTTTTGACATTTATTCCATAAATTTATTTTTACTTATACACGGTGTTTCACAAAAAGGACCCCTTTTTGTTTTTTTTCATAATTCACTCAAATGATGATCAATTTATACAAAATTTGTACTAGTTGTAGCTGAAGAAATGTTAGTTCAAAATATTGCAACAAAATACGGCAGTTAATTAAATATTCTTTGATAGTCTTGACGTAATGCTGATGTCATAATGTGCTTGCTAGTCTCAACTGGTGCTGTCAGTTGCTACCCTGCTCTAACGGTGAAAAATTTGATTTGCTGATGACAAATTTTTGAAGTTTTACAGTTGCAGCCTCAATTTTGGCTGGTTGAACGGAAAAAGAAAACCAGGTCACAAGAAACAGTTTCCAGTGCAGTTGCTAGATATTATTGTCAGTTTGTTTTCTGGTCGTCTGACATGTGTTAAATGGAATAATGCATACTCTTGCATGTTTGAAATTATGTATGGTGTGAGGCAAGGTTCAGTTCTGTCTTCAATATTATTTAACGTTTATCTAAATGACTTGGCAAATGCCAGGGTCAGAGATTTCATTATTCTGTATGCAGATGACATACTGTAGATTGCACCACCTGTTACGATGTTGGAACGTTTGTTGCACATTTGTAAAGACGAGCTAAATTACATTGATATGGTAATTAACTGTAAAAAGTCATGTTGTATTCGTATGGCTAGTCTTGTAAAAACCAGTCTGGAATTCAACACGTGATAATTTTGCTCCAAAATCATTTTTGTTTTCGAGTGTTGACTCATATCGCTTTATAAACAGTGTGAAAGTTTTTTGCTCTAATAACGTTAAAGCATCAACTGCTGTTGTTCAATTGTTTTGCATATGAAGCAAAAAACATCGCAAAAGTCGCTTTTTCTCGAGCTCTTTGGGAGTTTTGTTAAGTCGCGAGAGCACACAGTGCATGCAGACCTGTACACGAGCGGCCGTTGATATGCAGTCGATAGCCAGGCTTACAGCGACACTGAACGCTCTCGCCGTAGCCGGGTATGCAGATCTGATCGCATCCACCGTTGTCATGCTTGCAGCCGCCGACGCCAACTGTTCACGCACCAGTCAACGAAACACAACCATACATTGAACGATTAACTCGTGTAACTATTGTGGCGTCAGATGATGATATTACAGCCGCTAGAGTCCAACACAGCAAAGGCGTGTTCAAGTAATGCACTCGTACATATAACACGCATGATTGCCTAAGGTCGAAGCGCTGAACTGTAGTTATCTAACCTATATGGCAGAAGCGTACAGAACCGAACGCGTAAAGGCAATCAGGCAGCAAATGACGGTCGAAGTACAGCTGTCATCGTAATCTCCACGCTTCTTGATTTTCATTTCGTTTCATCGATATGACAGGTTTTACACTGTAGCGACTGCTGAGGCTGACAAGGCTGAATTGGAAGCAGCGACAGTTAGGATTGCCAGAGGTTCATTTATCATTGGTTTAGTTTCGTGCATGACTAAACACCGTTAACAAATTACAATGCATACCGATCTACTTTGTCATTAAAATTAATACGAAGTACGTATATCAGCTTCCATTTTAAACATGAGACACAAATACCGCAGTCGTTTTAATGATTTCTGGAGGCGGGAATGTTAAGTCCTAACAGATATGCAGAGAAAACCTTACCACGAGCGGCAATTGCTGTTCAGTCGATAGTTTAGTTTACAGCGGCATTAAACGTGGCCAGAGTTTGTGTCCGAAGTGGATAATGGACGCTTTTGGCTGATACTTGCAGGTCGTATCCGAGAACACCTCGTTTAATAAAAAGGTAAAAGACAGTGCATGCATTTAACAACGCTTATTATTAGAAGGTTAGCCTGAATATAGCCGTAGAACAGTCAGTGAAAAATGTTCGATGATCGTACTGACCGACGCACGAGGTAGATGGCGTTGGTTTGCCTTCAGCCGGACACTGGCAGAAGAATCCACCGATGATGTTTCGACACCGATAAGCGCATCTCTCGCCGTTGTTGCCATCAGCACATTCGTTCACGTCTGCGTCCGTCAATCAAACATATACATAGACACGTACCGTACATGCGACGCATGTACAAATACGACTATAATTAAATCTGGCAGGACCGAATGTACCAGACTTATGTTACCAAAGCCCAATAACTAGGGTTTAAAGACTGTTGGCCACCGCTCAGAAGCCTCAACTTCAGAGATTCTGGCAGAAATGCCGTAAAATAACATTTACAAAAAACCTTATTATATTATAAATAACTTGTTTTGCCTTATTGAAACTTGAACATCTTGCATTATACACTGTGTCTCAAAAAACCGGACCCCTGCTACCTTTTCCAATAACTCCAATAGTCCTGGTTCAATAGCAATAGATTTTGACAAAAATAATCGTTAGAGAATCAGCACTTAATAGCATGTGTCACTTTGCGAGAAATTTTAAGAACAGAGTACCAGCTGAGGTTTTCCTGTGGCACCAACAGTAGAGGCAACTGCACTGCAGTACTCCAACGAACCAACAACGTCAGTTACGAAATCATTAAATGTTAT
>Ga0209671_1006405_pt1 | contig 12077 bp, 4 predicted proteins | sample WorMetHERISLAND2_2_FD_187401 | JGI IMG/M metagenome (GOLD analysis project Ga0209671, IMG submission 187401) | Marine gutless worms symbiont microbial communities from Max Planck institute for Marine Microbiology, Germany - Olavius geniculatus... | ecosystem: Host-associated > Annelida >...
GCGTAAGTTAACTCGTTAAACTAATAAATCCAATTTCCATGACTTTTATGCAAGAACATCGTCTCATGCTAGGTCTCAGCTTTTGGCATGCGAGGTTAAGCCCATGACGACAAAGCAGCATCTTTTGATGACTTGCTCCACTGAGTACAGAAAAAATACAGAAAAATCTGCTTAATAAACTACTACAACAGAAACATGTTTATTTATCTCATAGTACATAGTGCGCCGAATTCAGTTATAAAATGTGCACTTTTTAGAAAAAAAGATACTGAAAGACCAGCTTAATGCTTTTTGTCCGTACACCCGCACTCAGAGGCAGCGCCTACACACGTATGCCTAACAGTAGTCATAGAGTGGGTCAAAAACGACGATCAGTAATTTTTTGCTTGCTATATGACTGTATGAATAAAATGACTATTATTAAAAGACTCTAGCGAGAGATACAGTGCATAGACTAACTTTACGCTGTTGGTAGCATTAGCCGCAGTTTTTACTGTATTTGAACTTACCTTAGGATTTTAACCTGTCTAATGCAAACAGATTAAGTACGGGCTTTTAAACGCTGTTTATTGTAACAAATACAACGCGACAGTTACATTCCACAACCACACAGCGCCATTATAATTGTCGTCGGCAGATTAGTATTAATAGTCGCCAGCAAGTATAAAGTGTTGTCAAGTTTCTATTCAGTTACGCTGATTTTGCCAGTACGAGCTGCGAAATTAGCTGGACAACTGAATTTCGTTACAGATGCTGGCTTTGTGCAGGACGTTAATTAGGCCTACAGTCGTACGTTATCGTTACAGCGCGAATGTTAGCTGAGCTAGTTAGTATTCGTGCATCGCGTTGTCCAGTAGCCGTTCGTATAAAAGAGTCAATGCCACGTCCAGTGGCAGGCAGATGAAATCGACTTTCATCACAGAAGGAGCTTCGCATGACGCCTGATGGCCTCGACTCGGCGCAATGCTTGCGGTAGTAATTAGAAAGGACTATAGCTTTCAAGCTATTCACTAGAGTAATGAGCTAAAGTGGCTTTACTGCTTTACGAGAAATGAAATTGATGACTTTCATTAAAGCTATAAACACCGTGACTGCTGTTCTTTTGCCTTTCTGCAGTCATCCATTTATTTATATGGGCTCAGGTGTAAGTTAAGTTACAGTGTCAAACCTTTTTTCTGCCTAGACAGCATCTAGCTATTGTAGATCAACATAGTTTGAGTAAATTTTTCACAACCACACGGTATCAAAAATTAGTGTTAGTAGTTTTTTTTGTATTTTATTTTTAATAAAGACATACACTTTTACGTTTTTCGTTATGTGTAAAAACGCTGGCTATACAAACTTATGGATATGTAAAGTCTGTGCATTGAAATTTACTTTCTAAAAAAATTTTTAACGAATTCATGTTTAGTTTTTTTGTGTTCAGTCGACCAGATAACCTAGACTGATAATAGCAATTAGCAAGTCGATAATATGCTGCAAGAAAAGTTTTACCTGAAAATCAGATTACAAAACTATCGGCACTGTTGTCAACTTGTCATTTATGACGCTTGCCTTTTCAATGCCAATGAGTCAAACTTTAGTTCTTCGGTTCTTGTTGAGAAAAAACGCAGATCGGGGTAATGTCGGATCATTGGACGGCAGTTCGATCCATAGGTTGACAGCAAAAATCGAAAATGTTTAAAAATGTCAAAAATGTCCGTTTGCCGACAGGAAAGTGACGAACAGACTGTGACCGGAGAAACCTAGTTCACCGCTACGATCGGGCCTGATCGGAGTCGACAGTCTGAAAAGTGGAGAAAGTCTGCGGACGAGATTTGCGTGGCTGAATTACTTAGGCCTATCGCGGGATCTGTCAGCACAATTTGCTGGGATATGCCGCATGATGTCACATTGATGTGGCTGCAGTGTCCCACGCAAGAGCTGCGCGACTACACGATCCGTCGGAGAGTTCACGATTTTCATGCATAAAACAGCACACTATACACTACAGCCTTAATCCCAGCTTTGTCGTAAAACATGCAGTGTAGCTTGCACGGACGTCTGATATGCAAAGAATGCAACAAGATCGATACGCGAATTGCATTGGGCTATTTAAATTTCGGCCCCTTAAGTTCAAGGAGTTCTCAGAAAGACGTGAAATATGGGTACCCCTTTAAAATGCGCAATTTCTGCTAATATGCAGTAATTTAGCCTGAAAACGGTTGCAGAGAGACATAGACTTGCTGCTTACAAGCACTGCTGACGACTTTTAGAAATACTAACACTGATGACCTTGAATAACCTTGAAATCTATAAAGCTGGTTTGTAGTGATGGTTTTGTGATTTTTTTGCTGTGATGCATTTTTAACAGTGAATTGCACCGAAATTACTGAAGATAGACTAGGACAACTTACATACGAAACTTTTAGCACAGATTTTAACCGTCCTAGCTTTCTCCTTTCAGGTTCAAGGAGTTTTCCATAGGGGCTACGAAAGTGTGTATTCTTGTTCTTTTAGGCATTCTAAACAAGCTGTGTATCGCAGTTTTAATGCTATATTTGGAAAAGTTGGCAGGATTGCTAGTGAGGAAGTTGTGCTCGAACTATTTAAAAAGAAACGTCTGCCTGTGTTGCTGTACGGCACTGAGACTTGTCCGATGAAAAAGTTACATCGCTTCGTTGCAGTTTGTTGTCAACAGTTGTTTTGTCAAAATGTTTAATATTAGGTCGAAAGCTGTAGTGTCACTGTCATTTTAATTTTGATTCAGTATCTGATATAATAGCTAAGCGGACACATAAATTTTTAACCAGTTATGACAACTCTGACAGTTTGTTGTGTTCTGTACGTCATGCATGGACTTGATTATTTTGTTAGTTAAGTTTACTTAAGTTGTGTTTTTTTATTATTTGCATTTAGCCTTCATTTATTTCTACCATGCTTATGGCGAATAAAGTTTCGTGTGAAAGCCTCGTGTTTCGGGTACTCTTTCAAAACGCATTATTATTTTAATGCACGTTGTATTGTACTGATTCCCCAGGTGGGAGCACCAATGCTGTCGCGCGTTACGTGAGCATTTCTCAAATTTTTTGTCTCCTTCAAAAAGAGACTTGATAATTAACTAAAAGACGTTACTAGAGACACCGTGTTTCATTGTTCTAAGGTATGTCTGTCTGTCTGTCTGTCTTGTCTCTGTGTGTGTTTGCTACTTAAATGTTTAGATGAATAATAAAGTTTGATATAAAACCCGTGCGACAGAATTCGACCACGCATGACACCTGCAGTGCAGTGGACGTGACAGTTTGCTGTGTAAAGACGTAATGTCATTATTCACACGACGTTGCGTCAAACGTGATTGATGAGATATCCGTCGTGTCGGCGAGTCGTCAGTCCATTCCACACATTTAGCAGAATAACACTGCTACAAATGACATCCACTTTCTGGGACCAACGTACGTCACGTTAACTCTTACTCAAGTATGGTTAATTTCTTTTAATTGTTATTTAGCCTACTCTTTTACAGCTTTTTAGTTTTTTTCCAGTTTTGGTTATTGTTATTTCTCACCTTTTTAGTTTTGTTTATTTCAGGTTTCTACACCTTTTCTATCCATAACCATATGTTTCTGTAGGCCTATTTCTGTATTTTCATGTCTTGCATAGGCCTTTACTCTAAGCATAGTACATGTATAGGCCCTCATTTCACATATCTCTATTTGCTTCGAGCAGCGTCAAATGACCGTGCAATTTGGCACACACAGGCACTGTCATGCGTGATAGGACATAAGCTATCGTCATCATTCGCATATTTTATGACCATCGTTTAACAGCGAACTGCAACAAGGGATCACTTTTGTGGTGTTAAAAAAACGTTCCAAAGACTGTCTGAAGAACAACATGAAGAAGTGCGATAAAAGCCAAACAGTGGTGAATTGAAAGGGGAGAGGGGAGGGCGGCCGCCCCCTCCCCCTATTGACCGGACGCATTTGAAAAGAAGTAAAAATTTGGCACGAAAATGCATTATTGTTGCATAAAATTTTCAAAAAAATTTATCCCTTTTCCCCTTATTCCAAATTTCAAATAGGGGTTTTTATAGATTTTTTTAGCGATTTCGGGCTGCGACACAAGTCACTCCGCCACTGAAGCCAAACTATCTGGGAAATAGATCTATAGCGACAGACTACCGCAGACATGTCCAAGTGGCGCTTACTCTGCGAGGACTCAGTAGGCTACAACAGTTTGAATTTAGCCAGTCGGATTCAATATTTCAAAGTGAAGAGAAGTCAGTGGAAGTCCAGATCGACCCCTGACAACACAGACTTTCAGTGCGAATTTGCGGATGTGCATGTGCATCAAAGATCAGCTGTATGCACACCGTGCACCGAAGTCATCTGTGATCGGAGATTTAACAAGAAATTTGAGCTAATGCTCACGTGACGCGCGAAAGCCTATAGCAGTTCCAGTTCAGTAGTTTCGCTAAAAATTGGGGTGTTCACGCTAAGTTAATATACAAATACCAAATTCTCTATCTGGATCACATAACGATAGTTGCGTGGCGCCACTTTGTAAATGATATAGACTTGTGTCGCAGCCCGAAATCGCTAAAAAAATCCATAAAAACCCCTATTTTGGCGTTCAAGGTCATCCAAGGTCATTAATTTCGGTGGCAATCGACAGCCAATGTACGACTTCCTATTAGTGATTAATAGTAACCTTGACCCTAACTCGCACCGTTTCTGAGATACAGCGACTTATTGGTTAAAAATCGCAAATTTTTCCTACCCCCTGTCATTTAGCGCCCTCGATCGGGGTGACCCCTTTTTTGTGGAAGCTTTACTGATCCTGAAACTAGAGTCTTCCGTGCAGCCGACGGTGAAAATTTGGTAATCCTAGCTTGCACCGTTTTTGACTCATCCACTCGTGTGATGGACGGACAGACGGACAGAATTGCGATGGCTAAGACGCGCTGAAAGCAGTAGCTGCTTTCGCGGGTAAAAATCTGTCGACATCGACGACTCAGTCTACCACCACCGATGCTTGCTTCAGCGGCGGCCTCTAGCGAATAAGAAAACACGGCATGGCACACCTGTGACCTATATAATGACGACGATATTCGACCCAGGTATTCGACGCTGCCTCGCATATACTCGCTAGCAGCGGCCTAGGCCTGCAAGGCGCTGCACGGCTTGTCCGAGCATGCTTGAGCGCCGTCGGCCTGTTGCTGCTGAGGCTGACTGACTGACTTGTTGCTCGCTGGATGTGAGGGGCCGGCGCCGCAGCGGTGAAGGGCAGGGACTGGAGGTGCGATTCTGCGCTTGATTCGTCCGTCGTTCTGCGTCCGTTCGTGTGTGTCTGGTGAACGATGGCGCACGGTGACAAGGACAACGGTACAGCAGCCCTCTACCGCGAGCCGATGCCGCCTCAGAAGTCATGCACGACCTATCGCGTCTACAAGATTCTCGCCATCATCTACGCCGTCATCTTCTTCGTCAGTATAATATTACAGTGTCGATTCTGCATGTAGGCTACGCTTGTCATTAAGGCGGCATCGCTGCCTGCCATTTAGGACAAATGTTAGACAAGGTCTGTCATAGTCGTGGACCCTGATAAAGTCGTTGACGGAATGAGGTTTGTCGGTGCACTCGGTGGCGAGTCGTGCGTTGCGCCAAAGCTTTATAATGCCACAGACGCTACTATAAAACTTAATGCATGTCAGATTTTTGACAGCAGTATAGGCCCTATGTTCTTAATAACTCTAGGTTTCCGACTTGATGTTAAATCCACCAGTCAACTTGGATTATGTGAGAAAGCTAGTGCAGCAATTGAACACGCGGTTAGACGCAGTAATTTGAGACCAGGAAATGGGGCGGGCCACAAAGAACACGGAGAACAGACCGGACGTATGGTTAATGGAGGGCATTACCTGCAGCTGTTAGTCAACATTGGACTAAAACACCTTGATGTGTTGTTTGTTGTGCTCGATGTCATTCAGCCCGTGTGGCTGTTTTCAATTAGCGCTGACCTTTTGTAGTAATGAGCTGAGACAGTTTCAGTCTTAAGTGGTATAAGACGCGACGGAAGTGAACTGAACTGAACTGATTTAACTGCCAGTTCGTTCGCTTAGAACGATCCGTGCAATGAAACCTAACGGATGTGGCGTTTCAGTTTAGTTCTGTTTATTTCTATCGCCTGCGCTCACTTTTAATTTAGAGCGGATAAACAAGTAATATGAGCAAAGCTCACGTGACGCGCGACAGCAGCGGTCCTGCCATCTGGGCAGTTAGTCTACGGCGTGTCAGCGTGCAATAAAATAACAATGCATCTTGAAACAGTTTCAGTGTATGACTGTCACAGCGTCGTAGTGCTGCTGTTGCAGTTGCTGAAAGTACCGTTGTATGTTGTGGTATGCACGTTGTTGCAGCTGATCGGAGCGATCCTGTTGTCAATCGGTGTTTGGGTGCTACTAATGAAGCGAGACTACGAGTCGATACATGACGTGCTGACCAGCCCGTCTCTGCTGGCGATTGCCGTTGGTGCTGTCATGGTGCTGACAGCTCTACTGGGCATCATCGCTGCAGCAGCCAGCAAACTCTGGCCGCTGCGCGTCGTGCGTACATGCACACAATTTATTTGTACAGGGTGCATGCTGCAAAACTTTATCCCCTAAAGTTGTTTGCCATTTTCTTAGCAGCCGCTGATGGGGACTTTAACGTAAAATTTTACACACTTATTACCCGTTATCGCGTACATAAAAAGGTCAAGCGACATTTGATATTCTTTTACTGTTGCAAAGCTACGATATGTTGAGACACTATCGTGATTGATGCACGTTGGAAAATTTAGTACCCTCAGTAACGTGTATCGAAAGCAACGAGGACGATTTTGTTGCTACTAATGTCAAAGTGACGACAACTTTTTAAACAATGTCAGAGCCTTTGCTTTAATTTTGTTACTATATTTGTTAACAATTTTTCACCCAAAAACATTGCATTATTTTTCAATGTCACTTCTGAGTCTTACTAATGGGTAGTATTATAATTCATACTCTCTTACACCCTTCTGAGGAAAAAATATTATGTATTGGTTGCGATGCAAATGCAGAGAGAGAGAGAGAGAGAGAGAGAGAGAGAGAGAGAGAGCTATTTTTGCACCAGGAGCAGTAACTAAATTATTGTAGCTATAGTCTTAGGCCCTAGTTGTAGTTGACAGTAGTTATTCAATTTTAGTGACGTGAAATTGACCATGATTTTTTTCAGCATTTTGATGCTGTTGCCTGATGGCGGAAGATGCTATAGCGATGAATTCCCGTAATTTTTTCTTTGCTTCAAAGTCGGAGTAACTACAGAAAGCAATAGGCCTGTCAAACGAAAGCCGAAAGTATTAATGCTGCTATTAACTGTATAATGCTGACGTATTGTACGTGTAAGTATTGAAAGCATTTTTTGATACATGGACTTTCAAATACGCAGTCTAAGTCTGCTGTCTGTACGTGAACCAGTAGTAGGCCTATTGCAACTGAGTTCCTAGGTCCTAAATAGTTCTTTTGATGTAGAAACTGTTGTTGGCATCTAGTGATGAATCAGCTTTGGTTTGAACGCACTTCTAGGCTCGTCGCCATCAATGCCTGCAATGGCGAATACAGAAAATTGTTCTGCGAGGGTATAGACGGGAGCCGCCCGCAATGACGACCGCTAGACGCCAAAGCTTTCCTCTACCAGCTGAATAGCGTTTTGGGGAATGCCTAAGATGCACGGTGGAGTTAAGCGAAGCCCCAGCCGTACCCCTAAATGATTTGAGAGTATTTGATAAACGCAACTTCCACCCATGTTTTATGTATTTCGAAGCTGAGTGGCAAGGTCAAATTGTTAGCTTACCGAAAATGACAGAAGAAATTTAGCAGAGGAAAGGTGTGAGAGAGGCACGAGCTCTTGATCCACTAATATACTATCTGTGAGAAGACGAAGTTTTTTGTCGCTGCTGCGGGCTGCACTGCCTGATCAGAAGCAGCTTTGAGTAAGGCCAGGTTTTATCCACACACGCTGTTACACAGTGCAAAAACGTAGGCTTACCAGCTTCAGTTAGCTTGTGAGCGCCAAGCATCAAGGGCCTCTAGCCGGTGCATTGTGGGTGTGGTGCTGAACGATGCTTAATTTATCGTCAGACTGTCGGCTGTCTATTCCTGTCGGCGTCATATGTTAGAGCATTCTGCTGCTGCAGCGGCTGTCCGTAATGTTGATGACTGGCGTCGCCTGCGGCATCACCTGCCAACTACCAGTCCAGCCGTGCTGCCAGCCAGCCTGTCGGCCGTTGTGTTGCCAGATTAATTGGCTCTGTTACGAAATTGCACGGAAGCGCTGACGTTCTGTCATAGAGTGCATGGTTTCACATCGGTACTATTGCCTGTCTACTTCTATTGTAGCACCAGTGTTACAACCGCAACAAATCCCGCACGCTAATATGCTATCATAAAATGATAATTTGTGCGCTATATCACGTAAAACGACAGTACTGTAAACTAAATACGATTGGGTAAATTTGTGCTGTTTTGTTTGTTTGTTTGTTTATTTATCAGTTCCTCGGCATTGTGATCGTCGTCTTCGTCGTTCAAGTTGTCATCGGAATCGTCGCTTTTGTCTGCCGCGAGCAGGTTCGTCTCAAGTTGTCTTCTTTTTATGCCAGTTCATTTTATATAATAGCGGCTGCAGTAATTCGGGCTGAATAACAGCCTATCCTATAGCCAAAATCGTGCACGTGTGCGAATGATGTTTCGTCTCAGCTGTTCACATCTGTTAGACGCTGAACAGAGTTTTTGTTGCTGTTTACAGACTTGTTCGTGGGCTATTTTTTCGAAGAGACGCACTTTTGTTCAGAGATTCACTGGTAGTGAATCACTGAACAAAAGTGGATCTCTTTAAAAAGTTATGAGTCATAACAGATAATTTCCCATTTAATGCATCGTGTCACTAGATGTCACTTGGACTGACCATTCACGCCGCCCTCCAATTTTTTTTCCGCGCCGCCGCCAGTCGCCGTCGCATTTAAATGTAATGTCCAGTTTTTCGATGCAATCATCAAAAATGAATATACAGTGGATATTTTGTGCTGGTACTATTTTAGGACTTATTGCAAAAATAAACAGTAGCGTTTAATGTGAGAAAAAATTCTAGGGTATTTTTAAGAAGCCCTAAGTCTGAAAATGAGAGACTGATCTCTTGGTGGAGGAAAATGATGAAGGCAGGAGCTACAGGTCGACTGGGTGATGTTATTAAATTACTTCAAACACAGCAAAGAGACAGTCAGTGGCATATGCAGGATTTTGTCATCGGAAACCCCCTCCCCCTTTTCTGAGTAGCCCACAAGGTCGGAGATCCGTCGGGGTATAACCTCCGGCAAATTTTTGACATTAGCCGCGTCGCAATCGCCGTCGAAAAACTTCCATACCATCACCGTGACATAATGTTTTAATACTGTTATGCATAATTTTCGGTATGTTTTTAGTGTTCAGTGGAATTCGTGTGCTAATAACCTGGTTGTGTACTATAGAAACTTACATTTGGATTTTTCCACACTCCAGTGACTGTGTTTCTGTCCGTCTCGTTTGTATATTCTGTCACCTTCCTGTCGTCTGTCCTCTGTTTACTATGGATCCGTGTGGTCTGAAATAAATAAATTGATAATGCCACGCGTCGACGAGTCAGTCGAATAATTCTGGCGTCAGTCGCAAACGCTTCAAGCCGCCGACGCTGGGGTCATAGATACCCCTTACATTTTTTTGTTTTTAGCGTCGCTGTGTGTAACGCTGTCGTTTTCCTGCGTGAAAGTACAGCAGTCTGTATAATTATGTGGTTTGATGTCGTGTGCAGACAATCCGCGACATCGATCATCATCTGGATTTTGCCGTCCGCAAATACACCGAGAGCAGACAGATTAGATTCGCTGTCGACAAAGTTCAAACTAAGGTATTAGCTTACGTCTACTGCTTCATTGTGTTACTGTGCTTCTGAATAGCGTTCAACTTCATTGACGTGCGTTAAAGCGGTAAATCTGTACCCACTTTTCTATTTCTTTGTAGTTAAATTTAATTAAATTAAACTAGTTACATAGTTAGAGAAAAATGTCGTTTAACTGCTCAGCTAACTAGAATTTGATGGAGGCAGTTAAACTCCCCCGCTGTAATTAACTGTTAAAAAATCAACCTAGTCTGGTCAGCTCTGGTTTACTTAAATTATGCGAGTTGAAGCAGTTTGTACAGAGAATTAGCTGCGGCGTACCGTGCAGCAGAATAAAAACTGTAAACGTAGCTCTTAGTGCTGACTGTCGGTGGCGCGTCGTGCAGCTGCCGGTTGTCCATCAGGTTCTAGCTTGGCGCCGCCGCTGCTGCTGCTGCTGCCGGCAGTGAACTTCGTAGCTCAGTCAATGAATCGGCCTCTGAGTTTCTGACGCCTCTGCACCGACTCAGACTGTAAACAAATTTAGCTGAGGACGACCTCCGTGGCGCGTGTGTGATGTGGCATGTGCCTGTCTGTCGTTTACAAGGATTCAACCGTTAAGACCGTGGGCTATGACCCAAGGAAGCGTGGATAATAACCATGCTATTGCGCAGAATTCGACGGCTATATCCACGCGCCGCAATTACTCGGCCCCGGTTCGTCTGGCGCTCGTTTCGCGGACTGAAACTTTCCAACTGGAGTTTCGACATTGTCTTAGTCCACAGAATCCAGATCAGACGGCCATCGAATGCATGACTCATATACGCGTCTTTTGGGCGAACTTGGGTAGGCCCTATATTTGACATTTTGACCTGCGAAGTGTGAACGTAGCTTTGAATCGATTCGGTCACTCTGGTGCAGTCGTTAGTAATTTTTCGCCGGAGTTTGGCTGCCCAGCTTATGCTCAGTTCGGTCTGCAGCTGAACTTTTCTGAGCTGTTAAACAATGGGTCAGCTGTGTGTGTCTCTAGCTGTTAGCTCCTATAGCTCCTATGTGTGTTCAAGCACAGCTTACGATTTGCTCACAGTCTGTATCGCATTTTGCTTTGAGCAGATAGCGTAAATGTGTTAGTCAGTTGGTAGGCCTGCTGTTTGGTACTGTTAAGACCGTAAGCATTGTTTAGTGTGTTACGTTTAAATGGTAGGCTAATATATTATACACAGGATAGGCCTATGTTTAACGAGTGTCAGTAACTTATCCCATAGTCAGCATCGCCCTCTCGCAGCTCTGCACCTTTGAGGTGGGTGCTCATCCCCGTTTAATTGGCCCTGAGCCGGCAGTGAGTGCAAACACAACTCAGCTATATGGGCGGTAGGCCACACCTCTCCCATAATACTGCCGTTACGTTCCCGGCGATGAGGCCGGTACCAAATTATACTGCTTGGTGACAGAGGCACATGTGTGTGAACAACTTGTCCAGGGTCGTTACCTGGCAGTGACCCGTTACCCGGGAGTCGAACCTGCCACCTCCGGGTTACAAGTTCGGCACGCTAGCGTTACACCACTAAGTCACACCAACGAGTGACAGTGCTGTGTGACAAACTTGTATAAATTATGTTGCAGTTCAGCTGCTGCGGTCTAAACAATCTGACTGACTGGAACAATAACGATAAATACGCGTGTGCTAACCGTGAAGACCAGCGATCATGCCATGTTCCAGACTCGTGCTGCAAGACGCATGCTGAAGTAAGACTTCGCATTCAGGTTAAAACCAAGTAGGCCTAACGCGTAATGTTTAATGCGTCATCTATTCCTTATATACATGTATATACACAGTGTCCCAAAAAAACATCCCCGACATTTTCGACTGTAACGTGAAGAAGGATTATCGGATTTTAGTTATTTTTGGTTCGAATATTTCTGAGACAACCTGTCGTCAAGTGACTATTTAATTGCCCATCTCACTCAACATCTGTTTCTACACTACCTTGGGAAAATAGAACAAGCAAAATATCACTTTTTATTCAATGCGACATGATTGCTTAATTAACATAACGCGTAAAAACACATTTTGTTCACATTTCTGACACTGTGACTGACATTTCATTCAGTTGTTTATTTTTCAACTGCCTGCAGTAAAATTGCTTGGAGTGTTGGCCCACTATGCGAACG
>Ga0209671_1006407_pt1 | contig 12076 bp, 4 predicted proteins | sample WorMetHERISLAND2_2_FD_187401 | JGI IMG/M metagenome (GOLD analysis project Ga0209671, IMG submission 187401) | Marine gutless worms symbiont microbial communities from Max Planck institute for Marine Microbiology, Germany - Olavius geniculatus... | ecosystem: Host-associated > Annelida >...
TCTATATCATTCACAAGAAGGCGCCACCGTCGCCAACGCCACACGCGCCTATGGCCGATGTGTATTATGGTCCCGATGGGCCGAGTCCAAGTGATATGCGATTTTCGAAACTATAACTACTGAACTGGAAATGCCATAGGCTTTCGCGCGTCTAGTGAGCTTTGCTCAAATTTCTTGTTGGCTTTCCCATAAGAAAGAGAAGTCGCCGTTAACACGGGGCTTGAACTACCGTTCAGCCTGTGATATAGTGTCCATAGTCAAAACTCAATTGATGCAGCAAGACAGTAGTAAAGTGAAAATTTTGCACGAAAATGCATTACTAATGCATATTTTTTAAATGGAAATGAAAGCACAGCCCTTCCTCAGCCCTCACTCCTGACCCTTTTGCCACCTATCCAAAATTCTGGATCCATCACTGGATAACAATAATACACAGAGGACGTGGTAACACTATTTTATTTCGTTTCGATGAGTAGAAACAACTTGTTGCTAAAACATAGTAGGCCTATTTAAAATAGCGTAAAATGTAAATATAAGTCAATGTGGCGCGATGAACTGTCGGTGTTGAATCACAATAAAAATGCATGTACGTAATTTCAGAATGAACGATAGACATTCAGATTTAAACATGTAAGCCGTATGTAAATACAGAATGTTCCAAGAAAAGTGGGACCCCTGTTTTAATTTTGCAATAACTTACTCAATATGTACCGATTTTAACCATTTTTACTGTTAAAACAAACAATCATAACTCATGGAGGTAAAATTACGCTGTACACCTCACCATTGTTATGTAATTACACTACCTAGCAAAACACGCACCACTTTTAAAATTGAAGCTACATTTCCAATGTACATTGTGCAACGGTATAAACTTTACTCAAAACAATTCCACGCTTACTTATTCACAGCAATGCTTTGTGATAACACTATTACTTCATATTGTGCTTACGCGTAAAGTTGTCTGTTTTGCACTTTACAAACGTAGATCATGGGTAGAACAACGAAAGATGATCGCTGTTCAATAGTGGGGTTACGTCAGTTCAACTCAAATTTGAGGATGTTCGTCTTGCACTAGATCAGTGAAATTTTGCACGAAAAGAGCTGAGACATTGCGCAAATTAAATACTACGTAGAACTTATTACTGTTTACTGTTTATTTTTGAGGTTGCTGATGAGCCATTAGCATCGATAAAGCAAACATGTGGCGTCAATTTTGGAAGTATCGTGTGTTTTGCTATGTAAAGTAATTACACAATAAAGGTGAGGTGTATACCGTAACTTTATTTTTATAGCCTACGTTAGACATTTTTTGTTGTAATAGTGAAAAATGGTTAACATTTGTGTACATTTGCGAAAGTTATCGCACAATTAGCACAAGGGTTCAGTAAGTTACGTAATAAAATAGGCTACGGACGTTTAGTAACAACATGAAAATGTAAAACAATGCGAAGACGTTTTTAACAAGCGCACAGTTTTCTACAATCCCATGCTGCGATACGACATTGTTGTATTATAAGCCTCCAGCATGCAAACAAAACGCAACTTGCACATACGCGAGGACGATACAAAAACTCTCATATATCGCACCGTTTAGCCGCAATAGCGCATAACAGCATGCAAGCATTAAAACGCAACTTACTCGTACGTCTGTCTAAGAACCCTCTTGGAGAAAGAAACTTCGTGTAAACGGGGTATGAATTACATGAGTGAACTCAAGACAAAATGTGCGATGAATAAATACATAAATCAACGTGATAGAAAGCGAAAACAGTACACAATTATTACTGACAATTAACACACTCAACAAATAACCGGATATAGACTAGGCTAATACTAAATTACAAAATACACTTTACATTTTGACTAAATGACTACACAGTGCAATGCAAACAGTATTAAATATTCGAATGAAATAGCAGTAGTTTAGGACTACCTATATTCGTCACTATAAGTAGCCAAAACGACATTAATTTGTCAGTCATATAGGCCTAATCCTGAATTAAGCCTTACGGCAACTCAGAACGACTACGCGTCGTTAGACCTCGTAGGCCTACTATTTTCTTTGTTCTTTCTTTTTTTCCATCATTGAGTAGACTTAACTGATAATAAGGCTGCTGCTAGACGTCTCTATTTGATCTTATCACGCACAATATCCGTACCACAATGTGGAAATATTAATAAGGTTTTCCAACGTTAAATATCGTGCGAAATTTCGATGCGTTCACATTATTCTCTAGCGTTATTGATGCCCTGCAGACTGGGTAGGGACGTTTAAACAGGGGGAATGACGCACGTTGTGTCATAGAAAATGTTGGGGGAAGCTAAAATCTAGGCTTCAATACCTTTACAATCTGCATCAATATCTAATATTTGTACATATGGAAATAAACAAAACAAATGGATGCAAAATTTAAAAAATGTCATGTAAAGGCAATGAAACTCCGATCCAAGCCCAGTGTGCTGTAGCTAAGAAAAAACTTTTAACATAAATCAATATGTTGACTTTTGTTTCCAAAGTGCACTAAAAGCATGGTTAGAAAAAAGGTGAGCGAGAAGGAAAACAGAGAAAAGAAGGAAATGGAAAGGTGGGGAACACAAAGGGGAAATTGCGTCATTGGTTTGGGGGGAAATAATCGCCCTTGAGACTGGGTGTACAAAATTGCATGTTATTTACCGTGTACGGCGATATCCCGTGGACGACATAATAGCGTATCCGGTCATATTATTTTACTATTATTTTACTGCAACCTCGGCGCAACGTGTAACAGAACGATCATTTCATTTCCTAAACGTACAGTATATCACTAACGTAAGTGGTATTAGTTATCATCGAACCGGTCGACTTTGAGACTGAGCATTAATAAGCTAAAGGATCTTCGTAACCTAAGGCGTCAGAGAAACGAAGCTCTTAATAATAATGTCCACTCTACCCTGTTGCTTGGGGCTGGACGGCGTAGTCTCGCACTCCCGTGTAGCAAGCGAGGTAGCGAGACGCAACTGTCTACAGTTTACGAACGGAATGAACAGACGGTGCGGCGAATGAGAAACTGATAGGGCGAGTATACGGTAATGCGAGGACATCCTTTCGACGTGAGATTGCTGAGCAGCTGATTGCCACGAGGCCAACTGGCGTAGTACCTCATGAACTCTCGAACTTCAACGCGACACCTGGCGAACGTTGTCGCAGTTGTGTCCATTATTCCCGTATACGGCACGTCCACGTTAATCTGCGTTATCGCGCCCTATACGCAGAATACACAGATGCTACTGTTACTGCGCTGATCCTGGCAGAAGCCCCTCAGCTTGTAACCAGAGGAAATAGTACGACTTCAGATAAATCGCTGTAAATAGTGACAGTCTGAATACGAGTTTCGATTTGTGCCCTACAGACAGAATTGTGAACATATGGAATAATATGCTCGACTGGTTATGTACTAAAAAGTGTAAAATAGATTAGACATGTTTAGGGAAATCGAACAAAAAAGCCCAGCTGTCGCTAGGAAAGACGCGCTTCAGTCTGTACAGTTCCTGTTGCAGTACTGACTTTCGAAATCATCCAAAGTCGATGTTTTTCATGTCATTTGAAAGACAATATGCCACTTCCTATTAGTGATTAATAACAATCTTAGCCTTATCTCACAGTCTCCAAAATATGGTAAGTTTTCAGTTGAAAACGCACATTTTTCCTATCCCCTACATTTAACTCTGAATAAAAAATGTTCCCTTGCACTAGATCGCTGAAATGTGACTTGCCTAGGTTTAAGACACAGGGGTAATTACTCGTGTAAAAAAATTTTCCTATATGACCTACCGTTTAGCCACAATACAGACAGTCGGACAGACGGACAGACAGACGACACATCATGTCAGAGATGCCCTACAGCATAGCTGTAACACGTCAAATATTGTGTACGATCTCAGACCCATTGGCATTTAAAATCCACAACAAATAAACCAAAGTTGAGGTTTTACTTTGCGGTAGATTACAGGATGGCCCAAAAAAGTAAGCGATTGCACTTTGATCATACCTTCACTAAATATTAACCAATTCTCACAATTTTTCTCACAATTAGATTCTGTAAGAAATTTGCTACTCAGTGGCATGCACACCACATCTGTTGTGTCGCTACTTTACCTTGTAAAACATAAATATCCCAAAAACAACAATTTCTGCAGATCGGCGGATTGTCTAATGGTAAATTTTTAAAGTATTTAGGGCCTAACTGAAATGCTAAATATGAGTAAGTGTAAAAACAATCTAGAACATATTGAACATTTTTCCGAATAATTTGAACCATTTTTGTGCATACATTTTCATAGTACATTAATGTTGATTGGCGGCTGGAATTTTGCTCAGTTAGCTGCATGAGCATTTTATTTCCATCATGCGGCTCTACAAGCTGTGCACTATTTTGCTGAAAAATAAAAACTTACTCTGTAGCTATATGTAAACATTTTTGACATTTACTATAAGTCATATTTAACATTTTACTTAAATACTTTGAAAATTACCACAATACCTTCTGCTCATCTGTGAATATTGCTAGTTTTTTGATATTTGTATTTTACAAGGTAGTGTAGTGATATAACAAGTGTGGTGTGCATGCCACTAGACTGAGTAGCAAATTTCTTACAGAGTCTACTGGCGAAAACAAGAAATTTGAGCTAATGCTCACGAGACGCGCGAAAGCCTATAGCAGTTCCAGTTCAGTACTTTAGCTGAAAATTAAGGTGTTCACGCTAAGTTAATACACAAATACCAAATTCTCAATCTGGATCGCATAACGATAGTTCTTTGGCGCCACCTTGTGAATGATATAGACTTGCGTCGCAGCCCAAAATCGCCCAAAAATCCATAAAACCCCCTATTTTGGCGTTCAAGGTCATTCAAGGTCATTGAATTCGGCGCCAATCGAGAGCCAGTGTACGACTTTCTATTAGTGATTAATAGTAACCTAGGCCCTATCTCGCACCGTTACTGAGATACAGCGACTTATTGGCCAAAAATCGCAAATTTTGCCCACCCCCTTCTCATTTAATGAGCTTGTTCAGGGTGACCCCCTTCGAATTTATGGTAAACCTTTACGATTCCTGAAACTAGAGTCTTCCAGGCAGCCGACTGTGAAGATTTGGTGATCCTAGCTTGCACCGTTTTTGACTGATCCACCCATGTGACTGACAGAGAGACGGACAGACGGACTCACGAATGGACAGGCAGAATTGCGATGGCAAAGATGCGCATATTGCCGTGTGTTGGTCAATAATCAGTTTAATTTTCACAAATTTGAACATTAAATTCCTTATATAGATACTCTAAGCAAAATTTAAATATTCTGAACTGAAGGCCAATATTTTTAAAAAACGGTATTTACCAAGTTTAGCTGAGCCCCTACTTAACAAATTACACCTTTTATCGCAGGCTTTCATTTGCTTTCTTAGTCAAATGTTTACAGAATTTGGCTATGAAAATTCAACTGCAGTAGAATGTAGAATTAGACTAATTCATTAATTGTGATATAACCATACAGTGTTCTCAGAAATCAGTTTAATTTTCACAAAAGTAATGGTAAAATAAATCCCAAGCATGGCACCCGTTAACCTTGTTGAACGCACAGCCTCTTGATTGTAAGTCCGGCACCCTACAGTTATGCTGCCAACTATGCTGCTATGTCAGCTAGTCAGATGGTACGTACTTCCGACCGTGAGAAGGTGATCTGGCTCATCTTCTGCAGTCTGCCAAGATACGACTGCATGTGCTTTCGAACGTTTTCAACATTGTTTGCCATCGTGTCCTAAAGATCGTTATCAAATTGCACTGAAAATTACAGATAAAAAAGTTTCAAAAAACAAGCCACAACTAGGGATTTGCGCTCTGCAACATAAACTAGGATATGCAGCGAAAATACCGTAGATTTTTCTGTCAGCAAGCAGCATGCCAGTACACACACACACACACACACAGAAATCTATTGCCAAGCCACAATACTTTTTTCAATCCACATGTTGCCATGTCTACATGTAAACTTGGGAGAAAATGCTCCACCACAAATAATGAGGCACTTCTTAGTCCACCAGGAAGAAAAAGTTGTTATCATTTAAAACCCAAATTATGTCAGCATCCTCTAAGCGTCTCCCAAATTTGCTTTCTCTTCCCCAGACCCTATTGCTTCATTTATAAAAAAAACGAAAAACAATAAGGAAAAAGAAAGTTGGCAAAGAAAAAAAATAAGGGAAAGAGAAAAGTAGACGATAAGAGAAATGGGAAACTTGCTTAGAGGGTTCAATAAAGATAGACGCCCTTGCAAGAGTAGTAACTAGTTGGCAGCAACAGCTTATCTGAATTAATGGCTAATAAAGTCAACAATTTGACAATTAACACTTAGACATACATTTGCCACATAAACCCGATTGTGCAGACTGCCTTCAAATTTTGTTTCCACATTTATTCTGGTCCAAATACATACTCTTGGAACAAGTCAAAAGTTTTCACCTACAAAATGGCTAAGAAAAAAAAAAAACCTTCTGCTCAGCAATAAGAAACTGCTGCAACTCCTCAGCCCGTATTCTGCACAAACAAACAGCATCATTTCTGTTCATTTTAGGGCTGCAAGCGATTAAAACTTTTTCATCAATTAAGCTCAGAAAATTAATTACAATTAATCAATTAATTATCATTGTAATGAATTGGCAAATTAAAAAAATGCAGAATTCAATCTACAAATTTTTTCAGCGATTAATCCAATAATTAATCGTTAATTTCTGCAGAACTAGTTCATTTACAAGTTGACACATACAATGTGAATCGTAACTATTATGCAGATTAGAAAAACGTTACAAAAGTGAAAATACGCAACATTAAAAACCAGAATCATAGTTGTACTCAACATAATAAGATTTCAGACAATATACAATGTTTACAACACCACATATAACCAGCTACTTGCTACCACACAAGCCACAGGCACCAGCCTGCTTTAAACAAGCACTGACAATGTTTCTGATATGAGTGATGTTGCAGATGACAGTACCTTCGAGACACATTCTATAAAGAAAGGGGCTACAGTGAAATCTATTACATTAGCATTTATTACATTAACATAATGCACTCCTGACAACACAACAGAAAGACAAAATTACACTGCACATCAGAAGTCTGGCATTTACAATTCAGCATTGACAGTCTTCGTCAGAGTTATTTTACAATTTGTTTCACAACAAAAATAACTGTGAATGTAAGTGGTACCAACATCACACAAATGTTCTACTACAAGTGCATACAAACATAATAAAATTTGTGTTACCTATCTCCAGAAAAATACGGAGCAAAGTTTTCGACGTACACCTAAAATAAGTATTGTCATAATATAATTATAACAATCCAAATAAGACCTTACCAAATTACCAAAAAAGTCCTAAACTTAATGTTAACCTCATTACTTAAAAGTTAAGTGACAAAATTCTGTTCTACGCATTCTTCAACAAAATCACAGAAAGCAATCTCTTATGCAATGCATTATACCTGTATACAGAGATTAATATCAACTGATAAACTAGTCATACCGTCTAATAACTAGGGCACACAGTTTTCCACGGGTCACGAAATTTCGAGCCGAGCCGCAGAATTAGCCCTTTTCTGCGGAATTTTAATATTTCCGTGGAATTTTGCAAAAATTGAGAAATGGCCAATGATCAGTACAATTGTTGGCTTCACATCGTAACTAAATAGACTACTTATATCACAGAAAAAATTAAACTAAACTGCCTAAAACTGTGAGGGATGGCACACAATAATAAATAAACACAATTCAACTTGACAGCTTGCACTTTTGAAAAAAAACAGACTGATAATTATCTTTGAATGTTGCTAGCATAACTGAGCACAACGCCAGTCTTTAATAACTGACGTTTTTTGACAGGATATAGCTCAGTTTACTCACTTAATGAATGGTCATAGAACGCCGCAGAATCAATTTTGCCGCAATAAGCCGTGGAATTTTGTGAACTGGCCCGCAGAATTTGGCAAGATTTGCCACAAAGAATTTTAGGGCCTACTAATGACTAGTAATTGCAATCCAGAATTGATTTCGCAATCTCAAAATACAGGATAAAAAATCTTGTAATCCTAGGATCCCTTTTCGAGATGAGACTTGCAGGCTGGTCATTATTTAGCATCACTATACACTGTGTCTAAAAAAAAACATCCCCGACATTTTCGACTGTAACGTGAAAACCAATTATCAGATTTTGATAATTTTTGGTGCGAATATTCCTGACACAACTTGCCATCAAATGGCCATTCAGTTTCCCATCTCACCCAACATTTGTTTCTGCACTACCTGGGGAAAACACAACCAGCAAAATATCACCTTTTTATCAAATGCGATATGATTGCTTAATTAACATAACACGTAAAAACACATTTTGTTTACATTTCTGACTCTGTGGCTGACATTTTATCCAATTGTCCATTTTTCAACTGCCTGCAACACAGGCAAGGTAATGCTTTCTTCATTCGTTGACAGCAGTATCAATAATGTTTTGCTCCAGTCCAATCCAGGCTGTAGCAGTCGCTTCTTGACTTTACAAACATTCCTAAACTTTATCTGATAGACACACTGCTGCATGATAGTCAAACCTTGTAACAGACCGGCTGTTGGGGTTCACAGATTAGAACAGATGGAATTTATCGACGTTTTTTCATACATTTTAACATGTATTATGCTTCGTCTGATTTCTCTAGATAGTGCAAAAGCAGACGTTGGGTGAGGTGGAAACCAAAACACTCATTTAATAGCCGGTGGTGTCACAAATATTTTTGCCAAAAATTATTAAAATCTGCTAATCTTTCTTCAAGTTACAATCGATAATGTCAAAATGTTTTTTCAGGTTTTCTGTTTATTTCAACACATATTTCGCTTGATTTGATTTCCCTAGGTAGTGCAGAAACATACATTGGGTGAGGTGGGAAACTGAATGGTTATTTGATGGCAAGTTGTGTCAGGAATATTCCTACCAAAAATTTTCAAAATCTGATAATTGGTTTTCAAGTTACAGTCAAAAATGTCGGGAATGTTTTTGAGACACAGAGTAGTAGCTCTATTAGGCTTATTTCATGTATATGATGCAGTGGACCCCTATCAGCACGTGTTCGTTGTCGGCAGTGAGTGTGACTGTCAAAATACAACTTACGGAACACACCAAGAATTCGTGCTTCCATAATTTTCAGGAGATGGCTAAAATTGTGATTTTATCATCTAAAACTCAAAAAGTATTATTTTAGCTAATTTTTGCAAATCCTACGAATGGGATGTTGCCAATCCTGGAATATGGGACTGGCTAAAACAGTCAGAATCCCAGATTCGGGATCTTGGAATCGCACTCACTACTAATGTCAGCTGTCCAACAGAAATTATTAGCTGAATACCTTTTGTGTAAATATCAGTTTGTTGTAGAATTTCTGGAAGTCTTCAAAAGTCAGATCTTTCAATTCTGGTTCCACTTCCTGTCAGCAACAAAACAACAAGAAATTGAATAGTGGAGCATGGTGCATAATCAATATGTTTCACCGCAGGGATCACTGCTATCATCTCAACAGCTGCAAGCGCTGCCTAGAACTTTAAACTATCCACTTGTTTCAGCCATTTTACTCACTTTATGCCTCTAATTCCATTCGTAAACTCTAGCAATGAACAGTATCACACCTCACACGATAGTGCGAGTGTTGTAAGGACGACCTTCAAAGTATATGGAAAAAGGCAAACTTTGACCCTCAGCCAACCCAAAACCCCTGAACCGATCGTCACCAAATTTCAACAAAATGATTACGTCATGGACCCCTACCACCCAAAAAAATTGGGCTCAATCCGCCCAGGGGTTTTTGCTCCCAATATAGGTGAAATATACACCCTTCCTGTTCGAAATTTACTACACTTTTTTGCTTCTTGAACTCGCCTACAGGGCGCGTCCGTTAGACCGATTGTTACTCTTAATGATGCAATTCTGCGCAACGAACTGCCTTTATGTTGTTAGAAAATAAAAAATTTCATTTTTCACTAATTTATTTGAAAAAATTACAATGGCGCCTATGGGAAAAGGTTTAAAATTCTTTACACTGTCACAACTTCGGTTGTGCGCAAGATAGAGTCGTAATTTCTAATTCTAAAATATGGTTTTTGGGAACGGCTTAATCAACGGTGACATTTATATTTACCCCCGGTTGACCCCCGCCAGCTGGTACCAGAAGCACCTCAGTAAGTGCCCTTAGCCCACTAGGCCGATCAACGGCTGAAGTGAAATGCATTAAAGTTCAGCAAAATCTCCACATTATCATCGTCATGGTTTTACCTGATAAACGTCTCGCAGTTTGTTGCTTGACAGCTTGAGGTTGATGGACATCACCCAACCTTTTATGTCCCTCAGTGAAGCGCTGCAAAACACATCGACAAAATCCATGCAGAATCTTTTCAATCACACGTACAGAACACGATCCAGAAACATTTTCTGTTTTTAAACATGATCAAAGAGAACACAAAAGTATGGTAATAAAAAAATAAAACTGCTGTTCCGGGCAACCTAAAACTTGCTTTTAAAAACTACCGCACAAACATAATCTACGCATTACAAATGAACACATTTCTTATTTAACAGTTGACAAATCACAACTAAACACTGTCCGAGATAAAACAGAGCCATATCTCTTTTTATGATTACTTTAGCAAATGTGGTCTGATTTCAAAAATTCTTTCACTTTTGTATTTAGTGATGAACTGTAAAAGTGGCAGAAGCAAATGCCGCCACCTCATTATCTCCGATAAGTGAACGTAGTGAACATTGGAAGAGATTAAGAGATTGGTCGTTCTGTCCTGTCATTCCGTGCGTGTACATGACGACTAATAATAGCAATGACGTCGATGTACCAACAGCACAAGCAGCAATGCCAGCTATTACTTTCCCCTCACTCCGCAAAGCAACTATTCCTTCTCCCGCCCTTTTCCCTGTAGCAATGTTTAAATCACTTCACTTGGCGAAGATATGCACTGAGTGCACTCTCATGTGTACCTTCTAGTTATATCTGTTGCCACTCCATGTAAAATTTGACCATTGTACAACTTTCCATTTATGACAGCCAAAGTAAAAAAAGTCAAACATGTTGCTGATCTCATTTAACGTGACTGTGATATTTTGTGTCATTGACTGCTGAATGTTTGGTGCAGCACTGAACAACGCATCGTTGACACCACCCAGCAATGTGCACAACTCAAACCATGTACACTTGGTAAGGCCTGACATTTTTGGAAATAAACACATGAACAAAAAATTAGTCTCCGTGATATGTATTCACCGTAAATAATGATTTTCCATTATTTTTATGTAAAACAACTGTAAAAAAAGCACAATTAAACGCTCAAATTTCACAAGGTAGTGTAGCAACAGATATGCGGTGAAGTGGCAGTATCTGCTCCTGCCAATTCTGCAGTTTATCACCAGATAAAAAGTTTTAAAAAATGGTCGAAATGAGAAAACAGTGCCAAAGTTATCATAAAAATAAAAAGTAGCTTTGTTTTATCTAGGACATGGTGTATTATTGAGTAAAAAAATTAAAATAAACAGTTTAAAACATTGGTTATAATTTCAAAGACACGTAACAGTGTGTTAAGAGTCAATGGCAACTTACGCTCCATTCTTCTGCAACTTGTTGAACTCTTTATGAAGCCACCTATGACACAAAGTGCAAATAATTACCCACTAAACAGATTCAACACCAGTAACAGTAACATGAAACTTTTCAAAATTTGTTGTCTGATACAAATTATCAACAATGATTTCATTGCACCCTAAATGCATTTCTACAAAATCTCCAAAAATTCGCACGCACACACTGCACTGGAAGAGGTGTGCAAATTTTAGCATGAAATATGATGATGAGATACAAACATAGTCACCTGGATGGTACGAAGTGTTCATTTGTCATTTTTGAGCAGACAGATAATGTGCTAAGCTACACTAACTACAGTATGTCTCTACAGTATGTTGATCAGTTCGTTTTTTTTTACATCAGAACATTCCACTGTGA
>Ga0209671_1006408_pt1 | contig 12076 bp, 10 predicted proteins | sample WorMetHERISLAND2_2_FD_187401 | JGI IMG/M metagenome (GOLD analysis project Ga0209671, IMG submission 187401) | Marine gutless worms symbiont microbial communities from Max Planck institute for Marine Microbiology, Germany - Olavius geniculatus... | ecosystem: Host-associated > Annelida >...
CCGGCATTATAAAATTCGGCCTAGTACTGACCATCGTGCAAAATTTCAAGCCGGTCGGCCCACGCATCTCGGAGATCTCATGCTCGGAAAAAAAACATCTGCAGTAAAACATAAGTCCTTCCGAAAACTATCGTTTTCGGGCGGACTAATAAAAATGAAGCCGCAGACCTTTGCTTGTTGGTCAGCTGTGGACATGTACCCCAGACACATGCTGTCAGTCGTGTGAGCCCACAGAACCTCTACATCCAGCCGGCCGACTGTACCACTGTCTACAGTGACTACCACAGCGCCACCTAGTGGCTGCTTCTCGCCTCTCATCAGTGGAGACTCTGTGCCAGACACATGCAACACAAAACAAATATGAATATTATACTATTACTAAACCTATATTGCTGTACTTGGTGAAAGGGGAAGTTGCAGCTTTCAGCAGCATAAACTGCTAAACGTTTTAATTAAACTGAAGCAATACTTTATGATAAAAGAAATATTTTCTTTTCTTCTGCAGACATGCCACTACTTTTGTCATTTACGATGAATACAAGATGACGATAAACCATTCTCTCCTTTCAGTACTGTCATTTCAGCTTTCATAGATTATGGAAAAAGAGTGTCTTAAATTTATATCTAATTCACAGTATTTTTATTACATATATCAGATCATGCTAATGAACAATCAGATTACAGCAGAAATTTATATCGATCTCTGAATGTCAGTAACTGATTGACTATTGTGAACGATGTGCCTCTGTCTGTCTGTCCGCTGGTCTATCTTTGTTGTTTTTATTACTGTCTTCTGCATACGTGCGAATAGTTATATAAATTGATAACAAATAACCATTATAATCTTCTCTTGTTTCAGTGACCTGCAGATTTGCCAGTTTTATGACAACCTCTTCTTACTGTTCACCAAATGCTGTCTAGCTGAGTAATAATAAATGGCGATGGTGAATGTAGTTACTGTAGCTGCCTACCGGCGGATCTATTGGCTCAAGCTGATCGGCTTGGTCCAAAGGTTGGCAGCCACCTGGCGCTTGAGCTACATTCAGCCAAATGAACCGGGTGAACTCTCGTAATGGCTGTGCCATGATGACAGCACCGCAAACATTGGCATTGGTTCATTATTACTGTTATCTTTAGCCGCTTTCATTAAATCAGTGTAATTGCTAGTTCCTATCAAGTTGTCCACTGTCTATAACTCTGAACATATAACATATTTCACTAATGAGAAAAGTGTCATCTGCCTTACCAGATTGAAGCTAGCAGTGGGAGTCACAAGGAAGGGGGAAGAAAGACAGCAATCTTGAAAGCAGACCTCCACACAAACTGGGCACTGGGCAGTCGGCAAGATGGGCAACGGCTGACCCAGAAAATCAACTTAAATGTGTCAACTTTTTGAAACCTGGTTACTACATTACTGCCAATATGTCACAGTGACGTTTTGATAAACAGTAATTTATTTTGTTTATAAATTATCACTAAATTATCGTTCTTTCAAAACAACTGCCAGCTGCCCACTGGGTTCATCTTCCAGCACACACAGCGCGCAACGCACAGAACGGGCTGCAGGCCAACTGTCCAGATTTCATCACAAAAAACAGTGGCCTCCAAATTCGTCAAATATAAACCCAATGGACTATCACGTGTGGGGTGCAATGTTAGAGGTTTACAGCAAGCTTGAAACAAAGCCCAAAACTGGGGTTCGTGGAATTATGCGCCAAAATTTTGCAAATTATGCGCAACAATTTTAAAGATTATGTGCGCACTTTTTGCCAATTATGCGCACCTTTTTGGCTTTGTATTACACACAATTGGCAATCAACAATGAAAAGACCTTCTAAATCAACTCCCGTAACTGAAGGTGATTATTCTGCAAACATTAGACTTAAGAGTCAACATTCATGTTCAAGAAAACAAATTATAGCAGTAAAATAGTTCTTACATTAGGGCCTGGGCCCCTAGGTATTCAAATTCCAATACATAAACTCCAACACGTGCAATGTTTCTGCGGCCGACCAGGTACGCTGTGGCGTCAGTAACTGATTGTACTTTGAAAACGAACACTCCGCATCAGCACTAGTTGTAACTGAAAAAATGTACATCTGTGCCAGTCTTGACAATCCCGGCAGTCTGTCTGATGTGCTTTTCCAGAATGTAGTAATGTCTGTCAGTGTCATCACATTGTCACTGGAGAGCTTGCGGGAAACAGTATTTGTTGTTAGAATATAGCGTACATTCATTACTATAAGCAAAATTACTGATGTATAACAAAACAACATTCATAAATGAGTCAGATTATGCGCAGCTAGTTGTATTATGCGGGATCTGCCCAATTATGCGGAAGGTCACCAATTATGCGCACGCATAATTCCACGATCCCTACCCAAAACAATCGTCAAACTCAAAAAAGCGCTTCAGGATGACTGCGGCAACTGCCACAAGGAGGTATCAACAAGGCTGCAAAAGACTTCTCAAATTAAGCGACCGAAGACTTGTGTTGGAAATTGGAGCTGGCGGTAGACAATTCAAATATTCACAGTGACAATGGAATTCTGGCATCTTATCATTAGTAAACTGTCAACTGTGTTGTTTCAATGATGTTATTGAACTGGTGTTGCAACTTCAACATTTTTAATGCTGAAAGATCGTTAAATCATGTTAAAAAGTCTATATCTTCATCGTTTTTCAACAGAATCGCATTTCACTTGGCAGTTAGATGTAGAACATTTCAGTAAATAAATCCGTAACATTTCAGATTAAAATGCCAAACGGCTGATGAGAAAAGAGCGAAAAACTTTAAAGGGCTACTTTTTTTGCTACACCCTGTACACAGTGTGGGCTAAAAAGGTAAGCCATACTTGTGTCCATAGCTTTGCCAAACACTGACAATTTTCAAAATTCTTTTATGCTGCATTCTGTGAAAAATTTGCAACAAAGTACGTCATTGTGTTGATTATAGTGATTTTTAAAATGCATATTTCACAAAATAGTGTACTGACACAGCTAAAGTGTAGTAAGATGTTTATTAACTGCTTTATTGCAAATTTTGCAAAAGAATGAGACAATGAAAGAATTATCAAAGCAAATCAACATCTGGCAAAAATATGGACAAAAGATGGAGGCTTACTTTTTTTCAGACCACCCTGTACATAGCCATCTAACAGTAGGCAGAAATTACCGAGGAATTTATGTTTGAAGCAGTTGAGCAATGCAGATGTTGTGTCCTGTTGACGTTTTACGCACTCAGCACATTCTCGAGCCAACATGGTTTTCGTCAGCTGCTCCCCACAACCTTATCAACACCACGTCACCGTTTAGTTTACCACCACATACGTGCAGTATGCTAACAACGAACATGCATCAGTGTGTTAGTCAGAGCAAATAAACTTCAACAGTTTACAAAGCTATGTAAGCGCGATATGAGTCAAAACTCGAAAACAGCAAAAATGGTTTTGGGTCGATATTATTGTGTGTTGAATTCTAGACTGGCCCTTACAAGACTAGCCATTCTAAATACTTGAAATAAAAATACAAAAACAGAAGTCGCAAGCCGAAACAATGTAGAACACCAGTCCATGCTGACACCACGGATATTGCAGTGAATGCCAATGCCCATGGTAGAAAGACACGTCCAGGCATGTCTGAATTTTAGTCTATCGTTCCGTCTGCGTGTGCGCGCAGTGGCGTGACGTCACAGTGACTATGACGTCAGTAGAACAGCAGCAGATTATTCATTGCCTGTGACGTCACCAGCTGCAACGCCAGCAGCGAGCCAGTAACAGAAAATCACAGCTGTACAATATATAGGCCATTACTGTTGAGCAAGAAAAAATTGAATTATTATCATCTTAACTTTAAAATTCACTGTGCGTTAAATTACATTGAGTAAAAACTTACATAATGGATATAAGCCTACGCATTCTCACAAGCGCCTTTCACAGTTTACAAAGCTATGTAAGGGCGATATGAGTCAACACTCGAAAATGGTTTTCACTTAGCTTAGCTTGGCACCTAGTAAAAGTATCTACAATGAAATTTTGTTTAGGATATAGGCCTAAACTAATACACTTCAAGTATTTAGAATGGCTAGTCTTGTATGGGCCAGTAATATTATTCAGCAGCACATTAACACGCAGTCAGTGTGATGCGGGCAATATCACTTTTTGTAATTTTTGCTGTTTTTAATGTGCAAGTCCTTAACTGTTGCTGTTAACAAGTGTATAAACTGATGTTTTGTACATTTATAAAAAATAAAGCTGACATATTACCGGACGTGCTGACGCCGACACCAACTTTGCCTTTCTGGTCATTCTCAGCCCAGCAGCCACAACCAAACAGTGCGGCCTAGTCACAAACCACACTCAATGCAATACATCCGTAGTATCATCAACTAACAGAAAAAAATTAATTTAAGTGCTTGAACAAAAGGGAAAAGAGTTTGATGGTGTGCTCTTGTAGAATCGGTGACAGTTGGCACATTAAAAAGCAATGTTAAAAACCAGTAAAACCTTACTGCGGCCTACTGTGATGATTTGTAACTGTAGCAAACACATCTGTTTCTCATCTTAGCTTTATGCCACTATACAAATATGGTTTTAAATTCTAAATTCATACAAAAACATAAACATACATTCGCTGCAACAAAATGCTTATGCACGACTTACAAGTTAAACAACTTACCCCTAATAGTAGCTTAAAATTTTACCATGGCTACCACAACACAGCTGAGAGCAGATGGCATCTAATTGCATGTCTAATTCCAGGTTACTTCGTAGCTTATTTCCGAACACAAATGCATATTGCGGAAAACAGATTAACTCTGCCAACATAACCATAACAATAAAACCAACATGCCCACAACGTAGACGACACAGTATATTGGACTGACCTGACCAAGTCTTCCTGGCTGTTTAAGAATGATGCCTCCACTAGAGACAGCACTAGCGACATTTCCACCGTCATCCACACACACTGCTCCGACCGTGTCCTGCAGTACATCACTGCTTGTGCCGTTGGATGTCACCTAAACATCAACATAAACACCGAGTGCACCAGTGTCAAACTTTGATGTTCTCGTCTAAAGGAGCCGTGCTTATGATGAGTCATGCACAGTGTAAAGCATGTTTTCAGTTTGTTCCCAAAACTTTACAAGGAGCTGGTATTGCAAATGTAGTTTGGCCATGTGTTCCTGACATTTACAGGCACACTTTACAATGAACATTCAATTTGTGGTTTAAGTACGTCCTCACAACAGTAGCAGTATCACAGTATGTATAATCTGCTGTCATCAAATCACTGCTGCATCAGTTTCATTTAAAAGGTAAGAGGTTACAGTTTTGACCAGGACCTCCACTTTGCTTCAATAACACAGCAAAGCTGTTGCAGCAACTGTGGAGACACTGATCACAGCTAATGAGTGTGTTAAAGCAATTCTATTTTTTGCAATTCTAAAACAAAACAGCATAAACAAATTACCAAAACTGAACACAACTCTGTTTTTATTTCTTGTAACTTCTATTACCGTTAACTGCTGACACTGAGTATGAAGTCTAACAGATATCTGTGCATTGCGACTACTATACCACAACCACACATATCACAATCACATCCCATAATCAGCTGCTATAATTAACTACTGGATTCAAAATGCCTCTGCAACTAGAATTGTACTGAATATTCTATTTGGCCAAAAATAGGCCGAATAGTGTATTTGTATTCAGCCAAATAGTAATGTTGAAAACAGGCTGAATACAAATAATATGCACTGCACCATCGCCACTCATTGTTCCTGTATTTAGCCTCAAGTAGACAGTTGCTGTCATAGCAGCATAACGCCCCATCGCCCACACATGATGCTTTATGGCATTTTCTTAACGATTTAGTTTGCTTACAGTCAGAAGTCCACTGTGAATCGCTGTCATGTTTCGTTAATTGGTAGTATCATTTGTTTAACATGGATATTGGATACAAATTACAAAATGTCTGGTTTAAAAATTTTTCAAATGCCTGTCTTAAAAATTTTTCACCACACTGCGCTAAAACCAGGGCATTGTGCAATGTGTTTGGTGAACTTGTGTCAACTATTCGTATTCTATTCGTATTCGGCCAAATAATATCATAAATTATTCTTATACGACTAAATAGTAAAATCTACTTTCGATACAGCCCTATCTGCAACTACAAATTTCATGAGGCTCTACAAATTGAACACTATTATTATGGTATCTTTGTTGTTGTCAACAGCACTCTGTAGTTATCCATCAACTTCTTCCAGTATCCAGTGAACAAGTATACATGCCTCATCATCTTTGATGCAGTCAAGTCGACGCACTTTACAAGTTGTGCTAAAGTTCAAAGCACCTTCAGCTAACATGTCCAACTTACGCTTGTTCTTAATGTATGCCTTCCGTGACGACTCTAAACATCCAAATATAACATCCGCATAATCAACAAATGAATAAGGTCTAAATGAACTATGGCAACATTTGAGAAACAGGTAGGCAAATTTTTGTATGTGACATCGAGCTATCCCACAAATTTGGAGCCAGAAAAATAACCCTGCAGCAAACATGAGGCATTACAAAATTTCCATTATAAAATTTCCTCCCTTATGAATTATTTTGCTTACAACTACAGAGTTCATGCGACTGTACAAATATCTGTGACACATCTCTCCATGTTGCTCTAAGCCACGTTGCAAATACAAGTAGTATAAGAACGAAACAGCAACGACTTGCAGAATGCGAAACAATGCACTGCATAAATGCACATTACGCTACTACTTGCTAAGTACTGCCCCAAATGTTGAATTAACATCAAATAGTTTTAATGAAAAATATTTTTCCACTGTTAAGTCAACAATAAAAAGTTTTTCGAACATGATCTTTTCACTGAAAATTACCTGATATTTCCCTAATGCTAACAGTTGTAAAATTTCTGACATTTCGAGGTTTTCCAGGCAACTGTCTCCACCTCCTAAGACAGAAAAAAATAGTTGAGTAATGACAGTGACCGGTGATGAGTTGGTCCTTCACTGTAGTGTGAAGATCGTGCCGTGACGCCCACTCATATGCTCCGTGAGCCACCAAAGTGCTGACCCGACACACACACACACACAGATATTCATTCACTGATTATACTCGAATGATAATGACCAAAGCGGTCAATATGTGGCAAAGTGCCAGTTCTAAGTTGGCCATCAGATGTCAGCCGAAGCAAATGGCTGTCCAAAAGATGACTGATGCACAGCTGAGGCCATCTGCAGGAAGATCACAACAATGTTCCAAGCTCGGCCTTGCAGCCTCACGCAGCCCTTGCCACTACCAGGCCCCGCCCACTTCAAACTCCAGCCCATCCGACCTGGTCCTTAGAGCCGATTCTTTTCCCAAAATTACAGATCCAATTTGCCAAAATCCTTTAACGGTCCATGGTCACAGTCAAACTCAATCATGCAATTTGTGGAGATTTAAATTAGACATCTAACCTTGCATATATAATATGCTGATTTGAGCTTCATAAATATACGAAATTAATGTGCAATTTCAAACGAAATGCGGCATTACGCTAGGTTAGGCAAAAAAATTCTAATTTACCAGTTCCCCTGGTGACGTAATGAGCACAGCCTAGAGAGACATCATGAATATTAACAGCCTAACCGTTAACATCGTCAGTTTATATAGGCTAGGCCATTAATATTCATGCTGTTTATTGGCTAGCGTGATGACGTCACCGGGGGCGTCTACATGCCAATATGGCAACGCGTTTTCTACGTGATTGTCTTAGATCGTCGATTTCAAAGGTAAATTTCTCCGTGTTGACAAAACACTGGGCGCTGATATTACTGCCAAAATTATCAAAACATTGTGCAATTTTGGGAAAATAAATAAAATATATATGTTAATTTTGATGTCCATGGACCTTTAACTATATTATTTTATCAACTACAGGCTGTTCACCTCGAAGACCTGCTGTGGATATTGGTATAGTCCAGCAGCAGTAAAATCACATCATTTCCACGAGATTTTCAAGGACCAATGCTGGTATACTGGAAGATGCTGAGGAAAGTGCAGTGCTTTTCTCAAACAACAACTCGTAATATTAACACAACTGCCATCACCACTTTAATTTGTATCCATCAAATGCACTGAATAACCTACAACGGCTGTGCGATCAATATCAACAGCACTCCAGACACTACAGTATCTTATTACTACTATTTCTATGAAACATAAGTTTACGTCACCTCGGTGGTATCCTGCCAAGCGTCATTTCACCATGCATCTGTGTTCGTAGAAGGCTGTCAGCAACCAGTACTGGATTTTTAACTCCTGTTGAAAAAAACATCACCACATACCATGGTAAATGGCAACAAAAAACTAAAACTTATAATATCGTACTAATACCATTCTCTAATCAATGAACATAAAATGCTGCCATGGTCTGTTCATCTGTCCTACATGTACACACTGAAAAAGCCACTGAATAAAATGAGATGCCAAAGCTACAGAGTGTCACCTGCCATATGAAATCACAAAACATACCTATCAGTTTCAAGTTTGCCACCGGACACATGTGAATACATCCCACTTCAACACCAGGCAGGCAAGCTAGTACTCGACTGACCTATTGCCTATTACCTATTGCCCTGCAAAATTCTAAGTTGACCTTAAGGGTAGTTGGTTAACGAATGGCAGACTTTGGCCTTTGTTACCAGCACATACATGTACAAAGTTAACACAAAAAAAACGACTCTCAGTAGAAAAACAAAGAAAATACAATCAACCTGACACAGCTCCGACAGCGCCATAATGCAGCGACTGGCCATCCATGATACTTGCATCACACTCCACTGTCCCGTCTAATGTCAGATTTGATCCTAAACCAGCATTTGTCCACTGAGAATCCTGGAAGCAAGCAACAAGCATCAGTCTCTTACTCCCTTCATTGACTGGAATGTGCTTAAATCAACCAATCTTTATTATGTCGATAAGCAGCATAAAATATAAGATGACCGACACACAGCTGAGACCATCCACAGGAAGATCACAACAATGTTCCAAGCTCGGCTTCGCAGCCCCACGCAGCCCTTGCCACTACCAGGCCCCGCCCACTTCAAACTCCAGCCCATCCGACCTGGTCCTTAGAGCTGATTAGAAGTAGAGCCGTCATCTAAGTAGAAAAACAAGTAATTTGAGCAAAGCTCACGTGACGCACGATAGCAGCAGTCCAGCCACTATGGCAATCAGTGTAAGCCTAGACGAATAAGATATTAATGCATCTTGAAAGAGTACTTAAATTTGAGGCCTTCGTACAAAATATTCCTTGAATTTAAGAGATCGAAACTTAGATTCTTAACAATACATTCTATGCTAAAAATGCTAAAAATGTCATACTCAGGATGCCCAGATCCATCTCTAGCCATTTCGGCGCAATTCACTCTTAAAATGTGTGTCGCAGCCGAAAATCACTAAAAAATCACTAAAAACTTCTTAGGGCCGATTTCCAGATCTTTTAGTACTGATCATTTAGTAAAGCGTCTGTTAATTAAGCCAACTGATTGCAGACGGCCATCTTGTCCATTCATAAATGGATTTTGTAGTAAAATTTGTAGCAGCAAACGTCTCCTCGAGCATTTATAGACCTTGCTATATGGCGAAATCATTCTATAGTATCACACTCGTCAATTAACTGCTTGCAAAATGGTACAAAAGTTGCGTTAAATACAATAACTACGATCAACAGTTAGCTAACTAGAATGTGTTTCGCAGCCGGAAATCACAAAAAATTCACTAAAAACCTCTATTTTGGGGGTTCAAGGTCATTCAAGGTCATCGACGTTGACACCAATAAAAAGCTTGGCACTAATGCTTGTTATGATAAGCAGTGTGTCTGTGCCTATCTGCAACCGTTTTCAAACTACACCAGAGAATTGCAGTAAAATAACCACTTCTTAGGGCCGCGCCTACAATTCGAACTTCTGTTTTGACACATGGCGTGTTACAACTGCAGACTACTTACTTACTTACTTACTTAACTGGCCGATTTCGGCCAGTTAAATTTTTGGCCATTAAACCGTTGTTTAGTGCAACGGAAAATGCGAGTTACGCAAATCTGTCAGTTAACACTAACTTGACCGGCCAGTTAAGATCCAGAAACTGGCCCTTAGTGGGGGCAGCTGTCTTTCACGCTTGCCTGCACCAGCTTCCTTGAACCTACTCAGTCAACGATGGTTAGGCACAAGAAATAAAATGCATACCTCCAATGCAACAACTGCAGCTGTAACTGCATCCAATGCAGATTTCCGATCTCGCAATACTGCCACGGCCTGAAATAATCACATTAACAGAAATTCTTGAGTTCTCCGTATTACAAAAACATATCTCATACTTTTGGAACAAGTTTTATCTCTTGTAAACTAAGATATACTACTAGTGCTGCTAACTACTATTTGATGATTTCTTTTCATACTGGTGTACTTAATAAAAAAAACGAATGCTGGTAATGACAGTGCCCAAAAACACAATCTTTAAAAGTAGTGTTGTTACGATATTTGATTCGAAATTGAAAATTGCGACTTTTGCTCGAAATCGAATCGGATCGATATCGTGATTTCTGTGCACCACCAAAATGATTTTGTCCATTGTAGCATTTTGCTCATTCACGCTGCCATGATACAAGCACACAGTGCAGCGCCACCACTTGCCTTTTATCCGTCGGCGAACGATGGGTGACTAATTAATGCCGCACGCGGCCATTTCCGTTGCGCTGTATGGTAGGTGGCGCACACCATGACACTGCCTCAGAGCATGTATACAGAGCAAGCTTGTTTGCAGTAGGGGCCTAGTCCGTCCATGTCGACATGATGTAACACAGTGAGCAGAGATCAGTGTTGCTACAGTTAACTGTAACTTTAACAGTAACTGAAAAATGTAAATTAACTGTAACTGTAATACTAATTGTATAAAATAAAACGGTTAATAATAGAAAAATGTTGTAACTGGAAAATTATGCTGCTGGAAATTTTCAATCAGGACTGGTGCACTCAATGCCAGTTAGGGTACTGCTAAGTACTACGCTTCCGACTTCTATCTCAGAACACGATGAAGCATAACACATCTGCTATAGCCAGCTGCAGCTCTGTTGAGAATTGAGATTGAGCTGACTGTGTTCCTGTCAGACAGTGCTTAATGCTGCCAAAACAATGGACATGATTTTCAGTTGTGTGCAGCAGCTAAGTTCTATATCCGCTGTTGTGTGCTGTTACAACCGATAATGTAATAATTACCAATAATGTAATAACAACCGATCATGTAATCACGGTATCACCAATAGTGTAATAACTGACTGATAATGTAATAACGTAATCACCGATAATGTAATAAAAGTCCAACCGATAATGTAATAACGTTTATCACCGATAGTGTAATAAAACCGAAAATGTAATAGCGTTAATCACCGGTAATGTAATAATATAATTCAGTGAAGTTATTTCAGCCAAGTCGTGTTTCAGCTTCACGGTGTGTTTGATTACAGAATCGCTGATGGCTGAAACTTCGGACAGCAATCGAGGCCCCATAGCTGGCTACGGGCCTGAGACTTGTTAGTGTCCATGGTTGTGGTTTTAGTTTGTCCTTTTACTGCACATTAAATTGCATTATTAGTCCGCCCGGAAGCGACAGCTTGCGGAGCGGACTTAAGATTTGCTGGCATTTCTTTCTTTCTTTTTTTCCCTTGCGTAATCTCCGAGCTTCGTCGGCCGATCGGCGCAAAATTTTTCACGATGCTCGGTGCTGCGTTTAATTTTATAATCCCGGTCCAAAATTTTGGGGGAGCCTCTCCAAAAAATTTTTAGGGGCAAAAACATGCAAAATTTGGCCCGATTTCGGTCAACTTCAAAGTTCGGCGGCAAATATCTTTGGAACAGATGAAGATATTCAGAATCGGTGAGTTATTTGTTCGACAGCGATTCCTCCCGCGTTAGGCGAAACAAGTCCGGTGAAGTTTGGTCCAGTAACCTTGGCGATCTAGATATGGAATTGTACCCACCGAAAGCGCATTTTTCGGAAGACCGTATTTCGGC
>Ga0209671_1006413_pt1 | contig 12073 bp, 10 predicted proteins | sample WorMetHERISLAND2_2_FD_187401 | JGI IMG/M metagenome (GOLD analysis project Ga0209671, IMG submission 187401) | Marine gutless worms symbiont microbial communities from Max Planck institute for Marine Microbiology, Germany - Olavius geniculatus... | ecosystem: Host-associated > Annelida >...
TTGTAAGGACGCCATATGCATAGCCCCATCTAAGGTTACCCAAATGATTTTTGCTGTTTTAGAGGACTGATATCATCACATCGTCCTTACACACAGTTGTAAACTGGTAAGTTTTTTACATATATACAGTGTAAGGGTGACATCGTGGTTGTAGATATAAAACAGCACAAATCACAATTTTAAAATTCAAGCTTTACCATTACACAGTCAGCAAATTTCTTCTGCTATAATTAACTAATCAGACGTTAGATTAGTATGACATTCTAAAAGTTAACGACAGAATCTTCTAATTCGACAGCTGCTTAAAGCGAGATAAAACACCCGTCCGCTTTGAACGTAAATTGATAGTAAACCCATAGAACTAAGCGAAGTAGCCTGTATTCCAAGTTAAAACCAATTTTAAATTTACTTTACGCACAATAAAATAAATAAAATACTGGCGAAAAGTAGAGTTTGGAGTAGCCTTGTTATACATGGCTCAGATTTGAGATATCGTAGATTGAAAGGCTTAAACATTAGGCTAAGTTTGGAGACACAACATGGGTGCTAGTGTTGGGCCAATTTAAATTATTGTGTTTTGTCAAAAATGTGACTTCTGTCACTGCCATAGTAGCAGTAGTAGTAGTAGTGATAGGGGTAGGATAGTGGTACTGTAGGCGTAGGGTTATGGTAGTAATAGGGATAGGGTAAGTTACGGTAAGGAGAGAGTATGGTAATAGTAAAGCAAGGGTTACTAATAGTCGAAGTAGAAATAAGAGTAGCAGTAGTTGTGGTAGTAGTTGTAGTATTTATTCTACTACCAGATTTTATTCACCTCAAGATTACTTCCAACGGCAATAAAACTGCAAATATTTATGTAAAAAACTGTACAGTTTATACAGGCTACAGTGTAAGGGTGCATCATAGTTGTAGATATAAAACGGCACAAATCACAATTTAATAATTCAAACATCACCATTACACAATGTCAGAAGAACTTTGCTGACTGTGTAATGGTAAAGTTTGAATTATTGAATTGTGATTTGTGCCGTTTTATATCTACAACCACGATGTCACCCTTACACTGTATATAAACTGAACAGTTTTTTTTACATAAATTAAGATTACGTTCAACATGTTTTTATTGACAAAGACATCAAGCAGCTAGTTTTGGGACATGGTGTACTAAAAAGTGTTTTTTTTGCAACCACAAACATACGACTGCAAATGAACTAATTACTAGCAGCAAACAGTTGTCAACTGTCACAGCTCCACCACCACAGCAGTGTTGCCACACAATGCAATGTTCTACGTCATTGTTATATGATCAGAGAAATATTAGCTCTGACAACACTCAAAATCCTGTTTCATCGCAGTCTCATCATGATATTGATAATAATCATTCAGGGGTGAAAACCCGTTCTGAAAGCAGGCTGACCACTCTCCAGATGCTTTGAAATTCCCTGATGATTCACGGCACTCCTGGCCATTTTGTAAGTATTATAAATGAGTGCTATAAACTAAAATATAACGCACATAAATATCAGAAACTAAAGCAAAGTCAACAACACTCGGAAATAAACAGCAAAAAATAGCTGGCATAGAGTACTGAGTGAATGATACTAAAAAGCATGTTGACCCAATGTTTAGAAAATTGTTTTGGGCAGTTTTCTTGATAAGATTTTCCCCCGACAATTCACTTATTTTTTTTTACTGAAATCCCCGTCACTTAAGTAAGTAAGTAAGTAAGTATGTGCATATTTAAAGTGCACAATGTCAGCCAGTGGCCGAATCTGAGGCACTTGGCTGAGCCGCCAGGGGAGCAGTAGGCTTGCTGGAAGCAGTGAGTTTTAAGGAGGCGACCATAAAACTCACTGATGCCAGCAGCGTCCGGAATAGCAAGATCAACAAACAGCGCGGTCGGCTCGAAGTTACGTTCTGAACATCTGTAAAATTTGCTGACATTTCCAGGTTCTCCAGTCAAGTGGTCAGTCTGCAAGTGGCAATACAGCTGTGAACAAAGTTTCTGGGACGTCAACCAGCTGTAAAAAGTCCATCACCCCAGCGGTTGCACCATTGCTGCTGATAAAAATGTACTCTTGACTCAGCAGCAGACTCACGGGCGCTCCAAATGCTGCTTCACTCTATCAACAGACAGCACACACAGTTGAGACACAGAATGGATAAATATTCCACCAGTTTTTTCAGTAAACCTACCTACAGAAACCCACTAGAAACCTACCCAAAACCCACCTCAAACTTATTCCAATTTTTACGCATGAAAGCAGCTACTGCTTTCAGCGCGTCTTAGCCATCGCAATTCCATCCGTCTGTCCGTCTGTCTCACAGGTGGATCAGTCAAAAACGGTGCAAGCTAGGATCACCAAATCTTCACCATCAGCTGCATGAAAGACTATAGCTATAATTCGAAAGGGGTCACCCCAAACAAGGGCGCTAAATGAGAAGGGGTAGGAAAAATTTGCGATTTTTAGCCAATAAGTCGCTGTATCTCAATAATGGTGCGAGATAGGGCCTAGGTAATTAATCAGTAGTAGAAATTCGTACACTGGCTCTCAATTGCCACCGAATTCAATGACCTTGGATGACCTTAAACGTCAAAATAGAGGTTCTTTATGAATTTTTAGCGATTTCAGGCTTCGAAACACATTTCAAGAGCAAATTGCGCTGAAATCAATTGAGACAGACATGGAGAAGCTGCGTATGAAATTTTCAGCATTGAACGTAGATTTCAACAATCCAAGTCACGATTTTCTAGGTTCAAGGAAACCTGCGCACAAGAGCATCAAAGAGTGGTACTGCCATAAACGTTGTTATTTTGGCCAGTCTTTCGTGAAAACGGTTGCAGATAGGCATGGGCATGCTGCCTATCACAACAAGCACTAGTGACGAGCTTTTCAGTCGTATCAACATCGATGACTATGAAAGACCCACAACTTCAAAAATAAGGGGTTTTATTGACTTTTGCGATTTTCGGCTGCAGCGCACATTCCAAGAATGAACTGCAATGAAATGGCTGGAGATAGACTAACAGTTTGCAAACAAAAACTGCTATAGGCTTTTACGCATCTCGTGAGCATTAGCTCAAATTTCTTCTAGCTTCTTGTTCCACTAGTGATGAAATATGGCTAAATCACTGAAACATCAAAACCCACAAGTTTGCAAATACTAGTATATTTTTTTTGCTGCGCAAAGCAAACGGAAACTCATATGTTTCATATGTATCAACCAACTGAAAACCCGCAGAAGTCCTTAAACACATTTTTACAAAAACCGATGTAACATTACGCCCTACTGCTGTGGCTGTTACTCTTACTACTACTAGGCCCAGGGTAACAGAGTTGATATGGGGCCATCCTTCCCAGAAGGAGGCCCCATCATGTGTTGATCCTGTCCATCCGTCTGTCTGTCTGTCTGTCCCGTGCCTCCACCTAGAGGGAAAACGAAAAGGCCTACGAACACCAAACTTGGTAGGAAGGGTCCCTGGGACACCAGCACCCCGTGGACCAATTTCAAGGTCAAGGGGTCAGAGGTCAAGGTCACGGCGGCTAGTTACGTTGTTGGTGAAAAATCCCCATAACTTCGCCGCCTGTTGTCCGATCAACTTGATATTTGGCAGGTGGCGTAAGGATCCCTTGCCGCCTTGCACCGGGTGACCTCGTTCCATGGCAACGGCCGTTCAGCAAAACAGCACGCACGTGTACTCAACTGCAAGGACGGCCATATAGCGGGCGGTCCCTCAACGGCCGCACCCTCTTGTTAAGTTGTTAAATGCTGCCATTCAGGATTGTGCAGGAGACGCTATACCAATTTTTAAATTATTGATTGACAGAAACAGCAATAATACATACGCCATCTGCATCATGTACTGAGCGGCCTGTATCTGCTGCAGAGTGCCTGTGATGGTGATGATGCGATCGGTGTTATTTGTCGAGTCACTCAACTCAACCTCCGCACCTGAGTCCAGACGAACCTGCTTTATACGCTGACCTGCCTTGCCGATCACTATACCCGCCAACTGACCACGGACAGACAGACACACAGACAGACGGACATGCATACAGGCACATGCTGACAGCCGAATGGCAGCTAAAAAATTTCTATTTCATTCTGGTAGCACACTGCAATACGGTTTATTTACAGAAAAAAGAACATTTCGCACAGAAAGCTGGGTCCATTTCGTGAAAGCTTCTGCGGCATTATGAGCCAGCAAGGGTTAAACCCAGTTAAGCCAATACATACAGCCCAAGTCAGCCGAATGGCCAGCTCTATTAACAGCCAGCATCATTAACTGACTGAGGTTAAAAAATCAATCCTGATACTAAAAAATCAATCCCAAGATTACAATCCAAGGGTTGTTATCCACATGCATACATCCAGATGCTGTCATGTACAAGGATTGTTCAATAAATAAGTTACAAAACAGCATCATTCTGTTAGTTTTCCAAATATTAAAAATCCGAAATATATATTTTGTAGAGAATTTAATTCTGCGTAGCAGCTGTGAGTTTCACTGTGATGTCATTTATGAACATTAAATACGACGGTGTTGCCACTGAAATTCTGCCGTAACGAACAGCATGCCATATACTGAGGTGCAGTCAGTCGTTCTTCAGTGGCATGGATAGCAGCCAGCATCGTTCTTTGCATCGGGCATTCAGAAGTTTGCTGACAGATAGGACAAATGTCTGAGCAAACTCGGATGATATGTTGAATAATGAAACACTAGTCTTTAGCACTTAAGAAGATAGTGTTAACTTGTTAAGTTTATTCATTTCTTTCGTTCCGATGCTGTTTGTCACTTGCGAGTTATGATAGGTTATGATAGGTGGGGAAAATAATACATCTGCAGACTGTGTTCTGTAAACTGATGAGATCACAGTAATGACTTCGTCATATAACAAAACTTTCACACGTGTTCAAAATAAAATTCCGTACAAAACGTGTATTTCGGATTTCTCAAATTTGGAAAACTAACAGAATGACACTCTTTAGTAACTTAATTATCAAATGACCCTCGTATTTTAGTGAATTCATGCAGTAGACAACAAAAAAGAAGACCGACTCACATCAGCAGGAATGCTAACTTGCTGGGTGGTCACAGAACCGCCAGCACCTGACCTCTGTAACAGATCACTCAACATCTTCACTATTTATTAACAGTTAGCATCGTTGTCAATATACAACAAGCACCAGCAGCAACGCCAGCAACAGTGAAGACATGACCTGTGAAGCATTGAGATTCGATATAAACTTGAATCGGTCATTTTGGATACAATCTAAAAATAACAGGCTGATTCAAAAATTTTCAAATTAGCCGTGCGTGCCCACTGCTTGCCATAGTCAAACGACTTAAACCGCTAACAGCGCTTAGTGGTACAGTACACAGACTGGCTAGCTCTATGAGTAATCATATAACGACAGTATTTTTACGCGCGAAAGCAGCTAGTGCTTTAGCGCATCTTAGCCATCGCAATTCTGTCTGTCTGTCCGTCTGTCTGTCACACGGGTGGATCAGTCAAAAACGGTGCAAGGTAGAATCACCAACTTTACATCGACGACTGCCTGGAAGACTCTAGTTTTAGAAACCGTAAAGCTTTTTCATAAATTCGAAGGGGGTCACCTCAAACGAGGGCGCTAAATGAGGTGGGGGTAGAAAAATTTGCGATTTTTAGCCAATAAGTCGCTGTATCTCAATAACGGTGCGAGACAAAACCTAGCTTACTATTAATCACTAATAGGAAGTTGTACACTGGCTCTCGATTGTCACCGAACTCAATGACCTTGGATGACCTTGAACGCCAAAATATAGGATTTTAAGGCTTTTTTGGCGATTTTGGGCTGCGAGACATATTTCAAGAGCAAATTGCGCCGAATTCACTACACATATGCCAAGACAAGCTGCGTAGGCCTATAAAATTTCCAGCATTGAACGTAGATTTCAAAGGTCCAAGTCTTGACCTTCTAGGTTTAAGGAAACCTGTGCACGAGGGCATCAAAGAGCGGTACCCCCTAATAATCGTTATTTTACCGTTGTTGGCAAGTCTACCGTGAAAACGTTTGCAAACAGGCATAGATATGCTGCCTATCACAACAAACCCTAGTGACAAGCTTTTAGTCATATCAACATCGATGACTTTGAAAAACCCTGAACTCCAGAAATAAAGGGTTTCATGTTTTTGCAATTTTCGGCTGCGCCGCTCACTTCAAGAGTAAATTGCGACGAAATGGCTGGAGATAGGCTAACTAAGGCAATTTGCGAACAGGAACTGCTATAGGCTTTCGCGCGTTTCGTGAGCATTAGCTCAAATTTCTTGTATATATGTGTCTGAAGATTGGAATGAGGAATCTGTAACTGCAGTGCACAAACTGAATAGGTAATACAAATCATGACCGTCAGACTGTCAACTGTTAAGCGGTATATACAGTCGATTTGATTCGAGATTCATTACAGTCATCGTCATTAACATCATAATCAACAAAAAACAAAAACAGTCCTCTATAGCACTATAATTCAGTCAAAAATAAACTGTGTGGAAGCAATAACTGTATGCAGCATTGTATCCATGATAAATGTTGACAGTAAACACCAGGGTTAAAAAAAACTCTCATTTGCAAAAACAAGTCATGATTATCGACATGTTCCAAAAATCGACAAACAGAGAGAACAGTTTTAGAAGCACAAGGCTATTTGATAACAACAAAAATGCCGCGCATAATCAGAATCAAACAACATTTACCAAAGTCAATGGCCCCAAACAACCAGTATAAAAACACCAAACAAGAAATGTTAACAACAATCAGCAGCAACGTATTGTAAGCTCTTACCCCAGGGCCAACAGGATATCCCGTTGAAGAACTACCAGGACTACAAACACAAGTAACACTTCTCATGTGCCGCATCAACCCTAAAGCTACAGCAGCAAATCCAACTATAACGCTCTGAAGGTAAGTTTCAATTATATGTAACCCTAGAAACCAGATATGCCATTACTACAGACAGTTGACTATACATTACAAACAAATTAATCAGTGTTGTAATATATTCACCACCTTCAACTATTAAAATCATAGACATAAACCTCCAACCATACTCTCCTATATGCAATTTAGTACATCCTAATAATTTGGGGAGTGTGGCTCGGTAGTCTAATGGTAACGTACCGGACTTGTAATCCTGAGGTCACTCAGGGGTGCAGGTTCGACTCCGCACTGGGACACTGCCGAGTAACAACCTTAAGCAAGTTGTTCACACACATGTGCCTCTGTCACCAAGCAGTATAATTTGGTACCGGTCAAAGGGCGGTGATGCCCCGAGGCTGGGAAGGTAACCGTAGGTCTGGCGTCGCACTGGCCATGTGTCACAAACTCAAGTGGTTTATCCACCTACGAGCTCAACAGTCGCGAGTGGGAGATGAGCACCCCACTTACGCCCCAACGGGGCATGGCTCGCTTTACCTTTACCTTTAATAATTTGATGAAAAAGAACTATTTACTACCACCCAGTGAGCCAGAAGTACGTACGACTTACCCGCCCATGCCGCGACCAAAGTCACCATGGCGATCTCTGCACACAAAACATCAAAAAACATTAGAAGACATGGTACACAATTGCAGAAAAAAGGTTAAGGTGTGTAGCATAAAATCTAAAGAGCTACCGGTATAAAGCATCACCTGCCACATCAGATCACACACCTGTCACCCAGCACGGCTAAATATACCCCGCCTCAATCCTACAAACAGATTCGATTTACCTACTCCAAATGGATGGAAGGCTGAGTTGACGTTGGTGTTGGATATATACCAAGATGTTTTACCCGTCAGCAGACAGTCACCCATCCAAGTAGACTTAACCAACTGATAGCAAACTGAGCGGAAGTCAAAACTATGAGCACAACTCTGACGTCATACCATCATGCGATCAAGCCACTTAACCAGTAGTTTCTTAATAGCACATCAGCTCATTCTGCGCTATAGCAAACTAACAGAAAAAAGAAAAAGATTTCGCATAGACAGCTAGGTCCTTTGCAAGGGATCTCATCCACCTTTGGCGCTTTGAGCCGGCGAGGGTTAGACCCAATTAAGCTAGCATACAAATGAAGTCGTCGGAGGGCTGGCTCTAAAGCCAGTGCCTTTAACCGACTGGGCCAGTATACCCAGTTCTGGCCACAGAGTCTACTGTTGTGCAGAACTCGCAGTTTCTTCCCTAGCAGTGGCTGTAACCACCGCCAGTACTCATTTTACCATCCCACCAGAAAAAGACGAAAACATGAGCATTTGTAAAGAGTTTTCAAAATTATGCCCCTGATGTGTGTGTTACCTGTCACGACGTCCGTAGCGACTACCTTCATCCAAATAGCCGCCGTACTCTCGATAGGTCTCTGGGTCATAGTTCAATGGGTCATAAGGACTGTTGGGACCCTTCGGTGGCCACTACAGCACAACCAGTAGACAGACATGTCACTAGCAACACTGCACTGCATTAACACTAAACATGAAATTCAGACATTATAAAATTGCCTGACGATCCGCAACACTGCTGATCATTTTAACCGTTACTTATACCACGAATGCACTACTAGAGTTAACAGAAATGATTTAAGTGTTTAAGTTTATATTCAAGTAAGCAACATTCAGCATAAAACAACAACTGGCACACGTGATTGATACTAAAAAGCCTGCTGATGGAATTTTTTATGCGCGAGAACTATAGCACGTATTAGCTATGGTAATTCTGTCCTGGTGTCTGTCACATCCCGGTACCATTCCAAGACCAGATGAGATAGAGACTTCTAGCTTTCGCCATATGATAGCTTAGAGTCTAGTATTTTGTGACAAAATTTCATGCCATTGGGTGAAGCGGGTCCCCACAAATGAAGAGTCCTGAGAAAGAGGGGCAGCACCCTTAAAAAGGCATTATTCTACCGTTATTGGCTCGTCTAACATGAAAATAGTTGCTTATCTTAACAAGCACTGGCGACGGGCTTCTTAAAAATGTCAACATAGATGACCTTGAATGACCTTGAACCCCCAAAATAGGGTTTTTAGTGAATTTTTCGCGATTTCGGGCTGTGGCACACATTTTGAAAAGTTAATTTTGCCAAAGTGGCTAGAGGTAGACCAAAACGACCTGCATATAAAATTTTCAGCACCAAATGTAAATTTTAGCAATCTAAGTCCGGACCCTTTAGGTTCAAGAACGCCTGTGCGCACGGGTGTCAAAAGAGGGGTACCCCTCTAAAAAGTGGTTATTTATCCACTGCTGGCTTGTCTAGCATGAAAATGATTGCAGATAGGCACAGACATGCTGCTTAACATAACAAGCACTGGTGACGAGCTTGTTAGCATTGTCAAAATTGATGACCTTGAACCCTAAAAATAGGGGTTTTAGTTATTTTTTTGCAATTTTTGGCTGCAAAAGTGAATTGCAACGAAATGGATGGAAATAGACTAAGTTTACCTGCGAAGAGAAACTGCTATAGACTCGTGCATCTCATGAGCATTAGCTCCGATTTCTTGTTAGGAAAGATTTTTGGCAATTTCCCCGACAAAAATTTTTCCCTGACAATTCCCTGAGTTGTTACTGAAATTACTGATGTCTATAAAATTCACCAACATTTCCTGGTTTTCCAAGTTTTACAGACAATTCGTCACCCCATAATGACCCTAATAATAACTAGAAATTTGGGGCATGGACCAGCGTGAAGCTGCCCAGTACAGTGAGTCCAACCAAGGAGACAATAATTAGAAACTACGCAACAGGCATGAACTGGTGGCGCCACCTAGCAAATAAATATAATATCATATATACCACTCGCAGCATGGCCATGATACCCATTTTCAACATATGAATCCTCCTCCCTCCAAAACCCCTCAATGTATCTTGCTGAAATTTGGCCTCAATTCCTTCCCAATAAGGATCATCCTTCCCCAAATTTTGGTTCTGGTCTTCAGTCCAGTTTCGGAAAAGAAGTAAAAAAGTAAGCGAAATAAACAAACATGAGGCCTTCCATTCAAAGTGAGTGTGCCTTTTCACTATGAGGTATAACGAAACAAATTGAGACTGACGAGGTTGATCACTAGTGAGGATTAGATCCTTCCATTTGTGGGAATACAATTGCTTGGTGGGAATGCCTTTGGCACATTTGGCTATATTCCTGCAACTTTACGGACAAATACTCACTACTTACCTCGATGCCAGTCACTAATAACTAAGTAAATAAATTCATAAAATGCACAATAAATATTGGCGAGAAACTCACAGAACCTGAGATGCTAAAATATCTGTACATTATCGTAATGAACAATAAGCCATATCATGCAACTGACCGTTCGGAGCATTTCAATGATGGAAATAAGACAGCTGATGACGTTCGGTGGTTGTCCGGATATACGCACAATGCGATCGGTGGACTCGGGGCAGCACATCGCAAACACTTTGACTTCCACGCCGAACTCCTGGCGCATGTCTCGCAGCTTGGAACCAGCTTTGCCGATGACGCAGCCCGCCTGACTCTGATGTATCAGTAGGCGGAGCTCGCAGTCCTCACGACGATTGCCACCACGTTCCATCACTCGCTTCTGCAGCAATCATGACCACAATTATACTATTTTATTTTATTATTACACTGACTGTGGACTGACTCCTGCTAAGTATTCTATTCGTAGGTATTGCAGTTTGTGTGTGTTTTTGGTTGCTTTGCAAATCCGGCCCTGGCATCAGTTGATACCAGGGCCAGATTTAGGGGGGCCTCGGGCCTCCCACCAACAGGGGGTCTCCCACCAAACCCCTCAATTTTTAAAACCCTGTAATTCGATAGCCAATCCCTTTCTGAAATCCCAAATACGCCACTGGGCCCAGGCCTCCCACCAGCTAAATCCGGCCCTGGTTGATACATGTTCTGTACTGCTTTCGATCTGATGTTCTAGACTAGTTTCTAAGAACAGTTTTAAATAGCAGCAGTGATGTCACATCACACTACATTATTTTACTGTACCTGATGAGTTAAATAATGAATGACTGATCGACCATACACACGTATCAAATGAAAAACAGCGAGCAACTGGGTGAGGTCAACATTTGCTAAAGTTTTAAGTGGATGAAAGACGATCGATAAAGTTGACCGACTTTTGCAAGTGTGATTTAGATGCGTGAGAAAATCCTCCGACAAAATCAGTAAACACACAGCTGACATTTTTGTCTGTTACTTCTTACGACATCATCTAGCACAACAGCAGAATGCAGATCGCAAAATAATATGTGTGCTGTTATTTTCTGCAGCTAATAAACAAAAATAAGTAACAAACACAATAAATAGCAGCTATATAATAAATATTCATGTGACACTGTGTGCCACATAAATTTACTTACTTACTTACTTATACAGCATAAAATACTGTGTGCGTGAAAATAATCAGATTACGTACATCTTCAAAAGACAGCAGCACGTCTTTGACAACGTTACTCAGAACATCCGACTTGGCAGTAAAAAATGCAATTCTACGCAACACAAAAGCACCAGCATTTTATCAATCACAATATATTGTTTTTGGGAGAGAGGTATAAACCCATATAAAAACACGTTAAAAACTCACCTGAACTTCATCCAAGTTCAGTTTCTTATATATGTCATCATGGCTTAGTTTTTGAAACATTTACCTGCAAATCTGCAAATACTTGTATATTCCATACTGTTGGGAGCAAACAGAAACTCATAAGAATCAAACAACTGAAAAGCCACAGAAATCCCATTTCCCAAAAACATGTCATGTTGGGTTTTTTAGAAAAACCTAAAAAACCAAAACCTAGAAAGCTGAGACTTTAAAAAACCCAGTTTTTTTGCAAGCCTGAATGAAATGCAACCACATGTCTGAAATCATATACTGCAATTGCACAAAAGAGATAAAAACTAGAAATTTGGGGCAAAGCCCAACGTGAGTCCGCCCGGCGCCCCAAGTCCAACTTGGGGGAAATTAGGGGGGGTAAAATTTCCCCGGCATCAAAGTCACGTGGCCCGAACTCAAATGCATTTGTATATGCCGAACGCGCATTGTCGACTTGGGGTAGGTCAACATG
>Ga0209671_1006415_pt1 | contig 12070 bp, 4 predicted proteins | sample WorMetHERISLAND2_2_FD_187401 | JGI IMG/M metagenome (GOLD analysis project Ga0209671, IMG submission 187401) | Marine gutless worms symbiont microbial communities from Max Planck institute for Marine Microbiology, Germany - Olavius geniculatus... | ecosystem: Host-associated > Annelida >...
GGACGTAATTATCTGTGCAAATTTTGGTATGGAAAAATTAATGGCTTTGGGAAATACGAGGGGTCAAATTTTGGAGTTTCCCATTGAAATGGCTGGTCACCCTTACAACAGTGCTGCGCTACCGCGCAGCCTGTGATAACTGCAAACTGGCTAGCCACTGGCTGGGCTAGCAAATAACTGTCGTATATAATATTTCTTTCATTTAAAACAATAAACGTACCATTTCGGTAAAAATTGCAAACAATGGCACCGTGTATTTTGAAACATTGCGTAGAAATGTAATGTACACGAATGAGTTACAGTGTAATCAAGTTTACACAAATTAGTACACTTCCACACTCTGCTACATGGGCTAGCTACTTATTTTCTATCCGCTGAGGCTGAGGCTGAGGGCAAGAAACTGGGATAACTTGAGCACGCAGTAAAATACAGTTAGCAAATAATCGTCTATAATGCATGCCGGTCAGAACCGAGCAGTTCGAATACACAAAAATTCTTATGACAATGAAAGCGATCAGTATGTGAGAGTGGACACTGACAATGACCAGATGACCATCAGATCAGCGGTCATCGATCGATATCAAAGCTCTGTAATAATGTGTTCTATTCCGCTATTCTTTCTACGTGCAGGGCTCACAATGCAGTGTCGTGTTACGGCGCGTACAGAGCGACGTAACTGAACTAAACTGAACTCACATGATTAGTATGTGACCAACTGACCAATAGGCAAGCAGTAATGCATCACAGTGATAACTATCTACGTCGGTGGCCTACGTGACTACGCTCACGTACGCGTCAACCAATAACCATTAGACTGACTCGCCTTGCTTGCCCATTGGTCAGTTCGTTAAAAACTAAACCGTGTCAGTTCAGTTCAGTTCAGTTTAGTTCAGTCGCTCTGTACGCGTCTTTACTCTCTCTTGCATCATCCGTGCGATGTCTGGGTTCCGAAAACGACTGAAAACATTTTTGACGACTCCAGCTGTAATGAATGCAATAGTCGATATGCATGGCTTGGCTAGTGGCGGATTCAAGGGGGCGCCCCCCCTTCCCTATTGACCGGACGCATCTGAAAACAAGTAAAAATATTGCACGAAAATGCATTATTTTTGCATAACATAAAAAAAATTGGAAAGGGGGTATAGCCTTCTCCTCAGACCTCAACTCTTACCCTTCCGCCCCTATTTCAAATTTCTGAATCCGCTACTGTGCATGGCGCATATTTTTTTTACATAAATTCGAATTCGCTCCCACGCATAAGCCTATTTCATCAGCCGATCGATCAGTCTGTAAATTTGTTAAGCGCCTCTTTATCAAAGTTTCCATATGCGCCTGTTGCGAGTAAACACCATCGAAAAGCCACGTCTTAAAACTTGATTCAAAACACCGTCTACTAATGTCAGCTGTTTATCAGTCCCGAAAGAAGTTCGATCGTTCCACACGGTTGGTCGGTGCCAATAAGCAGAAAAACCGAGTGGTAAGATACGTGATTACGGAAGACGGAATAACCACACCGGGGCTTTTATAATATTATCTGTGCAACCTGGGCCGAACAGAACAAAATATTGACGAATACAAAGTATATAAATTCATAAAATTACAATCTTTATTAATTAGTTTGTTGTTGACATTTCGACAATTGCTGCTGCTTTCGTCAGAATGACTGTTCGCCAAATGTCGCTGTGGCGAACAGTAAGTACTGTAGTCAGTCATTGATATGACGCTCAACAAATGTCTTTACTGTCAAACGTCAAATTTTCTCTTATGCAATCCGGCGTTCGGCGCTAAGTGCTGCATTGTTTATGAACGCACCTTGCTTCTGTCGTAAATCGTAATCGTCTTCACTCTTTATGCATGCATGTGGATACAGAAACGAGACGAGGGAGCATTATGCAGTAACCCGCCTTGCCTGGCAAACGCCTCGTCATTTCACGGCGTCGCAATCTGATTTTTGTCAGCGTCTGTACAGCCGTGGAGCGCGTCGTCGTCACGGTATGTGTAGACCTAGCAATTCCCCATGTTCAGTATATCAAATGTATAGAAGCCGTATGTATGAGGCGCTTATCATCGAGGCTGACCTGCATCGCTCCCTGGGCGTGCGGTGTGGACAGCCATAGACGAGATAGCAATAGCTGGCGCGACGTCTCTTGTGCGCTATGACGAAATACGACGACAGCTATGAATACAGCTTCGAGGAACGGACGCGGTAAAAGAACCATGAAAGCAAACAACAAAACCGAAAAAAACTACAAACGATCAGAGATCTCAAACATTTGGCGAGAATATTGCTGCCATATGGCTGGTACAACGGACTCAATGCAGCTTCTGTATGACCACAGAAAGGGTTCAGGAACCCTGGATTCAAATAAAAAATTTAATAAGTTTCTTCTTGGGCCACGCACAACTTACCCCTCAAAAATTACACCAAAATCAGTTCATAACTTTCAAAGCTATCTTGAATCAAACGGACGAACGTTAAAACAACCACAATCTTCAGCGACACGAGTCAGGGTCGCGTTCATAAGCGCTTTACACTTTACAAAGGAATTCTAGGAAGTGGCAGCTGACTGACATGAACTAATGATACCGCAGTGCATTATGTCAGAACCATCGCTAGCGCCAGCGAACAACTGAACCCGCGGTGCAGCAAGCATGTATACCACCGCCTCGATAAGCTATCATTATAGACCTTCACCTTGTAGCATTTAGGTTAATACTGATTCCCCTTAGAGCGTTTTCACCGCATACATACTGTCGTTTATCGTAACGTGCAGGCGTAACATGTAGGCCGTTATCGGGTAACCACGCTTTCCTGCAAAGACTCCAGCCCGCTCGGGATAAAAGGCTGAGTTAAGCTGAGCACGTATGGTGGGTTAGCTGTTTTCTCACGGTTGCTGAAGTACTTTCGCATCTCAGAATACAAGTTTAGGGCTACGACGGAAGCGCCGCTTAGGTCTGTGGCCAAAGCTAATTAAGTTGAGCGGTCAAACGTGTGGTTTACGGCCGCCGCGACGGACACTACCGATACTGATAGTATACATGCGACACAACGCAGCGCAACGCGACGGATGCAATAGCGTTAAAGGCGCAATAAAACTTACGAGCGTACGACGACGACGCAATAAAGACACGCGCTGGCAGGAGGCATCGCTCGAAGGAAGGTAGTGGTTTCCCCTCCCGGGACGTTGCCCCCCTAGGCTAGAACCCCCTCTACCGCTGGGATACGGCAAACTTCTCTCGGATAAAGTAAACAACAAAGATCATTATTAACTCAGTACAGTACTTGGTGCGATGCATATGGATAGTGGTCGGGGCGGGAAAGAGAACTGTGTTTAGGGGAGAGGTTATGTCCTGGGAGGTTATGTTGAAGGTTTTTGTGTCCGGACATCGCATCACTCTGTCTGGAGAACGAATCGATCAGTCGCTAGACTTGACACCGCACCGTGTGGCAGTGTACGCAGGACAACAGCGCCCCCTAAAACAGAACCCTCCCAAGAGCAAAAACCGCAACAACTTCGGCCGCTCATGAGACAAACTCCCTCCACGTGCGTTTTAAAACCGTTTACAAGAATTCAGCATACAGAAAGGTGTGATACATAAAAGGTATTTTTTCTGACGTAGCGGTGGTTCTGTAGTGGGGGACGGGTTGTCGCCGTGGGGGTATGTCTGCACCCCAGTGTATCCTCATCACGGATTAGCCATAGCCTCTCATTTCCATCCTTCCCAGCATCCCCTGCAGCATCCGCAACACGACCACGACGACTAATAGTGGGACTTGCGGCGCGAACAATAGCGGCCCAACAGCTCTAGCTGTATACGTCGTCATCAGCAGACTGCTGGAGTTGATGGATCGGATAGCATGCGATGGGCGTGTTATACCATTGGTCGCAATGATATCGCACGTGACCTCGGATAATCCCGCTTCGCAACATGCAACTGGAGATACACGTAATCCGTCTTAACAGAATGACAAAAGAAATATTAAACTTGGCTTCTCTTCTGCTTTTAGCTTTTGCTTCCAATTAGCTTGCACTAAACAGTCAACTAAACTCCCCTTAACTGCCAAAATATTACCCGCAAGCTCAACTGCTGTGAATGTTGCAGAAGAACTAGGTCTATAGGCCTATCATACAAGCGACGTTCTATGTGATTCAGAAACGTTGTTACGCACGTTTGAAACGTGTGATTTATTTAGTGAATGATGCCATTATTAATCTGAGGGAACAAAACGTGCAATTAATAATCTGTTGTACCCACCTTCAGTAGCGTAACAGTTTCGAATGGTCAAACGTTTCTATAGAAGATTACTTCTGGCAAAACAGGCCATAGCCCTAATTTCATAATAATGTCAAAAAGTAAATAATAATAAAAGGAAGAAAAACAAGATTACTCAGATATTAATAAAAAGCAGAAAACATTAATGGATAAAATCAGATCACAAGAAGAGACGGGAAAAGGGAAAATTTAGATGACTGCGAGAAAAAAAGAAGAAGCAGCAATCATCGACTGGTGGCAACAGGACACATCGGTCGTCAGGAACGAATTCGATAAAGCTGATGAAAGTCGCGAAAACCAAATCTCTTCCAAATGATTCCAACTTTGATCAAACGCATACAACAAAAGTCGCTCGCTCGTCTCGCAATTTATATACTGGTTTCATCTTTCTCTTTGCTGAGAATTCTGCGAGTCAATCAGAATCACATCGCATCAAACGCACCTAGGTAACGGACAGAAGGTCGAGACATCTGTCCGTCTGCGTGACAGTTATACAGCTGACCACTGGTCATTGCAGGCGACTGGACAATGGCTGATGGACAGGCAGGCGCGATTGGCGACAAAGCGACGCGAGAAAGAAATGCAACGAGATACAGAAAGAGAAAAGTCGCCAATACGACGACGGCCCTATGGTCTGCACCAACTGTTTACGGCTCTAATCGTTAATTAAGGCTGTCATTGCAGGCGTGGTTGATAGGGTTGAAAAACTGTTTAAAAAGCCGAACCAGGTAGTTTTTATTGGGTTTTGAGAGTTCGTAGCGGCGAATGTAATACGGTAGTAGTCGTTGATTAGAAATACAATGCGCTATATAGGCCTAAAAGGCTAAAAGCAGCGTGCAAGAGCCAAGTGACCTTCTTGACTTCGAACTGTTTAATTTTCCAGGTTACTTCAAAGCCACACAAACTATGACATTCGACTCCATGCGGTTGCATATTCATCCAAAAGAAACCATCCTGCGTATTCTGGGACATCGGCTCTGCAGTTACTTGCATACTGTACAGCAGCACTGCAGCTCCGCAGCCTTCAGCCGAGTTCCGTCACTTTCGTCACCACCTCCTCTAACATCATATTGGCGACGCCGCTGCCTGTTGATAAAGGCAGGAAGCTTTCCGATAGACAATAATGCAAATTGCCGACAGAGAAGATTATGGTTATCAACATTTTAATTTTTGCCCTAGTAATTCCAAATGTGGGGTTTTCAGCTCTATTCTTGTATCTGCAGAAAAAAAATTACCGACAGGCTAAATTTACACAGGAAGCAATAATTGTCTTCCTGCCCCCTGCCACATATGGGGATTTTGTAGGTTGGAAAGAAAATTTTCCACAAAATAAAATTTAGGGAGTCAATTGCGCTCTGCTTCCCGTGCAACTGCCAAGAAATCGCCACTGCTTGTCAAATATCAAGTTGCTGTAACGACACGGAGGGAGGATATATCCTCTTATTCTGTCGCCATCTGCATCCGCGAACAAACAAGCATAAGGCAGACAGACAGATGGACGAACAGATAGGTGACACAGTGGTAGACGTTCCGTTAGTAAACAGGTTAGCGAAATGCTGCACGGACGGAAGCAGCGAAGTTTATGTTGATCAAATAACGACGACAAAGACCGAAATAGTTGGAACTCGGAATACCGTTTGGTGTGGTCGTCGCGGTCGCGATAACAAAGCTATATCGCCGGCAGTAGTGACCAGTCGCAGCTCAGCTCCGTCTGATAGCTCAGTGTGTGGCGGGCGCTATTAATGCAGTATTGCCGCCGAGTGAAACGCGCAATGCAACGTGACTGCAAAGCCGCATTATCGCCGTCGCACGATCGCTCGCGATTGCATTGCGATCACCGCACCGCCTCGGACTTCACTCGGCGCGAACTCGTGATCCGCAACCGCGCGGACGGGCTCTGCAGCTCCAGGCTCACAACTCACACAGGGTCACCACCACCAGCCAAAATTACTATTTTACATAATTTTTTTTCGTCTATTATGCGTTCATCAGAAACATTGCTTCAATTTCGTGTCTACACGTGAATTGGATTGTGCTGATGAAAGGGAGTCGCGATTCTTCCGTGAGGAGCGAGGGACAGCCGTCAGTCGTTGTGGCATTTTGACTGTTGGCTTAACACGTTATACACTTCACACTGTCAACTACCGGACATGGTCTGGAGTCTTCAACAAGTTGAAGTTTGACCATCTACTAAAGAAAAAGAAGAAGATAAAGCGCCGCGGTTAATACGAAAAAGACAGTAGACTTAATACAAATGAGTTTTACGCAAGTGTTTGTGTTTCAAAGTATGAAAACTGTTTAAAATTTTGAATCATGTAATAGCAGCGAAACTGCGTTCAGTTGTAACGCTGAATTAATAATATAGTATTAAGTTTTTGTACATTTACTCGGTAAAGCGTTCCATTGCAACTGCGCAGTTTTGCTGCTATTGTTCAATTTTTGACATGACTCTTTGAATTCGACGTCTTATATTATGCCGCCGAAAGTCTAGCAAACGGCGTATATAGAACCGCTCATCAGGCCAAAAAAATATCACGCTACACGGGGTAAACTTTTAAATGTCGCAACACGCCATTTAGATGCCCCGCAGGCCAAAAAAGTTTGCGCTGCTGCCCGACATTTTGTGGACTGCGGAACCCTCTCTTTAAGGCCCGTGATCAAGTGAGCATTCCGAACGTGTGCTTAAATTTGCTTTTGAGTATTGGTTAATCGCAGAATAGATACTGGTCACCGTTTGATCACGAGTCTACTCTATACGGCCAGTAGCAAGACACTTCCATGCAAAGAAAGCATGTTCTCTGCGCAGAGTTCATCTATCGAACCCGACGGGAGATCGACGGGCAACATAATAGATGTTAGATCACTGTCTGGAGTGGTATAAAATAAAATAAATAACTTTTGGTATAAAACTGGGACGTTGAACGAACTAATGCACTCCGGACGGTGATTCAGCACAGTCGACGGTCGCCGACGGTCGGTCGTGCAGTCTACAATGTCATTCGTTTAGACACGCTTGACTGCATCTGTAGAATTATCGACATGTTACACCACCCCGCACAGACGTGACGGTAATATTGGTGGTTGACCATGGTTGGATATAGGCGATATAAAACGACGAAATTCTCAAACCCGATCTTCGACATGAGATATTAAGAGTACATAAACGGTTTCTTTGAGTAATTGTAGCAAGTCCACCATCCGTCGGGCGCTCTACCTTTATCATTTCCCTGTTTGCGTCCTTTTCATCATTTTGTCCCTTTCCTCGCTTATTTTCCGGTGGTTTTATATAGAGGATCTGGGAACTTTGTAAGGCTCCTACAATAAAGTCTGGGACGCGTCGTCAATTTCAAAACATTCTGGGCCTAAAGTACGCATTTTGTTAGCAAGTTTGAGACAAATTTCATATAATTTAACTCATAAATTACACCAACTGCTGAAAGACCTTCCTCATTACTTTTATGACGAAACGTTTTTGTCGGAGACGCCACGGGGCTCGGTAAATGGAATGGTGGATCTACAGCGTATGGGACTTTCTGAGAGTCCAGTACACGTCAGTCGGCGACCCGTCGTCCGATGTCAATAGGGAGTGTGGGGCGGCGACGACGCGGCAAGACAGATAAATCTCAGTCTTTCTGCGTCCGCATGCAGTGTTTGTATCGTTCAGCCTGCGTCCCAATCATGAGACGTTAGCAAACTCGATTAGTGATGGGTTGCGCCTATCAAATCAGCCTGAAAGCGAGCGCATCCAATCTTGACAGCAGCAGCATCACTAGTACAGCTGCTGCTGCTGCTGCTGCTGCTATGGCAACGGCATCGTTCGGTCCAAGGAGGTTCGAGGGTTATCTAGGTCGTACTCCTGTGTGACTTTTGTCACCGAGCGATACAAATAGCCTACTGGTCGACAGTTGATATGTAACGAAAAATAAATGGTGTAACTTCACTCAATTTGTGCAGTTGCTATATACAGCGCATTTTCAGTCTCTTTGTCTGTCGTCTGTTTACGGCGTTATGTACTCTGGCTAAACGGTACGTCGTAGAGGGCCGAAAATGGTGCCGTTGGATAGAACGTAGTTGAGTTCCTATAGCAAGTCAGTCAATAGTATTCATGTCGCCATTTGCAGTGGTTTGTCTGCAATTTGCAACGCAAAGTGTGCGCTTACATAATGTTCGTGGAAACAGTTTCTTACTTAGTTGAAAAGAACAAATGAAACTGTTGGCGAAAGCAGAGTACGGTCGGCATGCCTTGCGACAGCTGGGCACATTGTCCGGTTATTACCGTACTGCATTGCTGATGTTAACAGAAAAAAAAACAATGTGAGGCTCGTGGGCTTAATGAGAAAGAAGCAAACAGTCATAGACGAAACTCATATAGACAGAGCTCCACTGTCATCTGTTCAGTAATCGTCAGTCATACTTGAAATGACCACCAGTGACAAACAAAGTTCGTGATATTCTCTGGACCAAGGTTGCCAACTTGCCACGTATATCATTCGACCAGCAGTGAATAGAACAGATAACGAGTGACTGGCAAAGAATGTGTTTAATTACGTGCATGGAGTGATTTCTTTGTTGTCGCTCATCGCTGCTGCTGCTGCTGCGCTGCGGCTAATGACGTCAGTTGTTAGCGACCTGTCAGCAGGCCTAGCTAGAGATGCGATGGCGCTTAAGTTTCTTCAGATAAAGTTTAAGCACGACCCATCACTAGCGGGGTACGCAACTGTGAAAAGGACCACAGCAGAATCGCACGTTATTATTAGGGGGACATAGAAATCACTCTTGCAAGCGCAAGCTATTCCACCTACAGCTGCACATTTCTACCTATAGCGTGGTCTGTCAGTCTGTCGTCTGTCACATTTGTGCACTTTGCTTAAACCGTTCGACGGATTCAGGTGCCATTTGGCAGGTAGTCTAATGACAAATTGTATTAGACGGGATCTCTCACCAGAAGAAAAGGGAGATTCGGAGTTCATCCCAAACCGAAACATGCAGTTGCAAACTGAATCCATTGCAACTGCATGCAAAACCGCCAGTCCTATGCTGCCACTTGGCGAATACGAACGAAGAGTTAAGTGAACTTGCCACAGCAATTCCGCTTTTTGCTAAATTACTTTGGTCCTAATTGTTAATTTACTTGCTTAATGACTATTTAGGTTGTACATAAAAACTGATAATCATTTTGTGGTATTGACTGCATTTTTATGTCAGGAATGACCAGACTACTAGCCTACTGAATCAAATTTTACTGCACTTTGAGCAGCGTTTGTGCGCGAAAGTAAAAGCCAATAGAAACGGTCACACTCGAGCAGCCTATAAACTAGCAAGCAATAGGCCTACTTGCAGCATCAAATAAATGCAGCAGCAGTGCTAGCAACAGTATAGACACGAAGCGATACGTTTATGCATGCCGTCAGGATGATAATATGTATAGCCTAGGCCTCTCTGTGGCCATTTATGCTAGGCCTATGACAGCAAGACGCTGTCTCCTATGGATGGCATGCAACTAGCAGCGTCTCCTGATGTTTTGTATCGGTTTTTTCGTTATTTTAATGATTTTTATTTGTCATTTCACCAACTGAACAGTGATTAAGCAAAAACGGCCGGACCGTTTATACTTCTGTGGGGGATGCAAACAGCAACGCAGCAAAAAACGTTGCGCTGACAGGTGCCCGCTTGCAATGTTAACAGGCCTCAAGTGAGACGTGAAAATGCGGTCTCTAAAGGTGTGTTCAAAGCGACAGGAATGGAATGAACTGAAATGGAACGACATGGTTCTGTTGCTGTCTCAGTTCATTACATTTTTATCTCATTTCATTTTTCTGTGACATTTTATGACATTTTATGTGATATTTGCACAAAATAAATGATTTGATAGATTTTGATTTATATTGCGTTGTATGTGTATTGACGAAATTTAACCTTTTGGCTGCAGCACAAATAAACGTTTATTCTTTCATTTATTTATTTCAGTTCACTTAACGCGTGTTAATAGTTCAACGATTATAATATTACAGTCGCTCAGCGTTTTGTTCTGTTTCGAAAAAGTTACGACAAGATTTTAATTAAATTTTGTGGGATGTGTTGGACATGACCATCTAAATTCATTTGTAGATCCCGTATCTGTTGTATTAGCCAGGTAGCAGCACCGTTTTCGACGAAGGTTTAAGATCTTTGATCGCTTTTTTCCTGCTGAACCGCTGAGCACTCATACGAGACCGTGTACAAGTCATTACTGTGCATGCAAGAGAAAAAACGGCTGGAAAGGGAAGATTCATCGCCTCCAGAGAAGCATCAGCGCATCATCTTAGCAGCTATTACGGTCCGCTAGTTCAGCGACGATCTACTGGTCGCGGCGTGGCTATAAGTCCTCAAGTAACCACGCGGCAGATCTATCAACATTACTAATCGACCGAACTCGACCAGCGACGTCACTGATGACGTCATCACGCCGATGATGACCAATGCCGGCGCTAGAGAGTTGGAGGCCCCTCCGAAATCCAACTGTGAGACCCCTATAATGGGGGTCTGGGAGCGGAGCCTTTAGCGGGGTCCAGAGGCAGAGCCCCTGGTCAGGAGATCAGGGAGCGAAGCCCCCTGAAGCCGAAACACTTTTGGCTTTTGGACGTTAAATAAAGCCACAAATTTGCCCACTTTTCTAAAATTTAGAAATGCAAAAAGTCAGATGGGCCTACAATTTGTGTTGTTTCTGCAAAAAAATGAAGTTTAGTTGGCCGCAGTACGTCACAGATTACTGTACATTAATAAAAAGTAATAAAGTTATCCAATCCATATTGGGTAAACTTTTCACATGTCTACTTATTTTATATTTTGAATATATCATTTTAGTCAATCAATCAATCAAAATTATTTTTTTAAATACACTGTAGTACCGTACCGGCGAACGAATCGAAGGTGGCCGGTCGGTTCATCACAAGAAACTTCTTTACACCTGTAATCGTCCTGAGTATATATCGATCAGTATAATATACGACGCGTGATCATGAAAATGTCTATGTGATTGTTATTAAGAAAACGTCGAAGCCATCTTCACTTTAATGCTGAGCTGAGCGACCACTAATGCTTGTGCTAGACGTCATTCTCCATCTTCTGCTTTGTGATGTACTGGTTGCTGCACGTTCTCGTGATGTTGCAACATTGACTTCATGTGTGTGCTGCGCGGTTAATGAAATCACGTGACAGCCAGCTGTCTTAATCGTTGCAGGACACTTTATTGCTTGAAACTGGCAACATCTCCAAATGACCTGTCCAACATTGTTTTGTTTATGCCTCTGCCTACTCGAAGCCACCATGTATGACAGTGGGTTTTCCACGCTTAGTAACACCAACTTCAGAATTTCGTACAGTGTTCATATGTTGCGTATCGTTGTTGTCATCCACTGACAAATACACAAACAAGAAATTTCAGCTAATGCTCACGAGACGCGCGAAAGCCTATAGCAGTTACGGTTCACTTTTTGGAGGGGTAGCCGTCTTTAACGTTCGCTCCATGAACCTAAGGGATCGAGACTTAGACTGCTGAAATCTACGTTAAATGCTGAAAATTTCATACGCAGGTCGTCTTGGTCTAACTCCAGCCATTTCGTCGCAATTCAGTATTGAAATGTGCGCAGCATCCAAATATTGCAAAAAATTCACTAAAAACCCCTTTTGGGAAGGTTTAAGGTCATTCAAGGTCATCGATGTTGATAAATTTAAAAAGCCTGTCACCAGTGCTTGTTATAATAAGCAGCATGTCTGTGCCTATCTGCAACCGTGTTCACTCTACACGAGATAATTC
>Ga0209671_1006416_pt1 | contig 12070 bp, 6 predicted proteins | sample WorMetHERISLAND2_2_FD_187401 | JGI IMG/M metagenome (GOLD analysis project Ga0209671, IMG submission 187401) | Marine gutless worms symbiont microbial communities from Max Planck institute for Marine Microbiology, Germany - Olavius geniculatus... | ecosystem: Host-associated > Annelida >...
ATATATTACTGATATACCTTTGTTAAATCTGTGCTATTTGAGTTATCCTAAACCAGTAAATAAGGTACGCTATTGCATGCACTCTAGCTTCCATTAGAACGCATATACTATGTTGTCAAAAAGACATCCAAAAACAAACCAAACATAACTTATTTCAGACACATAAACATAAATAATTAATGACAGAATTTCACAAAAACATATCAGAGACCAAGTTCATGCTGCCTGCAAACATTTTCCTACTACTATTACTACTACCACTGAACACTTCTTATAGACACTCTAAATTACTTTAATTGTGCCAAAGCATTAACTTTTTAAAACTTCTCTATGAAATATAACTTTACAAGCCAGCTGCACCTGGCCAATAGCAGTGTTAAAATTCTCCCTCTAACAATAATCACACAAAGTAAATTTTTATCAACAAATCAACACTTAATGTCCATTACCTCCTTGAGTATTAGTGGGACTTTGAGATGTGGGAATTTCCTTCTGTCATGCTCCAGAAGAACGTCAAGAGATATGCCAAAAAGTCCACTTTCTGCGCACATACAATTCACACCATTGAGCCCAGTGGACACGTATGCGTCCTAAGAGTTACTACGTCATCTGATTTGAGTCTTGAGAAACATGTCTCAGCCGTCAGTGCTACCTGCTTCTTTCATCTCAGACAGATTCGTCGTGTCAAGCAGTCGTTGGACGTCAGGTCAGCTAGAACCCTCATGCAAGCATTTGTGACATCTCGTGTCGACTAATGTAACGCTGTGCTGGCTGAGTCACCGAGAGTCATAACAGACAAGTTGCAGAGAGTGATGAATTCAGCTGCCTGTGTCGTCACTAACACTCGGAAGTACGACAGTGGTTTGTCGTGACTAATGCATTATGAGCTCCACTGGCTTGATGTCACCGATCGAATACAATTTAAGCTCGCAGTGCTCATGTATCGATGTTTCCATGGAACTGCTCTGCCGTACTTGATGGACAGTTGTACACTCACAGCAGAAGTCACTGGCCATCAACATCTGCGTTCTGCCACTCAGTGGAAGTTGGTCGTACCGCGCTATCGATTGAACAGTTTCGATCATCAGCGCTTTTCTGTGGCGAGCCCGTCGACTTGGAATTCGCTGCCAGACAGTCTTCATGACCCAGAACTGAGTCTTGACACTTTCAAACGTCAGCTGAAGACATACATTTTTGCGAAATATTGATGACAAAATGTATTAAGTGCATTAGAGATCTTCTTGAGTATGCGCTATATAAATTTACACTTTACTTACTTACTTACTATTAACCACATGCGAGACTATGACAACGAGCATTACATAATGAATGAAGTGCATTCACCTATGGCAGGTGACGCACCGTAGCTCTGACATGAGTTTCCAATGAAGCCTTTAAAACTTTTAAATGTCTGAAGGTCAGATGGACAGCCATACATGTGTGGAAAATAGATTAACATGCAGTTATGGCATTATGCAGATAAATTCAGCATATTTTTTAAAAAATTACTTACTGTTTTTGGCATTAATGTATTTTGTGAATAAGAGTAAGTAGAATTTAACATAATATGCTCCAAAAACAAGCACAAAACAACAAAAAGACACATAAACAGTAAACACACAGATTGGCACTTCTCAAGAAAAACTTGCAAAAATGCACTAAAACCAAGACTAAAGATGAACCAGCAAAAGCTAATACATGTAAGAACTGCTCATATATGTGTGCATATGACTCTAAAAATTATATAAAATACAAAAGTGAAGTTCTGACATGTATTCTGTAGATTTAAATATCACAGATATTTTCTATTAGATTGCATCTCGTGTACAACTTCTAGTCAGATATAACCTCAGTGATGAAAACTTTAAATCGGTGCATCACTAACAGCAAACAAGCACAATTACTGACCTTTGCCACGACCTTTGGCCTTGCGCCGGATGTAGGTGATATCATACATGTCAAACAATGCAGTAAGGTCGATCAGCGCCAACGATCGAACTCTATCCAGATCCTTACTGCTCAATCCTTCGACGTGAGTTATCCCGAGATCATCGCCAGTTGTTACTATGTCCTGCAGTGCATACATCACTCTCATAATATCAACACACAACCATATCAACATAAATGTACAAAACATCAGTTTATACACTTGTTAACGGCAACATTTAAGAACTTGCACGTTGAAAACAGCAAAAATTACAAAAGGTGATATTGCCCGCATCACACTGACTGAGTGTCAATCATTGTACTGAAGGGCAACCATGTTAAACATGTTATGTAAATACTGTATCAACAACTCTTTAAAAAGTTTTTTTCTAAAACCTCCACAATAAGCTACAAGGTACAATAAGCTACAATGAAACTACAAGGTAATCAGAATTATCTGATATGATCTTTCAAACTAGTCCTCTTCACAATCAACCTTATCTTGGTTATCTTCTGCTTTTGATGCTTTGATTAAGTTGTAACATTACTGCACCTCTTATCTGTTCCCAGTTCCTTAGTTTAGACAAAATTATCTTAAAATCAGTGATTCCTTACAGATAATACATGTCACTCCTATAAAACTAAAAACTACACTAATGTCATGCTGGCATTAGTTTTTTTTTAAATTTCAACAGTACAAAAATTAACAAAAAACTCCAAAGGAAAACTGTCACTGACTAATGATCAACTTACTGGTAAGGTTTCCCTAAAACTGTCACGAACGTTGGAATTAACCTACAAAATAACAGATACATGCACAACATTAACAATAACTTGCACTTTCACCTGTAAATTCATTTATTTATTTACTGCAATTCATTAGGTCTATACTGCTGTCATTTACTTTCATTCCATAATTTTCTCTTCATAAAAACTTCTTTGAAAATAATGTTTTTTCTGGCTGCGCCCATTAGTTAAACTGAGTTCATTTTTATCATATATTTATTCCCACATTACATATATTTACACACAATCAGCAAATTCAGCATAAAACATGATAAAAAGTATTAACTAAGGCATAACATACAAAGGTCTGCAAGTCAAAATTAAAATAAACTTCAAATAAAAAAATCAAACTAAGGAAAATCTAAAGAAAAAATGCAATTTACAGAATAAGTTTTAAACCTGCAAGAAAAGCAAAGAAAAAATTATGCATATCTGAGTTGCTAACTTAGGATTATATATAAAAAAACTGCAAGCAATTCATTTAATGTTGTACAAGCGCTGATGTAAAACGGCAAAAATCAAAAAGTATAAGCACAAACTAATGTATTAGCTTAGACATTTAATCTGTTCTCAGTAGCCAGATATAAATGTTTAAGTTAATGCATAATGTTTATGCCGCTGCCATCTTGAATTATAATTTTGTAATGCTGGATCACCCACTAAGTCCATTTATGCACCTGAAGTTTCCGTTCAAATTTCGTGTTGATCGAATCCATACTTTTCGAGATATCGCAATTCGAAAATTTTGCAGATTTGGCTTAAAATGCCTATTCAGGCCCCCAAAAATCATATTTTGGGGAGTTTTGACCCCCAAACATTATTTTTTATCATTGAGACCCCCAAAAGGCCCTACCTTATGTGGAAACATGCGTTTTGAGCCATAAACGTTCGTGATCGATCTTCTGGTGTGACCTGTAGGCGTGAGCAAGAATACAAAAAAAGGATAGAACACAAACGGAAAATGCCTTCCCCACACAGACCCCCTTCCCGTCGTCCCACATCAACCAAATTTAGCATGTGGGGTTGTATCCTGGATATCTTTCTTGGTTTTGAGTTTCATTAAGATCAGTTGAAAAATGTGGGAGCTGTGGGGGGGTCGAAATTTTGGCTTTCCCATTGACTTGGCACATCGCTTATACAACTGCTTGTGGCTACCGCACAAGCCATGAAAAGCTCAGCATTAATGTCATTTTCCAGCTTAAGTATTTGCATTTTAACAGTAAATGGAGTGTATCATCTGCATTACATCATAGAAAAAATGTCAGAATCACAGATGAGACTTGCCACGGTGAAGTGACATTGGCGACAAGGTCTGCGAATGTTAGAGTTAGTTCTTGGCTCAGCGCCGTTTGTTTTGCTGGCAGCTGCATTGGCCGGATGCACACCAATAATTGTGATACCTGAGCAAGCCACCCATGGCATCATGCACTCTGCTCCATGTTACGAAAAACTATGTTGATACATTCATAAGTTGGGAAAAATTCCTCAAAATACAACATCTGTAATTGTTTTTGTTGACGTTTCGGCGACCGCTGCTGCCTTCATCGGAACGACTGTCAACCAGGTGTCGCTGCGGTGGACAGTAAGTAGTCATAGATGTGTGAAAGTTAATAGGACCCCTCAACCCAGTTCATCGACTTGTCTTGTTCTTTCCTGATGTGTTTCGCTTCCCTGATCCACCGGTATATATTGTTGCTTTCTCTGTTATCACGTTGGTGCGGTCCCAGTCTATGACACGGTTCAAAGAAATGGCGTCGTCTGTGACTGCCAACTTGTTTTGCTCTGTTGCTGTGAATTTGCTGGTACTTCATATGAAAGCCCTTACATCACATTGTGTAACTTCCTGTCGATGTTAATGTAGCCATACTCCAAAAGCCCTACCTGTTTCTCTAATGTAAGTTTTGTTGCAGTTCTTGCATGGCATTTTATATACACAAAGACAATGATCCATTGCCGACAAAACATGTGGCCACCTGAGCCGTGTAATTAAGTCAAACCACGTTGACACTAGGATGTTTACTTTGTATACGTGCCATCTGCTAAAGCTTTTTTTTATTATCCAGTGACTTAATCTTAAGTAACTAAGTAAATAAGTAACTAAATAAATTTATGTAGTGCACACAATGTCTGTGAGCAACTTGCCAAATCTGAGGCAAAACTCTTTGAAATCTTTGATCTTTTGAGCTAATTACTAACAGTTTGGGTTTTCGAGTTATGGGCCCATATCAGATGAAACAAGAAATAGACAGACAGACAGATGATCAGCAAAACCTGTAGTGTGGCCTGAATGGAAATATACACTACAATTCATTCTTCGGGTATTATCAACCAGACATAAGTTGCAAAGCAATTGATAAGTGCCACAAATTTATCCTCTCAACAAATGTTCACACAGCACAAATTTTCCCACAAACGAAAGCAGTTTTACCAGACTTGGAGAATCCATCAGTCGCTGCCACTGCTGAGCCAGCACCAGTAAATGAATAGAAACCACGATGTCCAAGCAACTTGGAGTGATATGATGATCCATTAGCAATAGGAATTGGCTGCGAAGCACCTACTTTACCACCATCAGTGCCAGAGGCAGGCTAATGCACACACGCTCCATTTATTACATTACGAGTTTACAATAAAATAATATAAAAGACTGAGGTATCTCTTTAGAACGCAATTGGCAATGATCTGGTCAATTACAAGCGGGTGTTTGTGCACTACTGTAGTGTCCTTTTTCGATTTTTACTTTCTTAAATTGAACACTAGATGGATGCGTTTGAGTTGTTGCCACCACTGTGAAATTAACTTCTATATACTGTAGCTCAAATGATGTATCTTGGCAGTTTTAAGCAAAATTTTTTTAGTTAAAATGCAGTCCTCTATATACTGCCAGCACAGAAGATCAAAAAATACAAACAAAGACAATAAGTAGAGCTGTCAAAGCATTATTTTTTTAACGCATTAATTAACGCACCCAGATCCGTCGAGAGGAAGAGTAGGGGGTAAGTTACCTGGGCCCCGCAACATTTGAGAACCCCACCTGTAGAATATAAAAAGTTAGAAGCACATTTTTAATCAACCACAGATCTGTACATTAAATATTTTAATAATTATTTATTTACAGTAGTGACGAAACGGAAACTACAGTTTAGTTACTTGAATTCATTCGATTGCTAAATAACCACAGTTTAATGGAATATTGGAACTTTTGATTCACAGAATTCAGTAAATTAACATAAATTTACACACGTGCATTAATTTTTTAATGCACGTTAATTTATTAACGCATAACGCATTAATTAATGTGTTAATTTGACAGCTCTAACAATAAACAAAAAACAGAAAAACAGCTATATGCATCCTAGATGCCATAACAAAGTTACGTTCTCTCTACAGTACACAGAGATGGCCAAAAATGTCAGTGACAGCCACACTGTAGAATATGACAACCAAATCCATACCAGCCACAAGTTGTTACATTTTTTCTGGCCATCACTGTTCATGGCCATCATAGTATTATATAGGCTGACACAGCATACCTGAGTCTGTCCAGCAAAAACTTTGCGAACGTCAGCACGCTGCTGTTTGCGTTTCTTCAGCGTGGCAGTTGTAAGTGTGTCGACGCGTTTCCTTACAGCCTCCGCCTCATCTTTACTTAGCGACCACATCTCTCTGTCCAGCAGTGCTTTGTCCACCATTTCGCCCCCTGCAGGACAGTAACAGCATAAAGTGAAAATTTTCTCAGATCACTCAAGTCAGCTCAAATGTATTTCAGCTTCAGCCTGAATAAAATCTGATCACCTGAAATATTCTGCAGCTATGTTTCACAACTTTGGCTCTGGTTCCATAACAGGGTTCGTAGCAAACTGAAAAGACAAAATTCAAGGACTTTTCAAGGACTTTCAAGGACCTAAAATTGCATTTTTCAAGTACCAAAAGTATCGATAAAAAGACACATCATACTCACGCTACGTCAAAATTTAGAGTGAGCAAGTGAGTGAGTGAGAAGGGTTTTACGTCCCGCCCAACACAGTATAGGTCATTTCAAAGATGGCCTTTCCAGGCAAAATGCACATACACATAATAACGAAACAAAAAGTTTAACCTTTACTTTTTTTACACAAAATTTAACCTTTATGAAACACAAAACCTAAAAACAACCAAGACCTAAAATTGTAAGAACTGCCAATCCAAAGTGTGCATATGTAACTAACAATAATGGCAGTTTTAATAGTCTTCCCTCTTATGTTCCAGACAGTCATCAATGTCAGAATTTAGAGTGAAATATATATTTTAGTGTACTCACCAATACTGCACTAATGATAAAAGCAGATTATTGACATCTTTATTGACATTTTGTAAAGTAAGCAAGTGAACTATAACCAAGTAGTAGTGAAATGTCAAATTTTACAAGAATGCTTAATTCAAAAATTTAATATGCAAAAATTTCAAAAATGAGACATTCAAATTCATGGACTTTTCAAGAACTTTCAAGGACCTACTCTGTTTAAAGGACTCTCAAGGGTCTGGAATTTTTTTTCAAAATTCAACGACTTTTAAGGACTTCTCAAGGACCCTATAAACCCTGCTTTAAGGTCTGCCAATCAGGCAATGTAAGGGGACAATAAAAAAATAATAACTCAGTTTGTCAACAGAAATCAGTTTTTTTCCTAATCTCTAGCAGCTGTGAGTAAATGCACACTTCTCAAATCTTTATTACGTACTTCTTTGCTTCCTATATGCCAAATAAAGACAGACCGACCTTCAATCTTTGATGCAAGATGACCATATCCAGTATCATTCAGCCATGCAATAGCATCTTCTCCCTCTGTTAACAGTTAACACACATACACATGTTCTCAATACTTCCAACAAACTTACAAAGATTAGCTGTACCAACTTATTACAGCAAAAAATCAAATGCAGAAAATCCATCTGCCATGTCTATAGTAATGCCAAAATAAAAAGATATTACAGATCCTTGAGACAGTGCAGCACTGCTTCAATTAAGTGCAAGCAAAAATGACAACTAAGACAATGGATAAGTTGTGGTTAACATTCTCAGCTTCTACAGTTGATCATGTAACTAGAAACATCAATGTGAAAATTAATAACAAAGAATGTAGAGGGGCAAATTTTAGGATCAACACTACAAAATGTGTAGGCCTACTGTACATAATATATCATACTATAAAAATGAATAATGCTGAGTCTCCGACAAACGTTTCACAAATGTTGCACTATGCAAAAATCTATACTGAATCACTTGTGAATCACTTATGGCATTCATCTAATTTTAAATTATTGTAAATATTTTAAATTGTTTCATATTTTTATAGCAAAAGGTTGCAACCTAAATTAAATATCAGAAATAAGTATGCAAAGTAAATAAGTAAAGTGTATATTCGTACACTATGTTATCAACACTGAATATCTTGCAAAAAGTACGTCTTCAGATAATATTTGAAAGTGTCAATACTTAGTTCGGGGTCACAAACTAAATTAATCAGCAAAAAGACAAACCATCAGGTGTCCTAGACGTGTCTTCGTCAACTGCTTCGGTGACTTCATTTTCCTGTTCAATATCGCTCAGCTCTGAGAAGTAATATGTCAACTCGTCACACGTCGCCATATTTGAACAGCAACAATTTGCAAGCGAATGCTAGCTGTTCTGCATGTCAATTAAAGTTCTGCCAACAAAAAGTGACACACAACTATAAATGCGTTGTAAACAAGTCAAATAAGCAAACAGTCCACGAATGCCGTAGAATGACTAACTGGCTGATAAAAATGCCGTAGTACAAAACAAAATGTGATAACCTTCAAAACGCAAGCAACAAATGGTGACGTAACACGCTATGACAGAAAAACACTGTACCTGTCAAGTGTCAACCCTGATTTCTCATTCACGCAGTCAATACCGGCAAACGGTGTATTATTTTTAACTACCATTCATGAGGTAAAACAGCTTGAACATTACAACACTGCTCGACAATATTCACAGCATTGATACCGAAATCAGGAAGTTTTATCGGTAATTCACATAAACAAGGAAATTGGAAGGTATACAAAACGTATGCGCATGCGCAGCAGGTGCGCTGGCTCTGCAGTAAGTAACATTAGTGCTGTTAAGAGTTTAAACGTTGAACAATTAAACGTCAATTGGGGTGCGAAGATCGATCGCTATATAAAGGTCAAAAGTTGTTTTAGGCCGACCGTTGAGCTGTAAGCTTAAAAGTCTGGCATTTTGTTACCATGTGTCTGTCGTCTGTCGTGTTTTTGTAACGGATGTATTGTGGCTAAACGGTAAGTCTGGGAAATCGGCGATAGTGCCGTTAGATAGGGCGATAGCAACTTTCTATAGGCTGTCAGTAGTAACCATGGCTCTGTCTGCAGCGGTTTGGCAGCAGTTATCAATGCATTATTTCAACCTGTTGGTCGCCTATCTCAAAAACGAAAGTGATAGGGCCAAGTTTTTTTATAGTAATCAACTGATGTCACATATGGAGCATGATGTGTCTAATTTAGGATGTTCTCCACTTTTTTTCTATTGGGTCATAAAATTTGTGTCCAGTTTGTGCCGTTTTGTCTGGACACTAAATTCACTCAAACTTTTTTTAGAAAAAAACTTCTTAAAACTTCTAACCATAAGCTAGATTTTCCAGTCTTGTTATTCGGCCCTACGCCTATACAGCACGGTCGAACGACGAAAACCCGTATCATGACGTATCGACGAGTGAGCAAGCTATTTTTGTCGTCGAGGTCGTCGCCGTCTCTGCAGCACTGCCGCAGTGCTAGGCATTGCCGGCGACGCGGCGCCAAGCTGCTGCTGCTGCTGCTGCTGCTGCTGCGCCTCTGCATAGATTAACTCGACCAGCAAGGACCGATTCCAGGCTGCTCGAGCTGGGGTGCACGGGTTTGTGCCAGCCTAGGTATTAATGCGGCGTGTTTGCGCGAATAATGACAGCAACAATCTGAGCAGATAAACGCACTGTTCGACTGATGCCGTATGGAAGCAACGCCAGTCGCCGAGGTGAGAACGTTTCACTGTCTGAATAGGTCGTGGCCGTCTTGTACTGCCAAGCTTTCTTACGAAGTCGACCAAGATGGTCGGTAACCGTCATCTGTAGGGCCTACTGCTGTTTTGGCTTTAGTACTCGCTGGAGTAACGTCGACTAATTGTTGATGAATTTTTATGGGCGTGATCATTTCATTCAAGTACTCCGATCGTTTCAAATATTTTGCGAACGGACACATTTGAAGCGTTTCTGCATGTGCTGCAGGTCTTCGGTTGTATACGCAGAGCTTTATAACGTCGACTGAGATCGTGAGACGTCGTGCTGATGTCAGTTAAGTCGCTGTCAGCGTAATTTCATCGAGTAATTTCATCGAGCTGTATTCGTGATGGCATACGGCAACGATCGCAGCTGTGGGCGCTCTGATTTCGTCTGGTCTCGCAACTTGTCCAGTGTACCAGGTAAGCTTATATAGTTAGGCCTATACCGGAATTTAGTAGGCCTATCTGTATTGTGTAGGCCTACCATTTGTTGGCTGCGGGATATGAGCGCTGAACTGTCTCAACAGTAGTATGTCTGCATCAGGCACCATCAGGTTTCTCAGCGACAGCTAGCTTTTTTCTGACATTTTGTAGCAATGCTTGGGGTCTATACTTCTATATTTGTTAAATTACATCATATTTCACCCACCTGCGACAACAGTCAACATATACCCTAGTGTCTTAGGCCCCTATTTGGGCATAAAAAGCTGTGAATAAAAAGCTATGAGTTGAGGTCTGTTTCTGTTCCACAGGCTTAAACGTTGCTGCTGCAAAAATAAAATTGTGCCAAATGTTTGATTTATTAATTTGCTACTAATTATTTACATATTCAGGTATAGCTATGACTTTTTGCAAAGTAAGTAAGTAATAACATTTGTTTTACTTGTTTGTTTTTATAGGCCTAATCTGATTGTTTGCTGTTGTAATTTGAAAATAAAAGGTAGTAGAAACTAGGTAAGACGAAAAAAATGTACGTGATGCTTGAGCAGCTTTTATTAACTTGCCTGTGCAGGAGTTCCCGCTTCTGTCGGTATGTCGTCGAGCGTGACGAGCAGTAGCGGCGGTGTGAGTGGCAGCGGCGGTGGATGGGGTCTTGACTTCTACGACTGCGTCATCAACAACGACCTAGAACGACTCGAGAGTCTCGTCGAACGTCACAAGATCGACCTGGACGCCAAGTTCACCGAAGTCCGCAAGAAAAACCATCTTGACCTGAGTCCAATTCATTTGGTTGCCTACAAAGTACGAACTACGAATTCTCGGTTTCTGTTATGCATCAGAATGATCAGATGAACATCAAAACGCTTTAAGGAGTGTGCAAAGCGGCGGAACGGAATTGAACTGAAATTACCACTTTAGTTGAGATCAGTTTGTTTGCTATAAACACGGCTTTAAAATCGAATGAACGCTCAAATATACTTAATTTTAGTGAAACAAAAATCGTCACCTTTATTTCTCACATTCCGCCAACTTCCATATTCTGTAATTTCAACTTTTTTGTCTTTTTGATCTTTTTATAGCTGCCAAGAGCAATATTTGTATCAATATTTTGTGGTTTTTCGTTTTTAAGTTAGGACAGACACGAGGACAGAGAAACGGACAGGCAAAACTTATTATTTAGTCGCATAATAAAATGATAATTAGTTGCATAATAATTTGACTGCTACTTTGCGCATAGTGATCGTAAGTTATGTCCTGTAAGCATCGTCAGTTCATTGATTAAGGTTTTACTAATTCGAACATTATTTTTCGTTTTTTACGAACATAGGCATAATATTATTGCACACCACTCGTCATTCTTGTAGATGGTTACTCCTCGCGCCCTACGTTTCTAATACCCCGTTTACACGATCGAGCAAACATCAAGCAGGTCTGATGGAACCCCACCCCTGGCTCAAATGTAGGCCTAGGCTTAGCCAACAGCTAATCACATGTTATATAGGCCTTCCAATTACAACCCGCCCGCCCTCCTAATTAGCCTGCTAATTACCATAGCTCGTCGAGCTAGTTGGATGAATGCTAACAAACATCGAGCAGACGTCGAGCAGACGTCGAACAGTTAGCACCTATATTTTGAATGCATTTGCTCGACGTTTGCTTGATGTTTGCTCGATCGTGTAAACGGGGTATTACATAGCGAAGAGGAGTATGTGACATCACACTCACACGGTAGTGTGAGTGTTGTAAGAACGACTTTCAAAGTATATGGGAAAATGCAAACTTTGACCCTCAGCCAACCAAAAAGCCCTGAACCGATCGTCACCAAATTTTAATGGCGTGATTATGTCATGGACGCCTACCACCAAA
>Ga0209671_1006417_pt1 | contig 12068 bp, 6 predicted proteins | sample WorMetHERISLAND2_2_FD_187401 | JGI IMG/M metagenome (GOLD analysis project Ga0209671, IMG submission 187401) | Marine gutless worms symbiont microbial communities from Max Planck institute for Marine Microbiology, Germany - Olavius geniculatus... | ecosystem: Host-associated > Annelida >...
GTTTTGAGCATGACGTGACAGCGAGCGTTCGTGTTGCTGGCGCGAATTTTAGTCCGTCGGTTATTGTCGGGCTCGGTGGATACCCGCCGTGAATTGAAAGGTGTCGGCGACGACCATAGAAATAAAAACAACGACGACACTCACGATACGTTTAAATGTATCAGGCTGAATGCCATCTAGGCACGCGAATACATTTAGATCAGTAGCATTTAGCACATAAACATGAGCATGTTCCTGTGGCTAATTAATCTGTTTCAGTTATAAGGTGTTTACAAGATCCAGCAAACGTCCAGCAAACGTCCAGCATTAGCACGTGTATTTTGAATACATTTGCTGAAAGCTTGCTAGACGTTTGCTGGATCGTGTAAACACCCCATTAATGTCTTTTTAACTGCGTACTTTGCAGTTGTGCATTATTAAGCAAACGATGATGTAGTTTATGCAATCTGCGTAGAGTGGTTTAAGTTTTTACGCGCGACAGCTGAATGCTTCGCGCATCTTAGCCATCGTCTAGGCGTCCGTCCGTTTGTCTGTCACACTCGTGATCTGTGTCAAAACGGTGCAAGTTAGGATCAGAAAACCTTTGCTGTGGGCTGCCCCAAGGATTCTAGTTTATCGTGACAAAATTTCGTGCCCGTGGGTGCGGGGGTTTGCGTCAAAGAGGCGTACCCCCTAAAAGACGTTAATTTGCCGTTATTGGCTCGTATAGTGTGAAAAAGGTTGCACTTAAGTACAGCTATGTTGCTTATCATAACAAGAACTGGTGACGGGCTTTTTAGATTAATCAACATCGATGACAATGAATGACCTTAAATTTTCCAAAAAGGATTTTTAGTGAAATTTTCGCAATTTTGGGATGCAACGCACATTTCAACACTGAATTGCGACAAAATGGCTGGAGATAGACGAAACAACCTGCGTATGAAATGTTCAGCATTAAACGTAGATTTTAGCAGTCCAAGTCCCGATCCTCTAAGTTCAAGGAGGCCGGTGTAGGCGGGCGTCGAAGACGGCTATTCACCTAAAGTGGTTATTTTACCGATATTGGCTCGTGTAGCGTGAAAACGGTTGCAGATAGACAGAGATATGCGGCTTAGACAAGCAACAGTGACATGCTTTTTATTGGTGTGAACGTCGATAACCTTGAATGACGTTAAACTTTTAAACTTTTAAAATACGGGTTTTAGTGTTTTTGTTTTGCAATTTTTGGCTGCGGCGTAGATTTCAAGTGTGAATTGCGTCGAAATGGATAGAAATAGATCAAGACAACCTGTGAATAGGAACTGCTAAGGTTGTCGCGCATCTCATGAGCTTTGCTCAAATTACTTGTTGTTTCTGTTGAGATATGCTGCAGAACCAATACTGGTGTTGACGCGTGCTCAATTTAGCCACTCCAGACGTTAGTCTAATCTATACAAAGATTTGTTGATGGGTGTGTTGTCAGAAACAGAGCGGCGCTAACCACTGACGATCAACCGAGGGTGTGAACACGACAACGATGAGTCCACGAGCTAGCAGCAGCTCTGGCAATGATGGCGGCGGCAGTGCGGACGAAGGAGCTGGTCTGTCCTGTGCTAGCAGCACGCTGAACGGCACGTTTCATTGTCTGACCGGCGGCCAGTGCATCAACGCCACGGACGTCTGTAACGGAGTCGACGATTGCGACGACGCCAGCGACGAGAGCTTCACTCACGCGCATTGCTACGGTAGACTACTCAATGTTTCAATTCCACCTGCTTCAATATGTTGCGGATTTGTTGTTTAAAGCCGTGGTTACACGTACTGTTTTCCTCGTCCGATGTTCTGATAAGCATCTTTTGGCTGGCAGACAAAAAACCTCGTCCGAGGAAATCAGAAAAAACATACGCATTTCCTTCGATTTCCTCGGACGAAGTTTTTTAAACCTCTGCAGGCTCTGCTGTACGACTAGCTGTTTGTTGTACAATAAATCGTATCAGGCAGAGTCTGGGTCTAACACAATGCGCCCCGGTCCTTATTTCCATCCGCTTGCTTATTTATTCACGCATCTCCCACGAGCAACGGTCGGTTGGCGAAAGGTGATTCACTGAAGTGAATGTACGAAACGATCGGAAAAGATTTTTTTGCTCGCTGGCATTTACGAGAAATTTGTCACAATACACGCCTTTATTCGCTATGAGATGTAGCAAAACATAAACGGTAAGCAGAACAGCAAACACGAAACTCGAAGCAAAAACACACAGAAAAGATAAAGGAAAAACTTCTTTGCATATTTAGCTATACACTGTAAATTTAATTTACAAGGTATATTAAATTTCTAACTTTATGCTGGATCTTTCTTTAAAAGATAATGTAGGCCTACGAGATTTTGCAAATATTAAACGGAAATCTTAATCTGTCAAAAATTACAAGATGACGATATATGTATGCCTAATGACACTGTAGTATGTTTAGAAGTACAGTTGGCACTGTGCATATTAGTCCATACACCCTATAGATGTAAGTAACTGAACTTGCAAGACACGAGTAAATGACGGATATGTCGTTTTCCAGTCACCAGTCCTGTATTTGCAGCATTTTTGACTCGCTTTTCAGCGCGTTACGTGACTGCATGTAGTTAATGTTCGCTGGTTTGCCGGTCTTTTAAGCCGGCGCTGACGATCACTTCTGATTTCGCTCGCGACGATGGCCGAGCGTCGCTTCGCCGCCTTTATATAGGCCTAGCCTTCACTCAGGGTAGTGTAAATGTCTGCAAACGACGTCAGGCGAACGAGCCACAAACTTTTCCGCGAAAGGGGAAATATTATTTCTGCATGGTCAGCGCGGGAACATCGACATTTTATTGTTGCTTTTATGCACGCGATGCAGTCAGGTCGCTCGTTCGGTCAGATCGTGACGGTAACGGTCCGCTATAGCGAAGATTCGCCATTCCGAAAAACCGCCATAGTTAGGAATGTGGCTAGGATAAGTGTTAGAGTTAGTTAAGCGTTTAATACTTACGGTTTCGTTGTTGTTTGAAGCAGTTTTTGGCGGCCCGTCGGAATGGCGGCCTGTCGAACCTGTCGGTCAGATCGTGACTCTCTGACGTACGTCGCGTCAACGTTTGGTCGACGGCCGACAGAGGGCGGCACACGCACAGCGCTTCCGACCCACGACCATCACATCCCCGGTGTCCTGACTCCACTGACCGCCCATGCAGGACACGACCTTTGAATGGACTACATGATGTCTGTCTAGTGACGTGCTGGACACACCTTAGAGCATCATGTGTCACGGATACCATTACAGTTTGCCAAAACTATTTTTCATTTGATCTCATTGTCGTCGTGATTGAGAAATAAAGTGCAGATACAGATATGGGCTTAGACCTACTGGTGGCACAATGTGTGGTTTGATGTTCAACTCCGGTGGCAGAAAACAGCACGATAACGCGTAGAACCACGTCACATTTTATGACAGAACATCTATGCTTTACTTCAAATCTTATTATAATTAAACAATAATTTGCAAAGTAACAATTTATTTCCTGTAACAATATTGTACAGCGAACACATGCAATATGACATAGAAGCTTACACGTCACTGTTGCGTGTAATAAAGTCAGTAAGATGAAGATTATGAGCGACTGAAGAACAACGTTGTTGAAATAACTTTCATGTATTCCAAGTTTCAACACATCCGTGTATTTCTGACTCCCCTCGTGTGACACAGCGTTGGTCCTCGTAACGTCATATGACAGGTATGAACGCTATAGATGCACCTGTGCGCTTAACATCGTGTGACACAGAGCGATTGATCGCATCAGCGACACGTTCGACGTCATCCTGAGACTAGAGACCTTCTGCTTGCCTACCTCGGACCCCCCACGTTGAACATCCGCCACCCACGTAGCACCACTGATTTCGACGTACGTCGGGTTTCATTCTCCAGCTGCCCTGCTATTTCGGGCTTTCCGGCACCGGCGTTCTGATCCTCTGCGTTTTATGCGGTCGCGTTTATGGCATGCTGCTCGGAAAAGCGGTTTAATTTCCACGAACAAGCGAGCGTGGGATTGAACTTACGGAGTCAGTCTGTGATCAGCGAGGTGAACTATTTGACCTCCGGACCCGCTCCACGCTGGCGACGTCAACGAATGATGATGATGGATCGGCCTGTCACGTGGGTGGACTTTCACATATCTGCACGGCTTATGTTTGAGTTTCACTCACCGGTCGTGTACGTGCGATTATGCGAGAACGCACACAAGTTCGCGATAATACTACTGACGGTGACAACTTTATCCCGCCAGATGCACCTTGGTAGTCACGATGTTCACGTGTGACAGACAGACAAAAACAGTGAGTAAACACTGTGTCTTTAGTAACAATACTAAGCCAGTTACTTAATTCGCAGTACTGTTGTTGACAAAGCCACATTTTGTGCTGGAATAATGCCGAGCTGTGGCGTAGGGCAGGCACTTAAGTGAGTCCCGGTCGGTGAAAAGCGCTGCGTCAGAATTATGCGTCAACGGTGCACTGCGTCTTGTCATAACGCATAATCACGTTTTGTCCGTGGCGACGTTCAAATGAATACAGATGAATACAGATCTGGCGTCGTAACCCGGTCAGCGATCACAACGTACACAGTGCAGACAGACAGACGCTCTCGCAACATTACGCGATGTGCTCCCCAAAGGACATTACACAGGTCGCTACTTTGCTTGCTGCCGACTTGCGATCAGAAATTTTCCGACTCGGGAAGAATATTCTTTTGTGGCAGCGAAAAAAATAGTGTTTCAATGAATTTGTCAGCACACAAGCACAGAAGTTCATAGCGATAATGACCAAGATTACTAATAATACTCTTAATATCAGCATTAGCAGCAGCACTACAGCAACGATAACAAGTATCTTTATACCAATAGGACACGATGAAATAATTTAGGCCCTACATGCGATGAGAAAAAAAACTGCACGATACCAAACAGAAATCAGTAATTTTTCAGAATTAACGAATAAAAGAACGAACCGTAAATCAAATGAGCTCAAAAATCCGACACACAGTTCACTAATCCCAGAAGTCTGTCCCGTCGTAAAACGTGCATAGTCGAGCTAAATTCCATTTTTGTGGAAATCCGAAGCGGTGCAGGTTTTGCAGGCAGATTTTTTTTTCACAAATAGATTTGATCGCACCACGTGCTGCGATGAGAGTATCCGAGAAATATGAACGCAGTGAGAATTATTTTTTTCTTCGCGCGCCATTATAGCAGTTGATTTATTCGTTGCTTATGCCTCGGGCGTGACTGGCGAAAGAAGACGACGCCGCGCGACGACTAGGCCGTATTGTGTTCGGTCGCGTGTGCCTGTCTGTTTGTCTGTCTGTCTGTCCGCATAGTCACTCATGAAAGCACTGACTGATTTTACCGGGAGACGTGATACGGTTGTTTATTGAACGATTATCTCGGGAAAATTAGATTTATGGACCCGCTATCTGTGCGTATGCAGCTGAAGGGTTTCTTTTTTGTTCTGAGACTTTTTGTCCATTCGGCAGGCTTATTAAATTATCGTCGTCCGTAGACGAAACAGACGTTCAAAAGAATACGTGAAAATCACATTTTCGTATTTAAAACATAATCAATATGTCTGCAAGCAACGCTACCGCAATTGAACGTTTTTTAGTTAACGACGTTTTCCTATTTCTGTCTCGGCACCTTCAACGTGGCATTCTTGACGTCTCCGCTTGCCGCAAGCTCGTTATCAATTATTAACTGATTCTATTCTGGCTAGGACACTGCTAAAGGCATCGAAGTAGTGACTAATAGGTTTGTATTTATGACTGCAATTTGTTTATCGTCACCAAATAAATAGAGTTTTTTTGTGAAAAGATGCACAATCAGAGAACTTTTTGTGCAAAACTATGCACGATTAGTGTGCTATTGTATTGGTTTCTGCGCTTAACAACCTAATTAGTTAAGATTAGTTACATTCATGTTGTTGTATGCTTTGTTACCATTTATGATATAATAAAGACTATCGTCAAATGCACGTGTGAACTATACAGATGTTTACCTATCATCTACGTCAAGCGGTTTGTCAGTGGTTGAGATCGTTGCTATTGTGGTCGGTTGTGTCGTTGCGGTCGCCGTCATCTGCTGCGTGCTGGGTACCACGGTTGACTGCGTTCTACACATCTATCGGTCAGTCTCTCAGCCAGTCGACATAGGCTCCTACTGCATTAGTTCGATGTGTCGTGCGTCGACTCGTTGTTAATGGTTAAAGGATTAAAGAGTGTGTATAGTTCTATATGGTAAAAGGAAAACTCATCGCGGAACTACGAAGCGTAACTACGGAGTGTCACCTGCCATATGGGATCATACAGTGTTACCTGTCACCCGACGCAGACGGCTGCCTAATACTGGACAGTTCACGTTTTGCGTGACCTCACTAAACCCGCTGTAACTATGGCTTGCGTTGACGGATTTGTTTGCAATTACACGCTGTATTGTTGGTGTAGAATTTTGTTAAAATCCTATGTTGTTTGTTAAAGTTATAAAAAGTGTAGTGGTAAGGGGTATTTTTGAGGACACAGTTTAGATGCTACGTTGCTAAGAGTCCGAGGAGTCTCTATTGAGTTGCTTGCCGGTTGCTGATGCAGATACTGGTGTCCGGCGTGCGTACGGAAGGCGTGCTGTCCACGCCACAGTCAGAGAGTCACTTCGCGTTTCCCGGACCCAGTCCTTGGAGGCGGCGCTGTCGACACTCCAGCGTGCGCCAGCAGTCCGCGCCTTCCCGTCGTCCTCCTGCTCAAACAACTTCCGCCCAACTGTTCAACGATCGTCGTCGGCTGTCGGCCGTCGCCTCCCGGCGAGCTCGGGGGGCAGGGAGACCCGGCGTGCTACGGCGGGGATTGCGGCCACTCGCCGTCAACTCGGAGCAGCACCGCCATGTTGATGACGTCACGTCATGGCGGACGTCGGCGCAGTGGCTCGGGGTACTCGTCGTCGGCTCGCTGTAGTCCGCTGTCGTCGTACGCGCGTCGTGCTAGCGGCGGACTCAGAGCGGCGGCTTACTTCTCGCCGTTCCTGCGCCCTCGGACCGGCAGCGATGAAACGTGTGAGACATGCGTTGCCGCTTCATCGTTTGGATCATCCTCGTGCAGTGTGGCCGTCGACGTGCCGGGTCCTCACACTGACGCTGGTCGAGGGGCAAGTCGTCGCTCGTGGTTTCGGCACATCGGCGTCGGTGACACGGCCTGGCTGCCGGTGCGTCGACGAGACAGTGTCGCCGTGTATGACGACCGTTTGTCTGCAGCTAGCGATACATTGCGCATCATGCCGTCTGCGCCGAGTCTGTCCCGTCTCCCGCCATCTTACTCCAGCATCTGTGTGACGTCGTGGACACAGCATCAGCAGCATCAGCAGCAGCAGCAGCAGCCGCAGCAGACTGGTGTATCCCCAGGGTCAAGATGCGTTCCTTCGCCGTCTTTATCTGTCCAGACAGAACTCAAGACCGTCGAGTGGAAGTCGTTTGAAGATATATAACGTACTTACTTACTTACTGCGGCTGACAAACCGGGTCCAGTAAACAGCGATGACTTGGGACTCTGGGCAGCTCTTCCGGTGTGCTGAAAGCAACAGACTAAATGAAACTGAACTTGCTTTGAACACGAGATTAATTGATCCAAAAAATGGAATAAAAATGAACTGATCAATGGATTTTAGTTTAAGTCATTTTATTTTATTTTATTTCCGTCCCTTTGAACACGCCCTTAGTGGTTAAACCGCATTTTTAACGAAACTTGAACCGAATTGCTAGCACGTTTTTGATGCACGTTTAATGCAAAATGGTTATTGCTTACAATGTTTAATAAAATACGCGACTTTTTGAAGCATGTGGGAAATTATGCAGTCATTCTCATTCTTCGTCGATACGGCTTTATATAAGAACTACGGTATTTATGCGAGCTCTCTAATATAGGAGTAACAATGCAAAGTGAACCTGTAGTTAGAGTGCATTCTTCAGTTGACGGTTTTGACCTACGTTGATTACACTGTTGGCAATTGATGTCTGATGTAAATTGTAATACGATGTGATAAATAATTTGCGCTGAAAAAGTAGCAGACACTAGCGTCATTTTAGTAAATCATTGGGTAATGTATTGTTTTTGCAGCAGTAACACTCTTAAGGTACGACTTACAGGGTAAAAAATTAAAATCGTATTTTTTTTGGGGGGGGGTAGATCCATCCAGCTCCCCTCCCCTAAATGACGCCCCTGGTAGCAGACAAGCTGCCAGTTTCATGTACACGGAACTGAAATGAGAGAAATGAAAAACAGTCAAACGATTGCTTTATAAATTTGCTATTTTGAACATTTTACTAACAGTGAGACTGATAGTTATAACTATAAGACAAAAGCCAATAGCAGGGCAGTGTATCACTTTTATTACGATTACCTAAATAAGTTATATACTACAGTGTGTGCATTATGTTGTACATCATAATATTCACGGTGTTTTCATAAAAAAAGCGTGAGTTGTTTTTAGCGTACGAAAAGTTGTTTGCATATCTTCCTAGTATTTCGCATATGACCCGTCCAAGTATGCATAGAGATTGGAAATACTGAATGGACGTGCGACTGGTTTAACCCTTAGCGTCGTTGACATGTTACAAGGTGGGGCAAAAAACGTGGCACTTTCCTTTTGTCCATATCTTACCAATTATTGATCGATTTTTACAGTTTTTTTATTGGCACACTCTGCAGACAATTCGCTACAACGTGATTATTACATATCCCACCACACCCTAAATGCGTTCTTACACTACCTTGTGAAATATCAATAAAATATGCATACATATCGATAATAGAAAACAAACATTTTGGTAAAATTGAAAAAAAACACTTTAAACCAACATTGCAGAAAATGGTCTGTATGACACTAAACTGTGTGGGTCTAACACAGTTTAGTGTCATACAGATTATTCATTGCAATGTTGGTTTAAAGTGTTTTTTATTTACCTAAATTTTTGTTAGTATTGTTAGTTTTTGCTTACATTTATATTTTACAAGGTAGTGTAGCAATGCATTTACCGTGTGGTGAAATATATAATAATTATTGCAAATTGTCTACAGAGTGCACCAGTGAAATAATTTTGAAAATGGGTCAATAATCGGCGAAGTTATTGACAAAAGTAAAGTGCCACATTTTTTATGGCCCACGGTGTGCTGTCTACTGCAGCTGCATGACATTACTGCATTTGCGCTGTAAACGTTAGAGACTTATTATTAAACTGTTGTACTTAAACTGTTTTCTCTGCATAAATTTATTAGGTGACTAAATTTTGTACTTGTGCGTGCTTTCATCGATCTGCTGTTTATTAATTTAGTCAAAAATTATTTCTACTTGCATCATTGCATGAGCTATCGTCTCGTTTTTTTGTTTCTAAAACGATTGCTGATTTGATAATAATTATTCGTGTTTAGCCGAATTTTTGTTGTTATGGACGATTCGAAAATTACAAAGGTCATAGAAGAAAGATAAGCGTGTTCTTAAGGAAATGCTCTGTTGTGGGGGGGTACATTTAACAAGAACGTTTTTTAATATAACTTAGTAAAAAACCTACCTTCGATAGCGAAGTATTGTTTTACCGTTAGTTTGTCTGTCAGAAAAAAATGTACAAATATCGTACATTTTTATAATATGGACAAAATTTATCCGGTGAAACAATCTACCAGGGATAATCTAGACCTGGTCAGATTTAGTTTCGAAATTTTTCCCACTCTTAAAGTTGTAAAAAATAAAGCAACAACGTTACCGGTACTGCATAATTTCCAAGGCGATTCAACTGATATCTGTCCATAACATATCACTAGAAATTTCGGGCAAAGCCCAACGTGAGTCTGCCCGGCGCCGTAAGTCCGATTTGGGAAAAAGGCAAAGGTAAAGGTTGTCAATTTCGGAAACATTTAAGGCGTTGATATTCCGCCGGTAGCAAAGTTACGTGACCCGAACTCGAATGCATTAGCATACGCAGAACGCGCATTTTTTGTCGACTTAGAATAGGTCAATATCCGTGCCTGTAACTTTTTTTGTTAGTAAACCAAAGTTTACCAAATTTTTTGTTGAACCCTACAAGGATCACTGTCGATAACGTTTGTTTCCAGTTTTCAATATGTCGACCAGTTTCTGAGAAATTCAAGGTCAAAGTCAAACGTTGTCTTAAATCGCGGCAAATTTTAAACGTTTTTGCCCTCACAAATTTTGAGGAGGCGGTGCTCCTAAAAGTTGTACATAGGCCTAAGTGACAATGCTCACCTTATGGCACGTCATGTGGCAAAGTTTTGTGGGGTCACTCCCTCTAATCCCGAAGTTATAGGCGCAGATAAGTTTAATTTTAAGCCAATTTTTGACCTCCTTTAGAAAAATGTAAGGAAAACCCCCGTCCCGCTGGGAGTGCGTTAGTAAGACTGTCATTTTCTAACGCGTGTAAAAATTTGGGGCGTAGCGCCTCCTAGGAACCAAAATATGGTTTTCCGAAGAAGTCGATTTTGGTGGGTACGATTTCACCAATAGGCCTAGATCTTCGTGGTTACTAGACCAAAGTTCACCTGACTTTTTTGTCGAACGCGGGAGGAATTGCGGTCGATCAGGTACTTGTCCGATTTTAAATATCTTTATCCATTGTGGAGACATTCGCCGTCAAAGTTTGAAGTTGTTCGAAATCGCGTCAAATTTTGCATGTTTTTGGCCCTTAAAATTTTTTTGGGAAGGGTTTCCCAAAATTTTTGACCCTTGTTTTAATACTGAACGCACTATCGATTTCGGTTCAAAATTTCGCGGCGATCGGCCGACGGAGCTCGGAGATCTCGCGGCCGAAAAAAGGGAAAGAAACGCCAGCAAAATATCAGTCCGCTCCGAAAGCTATCGCTTCCGGGCGGACTAAAGAAAAAAATACCGTTGCTAAAACGCTAACTGTTAGAGCAGCTGCAGGTGACAAGGCAACATAGATGATGTTAAGAAGAAACGATGTGGAGGCAAAGAGCGCTTTGTGTGGAGGGTGCAAGCAAGCGACTGATGCAGCAGCAGCAGCAGCAGCGTTCCGCGAACTGATATAGAATTTTTACGATACTACGCGGTCGGCGACGACGTCTTGACGCAGTGCGGACGGGCGTGTCGCCAGCTTCGACCGACCAGGGATGGATGTATGTACATATTCAGAGCGGGCGGGCAGGAGGGCGCGCGACCGGAATACGGCGACAGAGACAGGACTGACGGCGGACCGTCGGTCGAAGCTGTGAACGCTGAATGAAAGCTAATAGAGGCGCGGAACGTGCCGACACAGGGCGGGACGAAAGGACCGGCCGTGGAGCCGGAGTCACATTAAAATGTCTCTCCCATGAAAAAAATCCGTCCTGGAAGAGATCATCACGGAGTTTGTATGTCTCCGGTTATTAAAGTATTGCGGCCCCAAATAAAGTTTCTCCCTATTATAGAATCGTCCCACAGAAAAAAAGTCTCCCCCGGCAGACAATTAAACGGTAAAAAATCCGCCCTGCCCCGGCAGCCGCCGGCGGGGCTGATTTTTACCGGCAAAATGTCGGTCGGGCGAGACTTTTCTGAGGGGGAGCGATCCTATAATGGGGAACCGGCCGGGAAAGACTGCGGTCGGTCGGGACCCGCTGAGAGTGCTGTGCTATGCCACGTGGCGGTCGATTGTACGTCGATGTCGTCCCTTCGTGCCGTCCTGAGACGCTAAATATCAATTTATTACGCAGATGCGGTGCGCACAATCGGCGCCAAATAGACGTGAAAGCCCGCGGACCCGTCTCTTGCTACAAAGCAAGCAAACGGCTTACGGACCTGGCGACCGACCGGCCGCGAAGCGCAGCCGGCTTCTGAAAGAAGACGATGAACGCCGCCAGTGCTGCTATATAAGACTGTGGCGGCTATTATCCGACGACCGGGCACAGACAGGTGGCGTCCGGTCCGGATCGATAGAGAATGGATACTAAGTGATGCCAGTGTTTACTTTGCGACGGAGGAGACTGTATGCAGCTTCCGCGAAAACACATCGCCCGAGCGAAAACGCACTGAACGCGTCGTCCGGGCGTCT
>Ga0209671_1006418_pt1 | contig 12068 bp, 7 predicted proteins | sample WorMetHERISLAND2_2_FD_187401 | JGI IMG/M metagenome (GOLD analysis project Ga0209671, IMG submission 187401) | Marine gutless worms symbiont microbial communities from Max Planck institute for Marine Microbiology, Germany - Olavius geniculatus... | ecosystem: Host-associated > Annelida >...
CTCGGGAACGGAGTACCAAGGGTAAAAAAAAATAATAATAATAATAATAATAATCTGACTTGTAAAGCGCCAGTATGTGCTAAAAAAGACTTCAGTGGCGCTGGCGGACAGAACTAGTCGCTGAGGTTAAATGTCTGACAGAAAATGTGTGTCTTCAATCTGGATTTAAACACAGTCAATGAACAGCTACTTGTAACATCAATGGCTAGAGAGTTCCAAACGGTGGGTGCTGTGCAACGGAAAGCATGATCAGCAAAGCGAGTTCTTGTGGTCGGCTTGTATAGTAACAGTACAGCGGACGAGCAGAGATGACGAGCAGATCCCCGAAGTCTGATGTGGCAACTGAGATATGACGGGGTGGACGTACTGTGGCTGAAATACCAACAGAAAGACGATGGCATCATCTGACCCGGCTCTGTGCTACGTGGAGCTACGTGGTGACACAAAATTTTGCCAAGCTATGCCCTGTGGCTCATGAGTTATCGTGTTTACAGAGAAACAGACAAAAAAATTTAGCTACAATGCTGAAAACAATGCTGCCGTTACTATCATGAAAAGTAATGAAGCAAACTGACGTCCATCAACTCCTGCATTTCGCTGTCCACCTCATCTCCACCATCGTCGGAGTTGTCATCTTCCACTGTTCCATTCTCATCCTGGCCACCATTCTTTACTACCACGTCGGCAATGTAGACTAAAGTGCCAAGTATAAACTTTACTGCAACACCAATGCCACAATCCATGCTCATACACAAAGTACTACATTACATACCCACAAACACACACACACAGAATCATCAATACTAGGTATATTAAGCTTCACAATTTAATTCTAGGCTCACACAGGAAATAACAAATACCACCTTTATACACACAACACAGTTGCAAATCGACTCGAAAATAATAGTGAACATTTTTACTGCAAATCAGGCAGACAAAGAAGCGCAGCAAAAAGCTGGACTCAGAAATAAGTATTTCCAACATGAAAACAGCAAGACTTTAGCAGCTCAAATGATCAATTAAAACACATTCACTAGCTGTGAGTGAATCAAAAGCGTAGACAATTTAAAGGTAATATGATATTAGAAGCTGATTCAACAGGCAAAAATATGCTGCTAGGTCACATTTCACTGCCTCTGTATCTTTGGACTTCATGGCACTATATAAATCTTGTATTATTTAGAGCTGTCAAATTAATGCATTAATTAACGTGTCAATGCGTTAATAAATTAATGCGCGTTAAAAAAATTAACGCACATTAAAAAATTAATGCACATATGTAAATTTATGTTAATTTACCAAATTCAGTGAAGCAAAATTTCCAATATTCCGTTAAACTGTGGTTATTTGACAATTCAAGAAACTTAACTGTAGTTGCCGTTCCATCACTAATGCAAATAAATAATTATTTTGCGAACAAGCTAATAGATTTCTATGCCAGCTATGACAGCAGTTATTGTTGATACGTTTAAAATGTCTTTCTAACTTTCTATATTCTACAGGTGGCCCCAAACGTTGCGGGGCCCGGGGTAACTTACTCCCCCTACTCTCATTCTTGATGGGCCTGGTGCATCAAAAATGTGTCAAAAAAATTAACACAGTGCATTAATGCATTAAAAGAATTAATGCTTCGACAGCTCTAGCATTATTATTATTATTATTAATTAGTAACTAACCACCCAATAAATCCTACATCATACACATGCCACACACAACCACTTTCCAGTTTACTCTGCCAGTGCTTCTCCAAAAATCTCCAAGAAAATGCCAAAATAACAGAATAACTGACATGCAATTCTACAAGCTTGTGGTCAAACAGTACAAGACTTTACAAGTAAGCCCTTCTTCTTCTTCCTGTGTGCTCTGCCCTAAGGCAGGTTCCACTGACGATGGCATCATCTGACCCGGCTCTGTGCTCCTCTCTTCAGCTCCTCGTAACTGATCTTCTTTTCCTCTTGCTCCATAAGTAGATCCAGCATCTTCCTTCTCGGTTTTTCCCTTGGCCGTTTCCCTTCTATCTTCCCCTCTAGTACAGTCTTCAGAAGACAGTCATGTCTTAAGACATGTCCTATCCAGTTTGCTTGCTGACGTGAACCAGACTCAAGACTTCTTCATTTGACACATGTGCTGTCCAGCTGATCTTTTCCATCTTGTGCCAGATCCGATCTAAAAAGCTTGTATAGGTTTGACGTCTTCTTTTCTAAGTGTCCACGTTTCTGAGCCATAAAGAGCTACACTCCATACTAGTGCATACAAGTAAACCCTAGAGCTAGATCATTACATAAACAGAAAAAAAGAAACAAAATGGTAAACATACTGGTGGAAAGAACGTTCATGTGGAGGTAAGCATGAAGATAGAATTTGCGTACGGCTCCAGGATTCAATCTCACAAGATGAATCGCTCTTAGAATTTGCACGTCAAGCGGCTTGTCTACTGGCAGGTAGCTGTTAAACAGTAGCTGTACAAGACGCCTTGCTACTGTAGTGCTATCTATCTCCAGCCTAGCAAGCAGGTGATCCACTGGCACCAGTGTCCAGAACTGCACAAAAAATCATATCCACTCTCTGCTAGTTGATTAACTAGCCCCCAGCCGGTTTTGACTGCTCACATTGATCAGTTAGGCCAGAACCAATACAGAAAACTATAAAAGATATTTTGTAAGCCAGCACGATATTTCTCAGTCAGTCCTCGAAGAGATTAGACGGAATATGAAAAAAAATAACCTAAAATTGAACCTAATAAAGAATGGTTCTATGGCCTGACGTAATGCAGAACTGAGAAAAAGGCTAAAAAACATGCTTCGATTCACCAGCAACGTGTGTTAGATATAAACGAATTAAATGACACACTATACATATACAGATTGCATGAATAATGAAGCATTAATTTCCAAACATGTAAAATATCTCATCTGATATTATAAAGTAAATGACTCTAAACGTAAATCAACATATGTATCGTAAAGTCAACTGTTGAAATAGATGAACTGCTACCAGGCTAGTTAATAAATATTGTAGAATGCTCGCTGATACCTTGATTGCACGAAGAGTTTTAACTTTGAGCAGTAGATCGATGATGGCAATACGAACTTGCTCCACTTTGTCGTGAATCAAAAAATTGCAGAGAGTTGGCAGAACTGTCTGAAGAAACGGATGAGACAGGTGAAAGTCCACCATGAACGTAAAACCCTGATCAACAATGCGCAGTTTAGCTTCATTAAAATACAGAAACATGAAACATCTGTTACACTAGAGCCATACAAAATCAGTTACAGATCTGAAATGACCCGCTGGACGACACAACAGTCATCTCACATTAAGAATAGGTCCATAAATTGGCACTTTTTTGGTGGAAAATTACGGCAAAATATTTTTGGAAAAATGGCACATAAATTAAATTTCATTGCAACGTCATTATACAGCACGTAAAACACTTTTCAGTAACGTTTTAGTCAGTAACCATTCACCGATGCTATTGCAACCGTTCATGACAGAGTAACAACCGTGAAGACATAGAAATTACAAAAATGACAAATTAGATAACAACAATAATATTAATAATGCCACACACAGGCCCACTCACTTTTGGTTTTTGACAACTGTTTGTTCAACATTCTCACTATTTCCAACTTCTCAATTACAAATGCTGTGCTAAAAAAGCTGGAGGATGACTATTATGCACGAGAACTACCACTACTATAGCACGCATTAGCTATGGTAATTCTGTCTCTCTTGGTGTCTGTCATGTCCCAGAACCGATGCAAGACCAGGTGAGATAGAAACTTCAGGTTTTTATCATATGAGAGCTTAGATTCTCTAGTATTTTGTGACAGAATTTTATGCCACTCGGTGATGATGATGAAGGACAAATTAACTTTAGCGTGGCGTTAAGTCCTAAGACTACAAGAACACATAAGCCTAACAGTGAAGTCACGTAATAGTAGTCAGTACAATGAGACGTTGTTAGTCATGACTGTAACACAGGGCAAAAAGTTTGGTTTTCAGTCTGCTGCAAAAAACTTGCAACAACGGCAATGACCGGACTGACTTCGGCAAACTGTTCCAGACCAATGCAGCAGTTGCTGGAAAGGTGTGGTCGCCAATGGTAGAATGCACAGTGCATGGAACGACCAGCGCTGGAGGGGGTTAACACAAACGAGGGGGAGAAAAAAGAGCACTTGCTTAAAAAGTTGTTATTCTACTGTCATTGGCTCGTCTAACATGAAAATGGTTGCAGATAGGCACAAACATGCTGCTGATCATAACAAGCACTGGCGACGAGCTTCTTAAATATGTCTACATTGATGACCTTGAATGACCATGAACCCCAAGATAGGCGGTTTTAGTGAATTGTTCATGATTTTGGGCTGTGACACGCATTTTAACAGTGAATTGCGCCGAAATGGCTGGAGATAGACCAAGACAACCTGCATACGACATTTTCAGCATTGAACGTAGATTTTAGCAATCCAAGTCCGGATCCTCGAAGTTCAAGGAGGCCTAAGCACTCGGATGTCAAAAAGGGGTACCCCTATAAAAAGTGGCTATTTATCTGCTATTTGGTTTCTAGCGTGAAAATGGTTGCAAATAGGCACAGACATGCTGCTTATCATAACAAGCACTGGTGATGAGCTTCTTAGGATTGTCAACATTGATGACCTTGAACCCTAAATATAGGGGTATTTAGTGATTTTATGGTAATTTTTGGCTGAAAAAGAGTGAATTGCGACGAAATGGATGGAGATAGACCAAGACTGCCTGCAAACAGGAACTGCTATAGGCTCTCGCACGTCTCATGAGCATTAGCTCAGATTTCTTGTTAAATAATACACAGTACCCTTGCCATCAGGAATCAAAGCACTGAAGAAGAAACAATGACAAACCTACAATCACGAAGCAACAGTAATAAAGACAAATATACACAAATTAGAAAAAAAAATACTACCTTAATGACAGACAAACGAACTTCAGTGTTCGATCCATCCCATGCATACTTCTCAACCAGAGAAGTGAGTAGCGTTTTCACGACATCGGCGGGAATGTACTCCCAGTAGATGGCGCAGATCTTGCACACGTTGAAAGCCAGCAGGCTGCGGACAACGTGAGATGGATCTTCCAACAAGGTCTGCCATCAAACGGCAAAACACACCCTCATTGCAAACACTGGCAACAGTAACAGGGCAACTCACAAATGGATGCATGGTCACTACTGACAGCATATAAAAAGTTGCCACCGCCCTATCCCACGGTACCATCGCTGGCATTCTACGACTTACCGTTTAGCCACAATACCGCACGATTGGCATAGCATAGTGCATTATGACTCTTCAAGGTCATCCAAGGTCAGTGACTTATCTGTCATTTGAAAGTCAATATGCGACTTCCTATTAGCGATCAATAGCAACCTAGGCCCTATCTCACACCGTTTAGCCACAATATATCCACGACAGACTGGCCACAGACAGACAGCGATGACAACCATGCCAATAGCTCGGCCATTACTTAAGTATGATTGACTAAAAACTGTAACAAGACAACTTACAGTCATAAGTTCAAAAGCTGTGAATGGTGCCGGTAGTCAAATACCGATTACAAGGTACCATGATCAGCTGAAACTAAATTCCACTTCACTGGGATTCAGCATGTATGCTAAATTAATGCACACATTTTACAGCTCCATCATTTGAAACGCCTTTGCAACGTACATTGTCCAACATTTACATACAATAAGCAGATATCGAAATGCAGGTAGAAATTAATTAAACAACGGTGCCAGATAGACGCATGGTCACAATGTAGTAGTATTAGTAGTAGTAGCAGTCGTATTGTTTAAATTACTTCACTTGGCGAAGATATGCACTCTTACGAGTGCCTTCTAGCTTAATTTGTAGTTTAGACTAAGAGCTTGCGTTGAGGCCAAAGATGGCCACTTTGAGCTCAAACTTTAAATACTAGTTCAGAATGATTGTCTCCATGACTGTTTCAAATTTTGTAAAAAAAATCTATCAGGTATTAACGATTTTACACCAGCTTCTCTGTAGGAGTGTCGAGCGTCGATAATTGGAACATGGTGCAGATGATAAGGCAGATTACCTTGAATGCATCAAACTGTCTCTGCAGCAAGTCATCAGCTACTTGTGGACTTGTGTTGTCAGACTGCAGTGGGAACACATCGCACAGCAGAGCGGCAGCATTCGCACGCACACTGCTGTTTGCAACCTGCCACCACATTACAACACAAACATTGCATCATCGTATTTATTTTTCAAAAATTACACAACAGAATCAAATCAAACACAAATGTGTCAAGCAATTCTAATTCAACAGAATTGCTGCCAAAGAAGCATAAAGCTCGCTGCCCAATCAACTGTGTTAATAAACCGTATATTTAGTACAAATACAAGGGGAGAGAGAATACATGCATAAAATATTGAAATAGACAACAACTAGAAATTTAGGGCAAAGCCCGGCAACCTAAGTGCAATTGAGGGGTTAATTCAGGGGGAGAGATAAAATTTACCCGGCAGCAAAGTCATGTGGCCTGAAGTCAAATGCATTAGCATACGCAGAATGCGCATTGTCAACTTATGGTGGGTCAACATGAGTGCCTGTAACTTTTTTGTTAGTGGACCAAAGTTCACCAAACAAACCTGCTGATTTCTGTTGAAATCAGCAGGTATAGATCAATCAAGTTTGTTTCTGATTTTTGATATCTCGATGAATTCCTAAGACAAAGTTGAAAGTTGTCCAAAATCAGGCCAAAATTTCGAGCTTTTGGCGCTCCCAAATTTCAGGGGTGCAGACCCCCAAAAGTTTGTATCTAAGTGATCATGCCCACTTTATGACCCATCATGCGGCAAAGTTTAATGGGTGTATTCCATTTACCGCAAAAGCTACAAGCACAGATATGTCAAATTTTAAGCCAATTTTTGACCCCACTTTAAAAAAATTGTAAGGGGGACCCCTGTCTCCAGTGGGGGGTGCACTAGTAAAACTTGGTCATTCTCTAGCACGTGTACAAATTTGAGGGTGCAGCACCCATTATGGGCCAAAATAGTTTTCTGAAAAGTTGATTTTGGTGCGTATGATTCCACATCAAGATCTCCGCAATTAGTGGAAGAAAGTTCACCAGTTTTTTCGCTGAATGCCAGACAAATTGCAGTAGATCAAGTACTGGACCAATTTTGAATATCTTCATCTGTTCCAAAGATATTCGTCGTCAAAGTTTAAAGTCGACCGAAATCAGGCCAAATTTTGCATGTTTTTGGCCCATGAAAATTTTTTGGGGAGTCTCTAACGAAATTTTGGACAGGAATTATAAAACCGAACACAGTTCTAAACATCATGATAAATTTTGCGGCGATCGGCTGACGGAGCTCAAAGATCTCAAAAGAAAAAAGAAAAAATGCCAGCAAAACATAAGCCCGCTCCGAAACCTATCGCTTCCAAGCGGACTAAAAAGTGCACACGCAACTGCAACGCTGCAACAGAGTATAACATCACAAGTAATCGTCAAAAATTCTTAAGCATCAATCACACGACTAATTTCTGCAGCTCTACTAAACAGTAATTAGTAAACAAAGACAACATTCACCTTGAGTGATCTCCAGAGAATAGGATCATACAACTTGAGCAGCATCGCATCCACTCCCCTCTGGGTCCTGTGCTTGTGAAAATACGACAAAATCTGCAACAGAAAAAACAACCACATCAGACAATAACATCGACGAAGTTACATGCAAGACTTTTTATAAACAATGTGCGCGCATGAAAATTCTCAAAATGCTGAAAAACCAAGTAAGATTAACACTGTGTGAGATCATGGACAGATTCGAATATACAAAAAAAAGAACCTGTAAAGACACAGTAGACACAGTTGTGGCAGTAAAGGAGTAAGGCAAATGCTTTTAATATTACTTATAATTTATAATCATGTTTTTATAATTACTTGACTAGATCTATGCACTTATAAGTACCTACCGTAAGTCAGAACTGAGTGAGTGAGTGAGTAAGTAGGGTTTAACGTCCAACCCGACACAGTATAAGTCATTTCGGGGATGGCCTTTCCAGGCAAAATGCAATGTCCTCCAATAAACAGCATTATGAGATTGATGACTGTCTGGAGGAAGACAGGGAAGATTATCAGAACTGCCATTAGTCTTACATATGCACAATTATAATGGCCAGTTCTTACAACATTAAATTTACGTTGTTTCTGTGCTGTGTGTGTCATATTAGGGCTTTCTGTAAAGGTTAAAATTTCTGTTGGTTAAATGTACTGTTCCATTATTATGTGTAAAAACTGGGGATAGGCAAGTCAACTAACCGTGTGCATGGCAGCGGCCAGAGACTTGCTCCCAGTGCGTTGAGCATGAATTCCAATGTACATCAAATCCTGAATGCAGTTCTTCTCTAAGCTCTACACAATGTCAACAATACGATGTGAATATCTCGATTTTTTCACATTTCACTATGTATTTAACTTAACCATATCGGGGCCATATTCGGCAATCTCACAGCAATACAATTTTTATCACTATTCTCAGGTTCAACTCGATATATTTTCTTGATTGAACAATTCAGTAAGATACCAATGCCAAAATGTTACGGTTACTTGTTTTTAAAATGCTGCAAATGTGGCAAGAGATTCAGGTATAAAATGTTATTGCAGCTCAGTAAAACTGGAGCAAAATAACTAAGGGTCAAAAGTTAATTACCCATTGTCTGCATAACAATGTCCAATGTTATCTGCAAGGCATGGCCACATCACACCGTTCACACGGCACAACTACGGTAAACTGTAACAAAATTCATTCTCGAAAGTGGCAATTATAAACCACACCACCAACCACAATTGTACAAGAACTGCCAGCAGTCATTCAAATAAATAAGCAAACAAACAAGTGCTGGTAACGATTGAATTTTGAAAATAGTTAACTTTTTAAAAATTAACGATTAATTAATCGATAATTTAAGTTAATTTCCACAAAACCAAAAATAGATTCAAACCATGATAAGTGAATGATTTGTGGCAAATCATACAGAAAATATTTTCAGCAGAATAAACTGTACCATCATCACACAATTTAAATCCAAAATAATCAGACATATGACCATACAATGGCATACATGGCCTTATATTTAAATACCGTAGCTCAGTATTTTTTTCAACATGATGTCGGCTATTATTGTTTACTTTATGCCCAAAATCTACTTCCTGTTATATCTAGTAAGTAAATAGAACTATGTTTGCAATTAATTGTTAAGAATTTTTTAATTGTTAGTGATTAAATTAATCATTAACTTGCGCAAACCCTAAAACAAACAGATACCTCCAAGACATCGCCTTTCGACTCACGCCACGCCTTGAAGTACACTTCACCAATCCGATCCAAGGCAGTCCTACAATGCCATTACACTACAGCCTAAATATAGAGTGTTATACAAAGTTCACTAAAACAAAGAAATATTTCACATACAGAAATCTTCATCCGAGTCAGCAGCCAGCAAAAAAATAATGATACATTAAATGGAAAGAAAGCAGCAGAAGCACATGTGATTAGTAATCTACAACTAACTCCACAGCAAAGATGCACAAATGTGCAAAAATCTAAGTTTAGTACACAGACATCTAATAAAGTAAAGTACGAAAGTAAAATAAAACGTGAATTCGTGTAACGCATATCGTTAAATTAATGCCTAATGTGGTCGTCGCACTAGTACAGGCTAAACAGAATTGTCTTGAAAAATTGTTTGAAACTGTCAATATCACACGCCGGATCTCTGAGTTCATCTGGCATTGAGTTCCAGACCGTTGAACCAGCAACTGGAAAAACTTGAAAGCCGTACGCATTGAGTTGACAGCGCGGTAAGATGAGCCGGTGTCGGTATGCAGAACATAATCGATGTCGAGATGCAACTTCAACAGCTGCGGTGATGTGCTCGGCAAGGTACCAATGTGCTTGTCCATGCAAACAACGATACGTCATGAAGCCGAGCTTGAAGATGACCCTCTCAGGCACATCCAGCCAGTGCAGTTTGTCATGCTAAAGTGTCGACCGACCACGATCAAACTCTCATGTCGCTGACTACTCAGGTGGCGGCGTTGAGCACTCATTGCAGTTTATCCGTGATCGTCTTCAGAGCTCCTGCATAGATGGTGTTGCAATAGTCAATCCGTGACATCACGAAAGCATGCACAAGAGTTGCTGTCGATTCTTCATGAAGCAACCGACGTCAACCATCTCAGTAATAAGTCTTTTGGCTGCTAACAGCATCGCAGCAGTGCAACGGTTAGCAGACAAACAAACATACAGCAGAACACCGATGAAGTTGGCAGATATGTCTTACTTTGATCCGAGCGGTATTGCCGACTTCAGTGCCGCATGTAAATCACTGCTCATTGCTGCATCCAGCGTAAAGATGTAAGAGAGAAACTTTCTACCATAACCCTATACACACATAGCACTAACCACTATAAACTGTACACTTTAACACTGCTTTTCACGCATAGTTTTTACTAAACAAATGCTAACACTGTAATGCACCACTATCCTTATTGTAAACGGTGCGCTAAAACTCCTATGATGATGATGATGATGATGTCAACAAATGATTGTTGAATGATGAGTGAGTGAGTAGAGTTTAATGTAACACCCAACACATAATAGGTAATTGCGAGGACAGATGCCAACTCATGAACAGGCCGCACACTATATCAAACCCACAACACTCCCAATAAGTATAAAAGTACCATCACCAATGCAAACACGCTAATGCTTGCAATCATAGCTCCTTCAATTGCACTCAGGCTACCCTTTTGCACACACTTTAATCGACATTATTTCTAGCCACAATGCCAAGCTGCGTCAAAAACTTCATAAAAGCTCATTCCCAACTGCTGTCACCATTGAGTTCAACAAGAAATTTGAACTAATGCTCATGAGATGCGCGAAAGCCTATAGCTGTCAGTCTATCTCTAGCCATTTCGTCGCAGTTCATTCTTGGAGTGTGCGCTGCAGCCGAAGATAGCAAAAATCAATAAAAACCCGGGCACCCTTATTTTGGAAGTTCAGGTCTTTCAAAGTCATCGATATGACTGAAAAGCTCGTCACTAGTGCTTGTTGTGATAGACAGCATGCCCATGGTGATCTGCAACTGTTTTCATGAAAGACTGGCCAACAACGGTAAAATAACGACTTTTACGGGGGTACTACTCTTTGATGCCCTTGTGCGCAGGTTTCCTTGCACCTAGAAAATCAGGACAAAATCTAAGTTTAAGGGTGAAAATTTCATATGCAGCTTGTCCTTGTCTATCTGTAGTGAATTCGGCACAATTCACTCTCAAAATGTGTCTTGCAGCCCAAAATCTCAAAAAAAAAATCCATAAAAACCCCTATTTTGGCATTCAAGGTCATCCAAGGTCATTGAATTCGGTGGCCATTGAGAGCCAGTATACAACTTCCTATTAGTGATTAATAGTAACCTAGCACCGTTACTGAGATACAGCAACTTATTGGCTAAAAATTGCAAATTTTCCTACCCTCTCTCATTTAGCATCCTCGTTTGGGGTAAACGCCTCTGGATTTATGAAAAAGCTTTATGGTTCCTGAAACTAGAGTCATCCAGGCAGATAACGGTTAAGATTTGGTGATCCTAGCTTGCACCGTTTTTGACTGATCCACCCGTGTGACGGATAGACAAATGGACAGAGAGAATTGCGATGGCTAGGTAGATGGATAGACAAGCCAAGACCGATATACGTAACAATTCAACCATACCTCAGAAGCGCCAAGAAATGCAGAGGACTTCATGGCCTCCTGAAAGAGATGCTTCATAGCTTCACTCTGTTCACTCGCTAAGTCAATTACTGCAACGCATTCGTGCATCTTCCACAAACGCCTAAAGTCAGCACCCTATACATATAAACAAATCAAACAAATCGTCAACGCCGTTTAGATTTTGTCGCTATCTTCATCGATTCCAGAGATATTTGCGCTCAAAGTCGAAAGTTGTCGTAAAACGTACTAAATTTTGGACGTTTTTTGCCCTCCCAAATTTTAAGGGGG
>Ga0209671_1006420_pt1 | contig 12066 bp, 5 predicted proteins | sample WorMetHERISLAND2_2_FD_187401 | JGI IMG/M metagenome (GOLD analysis project Ga0209671, IMG submission 187401) | Marine gutless worms symbiont microbial communities from Max Planck institute for Marine Microbiology, Germany - Olavius geniculatus... | ecosystem: Host-associated > Annelida >...
CAATTAATTCGAGTCTATAATAGGTCTTCTTTCATTACTTTTATTGCATCATAGACAAAAGGCTTGCTCATAGGTCTAATATTCGATTCCGATATCGATTCAATAGTCGCCTCACTAGACCGGAGCTAGCTGACTGCTGACGTGATTGGCCAGCTAATCTCCGCCCACTGAGACACTCAGAGCCCTCCCCAACACCCCTAGCACCCAAGGTGTCCGTCTCCAAGGATGAATAGAAAAGACCCAAAGTGTCCGACTACCGTGTTAGCAGCTTTCAGCTGGAAGCCTAACCCGACCTCAAACCGTCTGATCTGACGTGAGCCGATCTACATGACCAGGCGGAACGATCGTATCTACAGTCGTTGCACGTTGGTTACGTTGAATTGTGTGACTGGCGGCAGCCAGCCAGCCTCATGCATTCGGTCACTTCCGGTAATTAATCATTGCTCGTTATTATGATGGCGTCACGACGCGACGCACGCCAACGATTATCCTATCCGACTGGCCTATAGCCCAGAGACAGCTTTCAGTCATGAAGGTTCAAATCGCAGGTTTTCACTGCATACAGAATCACATAGTTCAAGTCATTCAATATTTAGTGTTTCAGAGACAATTAGAAATAGCATGAAACTGAAGCGAAAGGCACGAAGTGTTCTTAAAGCTGTCCGCAATCTTGTTCATCTGTGATTCTGCACGCTTCGTGCACGTAGGCCTACACGGCAGGGCCTACAGCCTACACTGTAAGCCAGATGCCATGGTCACACGGGTCGCGGTTGCAACATGTATAATAAATAAATAAAATAAAGACTTTTGTGAAATTGTTTTACAGATAACATGCATCCACTTATTGAGCTGTCGCTGATACAGCTCTTTAAAACTGAGCAAATATTAGCAGAAAGCGCATGTATGTGTGTCTGTGTGTGTATCTGTCCTCTGTCCATCTCGGCGCAAGGATCGACCGATTGCTGCTATGGGACGGTCGGCAGACTTTTGGCTCGTTGCCGTGGCAATGTGACCTGGTGCTGGCAACAGCTACGAGTTGTCATTCGTCAACACTGCGGATGTTTAATACAAAGCAATGCATGCGCAGCGGGCGTCACACACCGTTCGTCGCGAAACTCCACTTGTCGTACAATTTTATTTTTATTCTGCCCGTAAACATTAGTTTTCGGAGCGAAGTGACCGACCGATGCAACGGTGTGGCTAATCTCCCACGCTTAACTGTAGCTTTTTATTGGCAATCGCACGACGCACCCTAGTCGATGCACTGTTTATTTTATATAAATCAGGAATATAACCCCTATCAGCAAACGGAGACAGACAAAACACACAATACATGTACACACACACGCAATTTTATTGGCTCGCGACTGCCATGAGGGACCCTTATTGTCAGACACCGTCCGCAGTCGCGAGCCATGTCGACATATCGGCTTGTACAAATGTCTTGTTGCGCGGCCGTCCTAAAAAGCAGCATTACGCGTCCTGCTCGTCCGTCCGCCCGTCTGTTCGTCTCATAGGCCTACGGGCGCTGAAGGCAAAGACGAAAAAACGTCAGTAAACCAGAATTTGTGTGAGCGTTTCCCTGGGCAGTTGTAACTCGTAAACAGTATGCCAACTTTCCAATTATTAACTCAAAAATCAGACGGACGGCCGCACCCGCACATTGTGTCAGCAATGGGCCGACAGTTTCTATAATTTTACACTTAATCACAGCCGTGCGTGGTAATCTCATCGTGGTGGGTAGCTGAAGCTTATGGGATTAGTTCGCAACGGCTGATTTAGAGAGGTGGCAAGTTTTGCTCGTCCCCAGAGGTTGGCCAGTTCTCTGACCTACACTAACCAATATTGCGTCGTATTTTGTGCATAAACGTGCATGAAAACTATGTCGATCCAGTGCCGACATACTGTGCAGTAGTCCGCCTGACCTTTTCAGCTTAAAAATGGCACACCGGTTATCCTGCCCCGGAGACGAACGTTCACACCGATGATGGTTTTCTGCGATTCTTCGTTTTCGAGTTAGGAGCCTATTTGTACGGCCTATTAGGACGGCGGTAGGTACGATGGAAATGCCAGAACCGGTTGCACTCGCTTATATAGCTGGGCGTCTTGATCTCAACACGTTTTTTCTACCGCGCTTCTGTGTTTCCGACTATTAATCACACAACACACCTGGTAGCACCTGGTAACAAGCATGCTGTATATGCTCGCACGTTGACAGTCAGCGTGTCTGTCTGTATATGCATTAACGTTTCAGCAAGGGCGTATGCACAAAATAAAACAAGTGAAAACCACTGCAAAACAACATACCGAGAGAGCCAAAAACTTGACACCCCCCTTTCACGTTTCAACTACGTGCCACATAAACTGCAAAGCACCTGATATTTTTAGTACTGATTGAACATAGCATTATTTTGCTATTAACTATTCACAAACTAAATGTGCGCATTTATTTAGAACATTTTCGTGAATAGATTATTCTTTCGGAATCCTAGTGTTTCTCCATATGTAGACTATGAATCAAGCAGCGTTCATCGCTATAGCTGTCAGTAGCTGATCCAACCATCGCGACAAAATTACAATTTACTTGTATAAAACGTAACTTATTTACATCGGCAGACAATGAACGACGTCACTTAATGAAAGTGGTATCATTTTAGCCTATATACTCTGTGGTACTTTGCTTTTTCGCAGTACGCCCTAACTTCTATCATAATAATACATCTGTGTGACGAACAGTAAACGCAGTCAACGGCGACCGTCTCCGGTAGCTTTGGCTTGCTTCATTGTAATTTATCTTTAATCACAACTGTGCTAGGGCCTTCAGTCGCGAGCGCCAAGTCAATATGCTGCGAAGGCGCGTTGTCCATAAATTCGTAACTCAACGAGCCGCAGCGTGCAGTTAACTCAACAATGCATATAAGCGCGCACACGCAGTACAGGCCATACGTTCACGTCACGCAATCTCGCCACAACTCATCTGTGCAAAACTAGCTTCCGACTTCGAAGATACATGTGTCGGCCCTACGCTAACGCAAAACACGTTCAAATACCGTAACCTACATGCGTATTTTCTTTTAAAAATAATAAGCTTACTACGGTACGTAGGCTGCTATACAAGGGAAACAAGAAGCCCAGCTGTCGCTAAGATAGCCGACCGTACTGGTTGTCAGTGACATTCAAGGTCGTCCAAGGTCAATGATTTCCATCTAATTTGACAGGGCGTATGCCACTTTCTATTAATGATTAATAGTAACCTAGGCTGTATCTCCTATCATTTCTGAAATATGGCCAGTTTTCCGTTGATAAACGCACATTTTCCTACCGCCTTCATTCAACCCCAAATTTGAAAATGTTTCCCTTGAAGTAGACGGCTAAAATTCTGCATGCCCGAGTTCAAGATACATAGTTAATTATTCGTGTAAAAGTTTTCCCTATGCCCTACTCGTTAGCCACAGTACGTCCATTACAGACAGACGGACGGACGGACGACAACCACGACAACAGCTCGACCGTTACTTAAGCCCGGTCGGATAATGAAACTACCGCTTGCAGTTTTCATTGAATTCGAGTACTTCGCCCAAATCTTCCAAATGTTACTGCTGTGAATGGGCTTAGTTAGAATGAGCATTTTGTGCCAGCAGCTGCATAGAGTAGCTGAGCTTATTTCAGTGTTAGCACACTTCACGTGGCGGCAAGAATTGAAGAAATGTCATCACCATAGAAATGTGCTGATACGACTTTTATTTGTTAAGCAGATGCGTCGTATCACACGGCGGTCAGTACGAATTACATGAAACGAAAGAGTTCCGGCTGTCTAACAAACGTCTTCTTGCACTGAAGCTAGACAGCACTCGAGCGAGCGCGCATATAGCTCTACCGTGCATTGATCGGTACAAGGCCGTATTTAAAGGGGAAAGAGGGTTAGCGAGTTCAACCCTCCGAAATGTTGGGAAAGTTAATGTGATAATTTTGCGTACAACAGTTCAAAATTATTTGTACCTTCACTGCTGAATTTGTTAAGCCACCCTTGCTTGCCTTTATTGTTTAAACTGCATGCGTTACATTTGGTCAGTTAATTTTGAACAAAACAATTAAAATTGTTGTCAACAGACGCCATATTTTAAGGCTAAAATGCACCAAATTCGATCTCGGCTGCGGCTCCTCTAGCTGGATTTGAGGGGTCATACTTCTAAGAGAAAGGAAGGGGATAGGGGGAGGGGAGGGAATAAAGAAGAGTGGGAAAGGGAAAGGAAGGGAAAGAGGGAAAAGGGGAGAGGGAGGAAAAGGTCAATCAAACCCCTCCCTGAACAAAAATTCTGGTCTGGTAAGAACAGGCAAACAGCAATAGTGAATACAGAATGTTGCAGAAAAAATCCTGGATCCATAGCCACCAAAATCTAATCACGTTGTCTTTGGGCATGCACGCAATGCCTATTCCTCGAAATTATCAAAATTCGTTCAAAATTTGGTGAGATACTCTGCACTCAGACTGAGACTGAGACCACAACGAAAACACAACCTCCACGGCGGATATAACAACTAACAGCGAGATGATATCGCACGATATATAGAGCTGCAGCACCGAGATACACGTAACCTATAGAACCGGTAAGTCTGTATACGAAAATGAATCAGTTCGGTGTGCAGTGCCGAAGTCAGCAACAGTCGGAGATATCACGGGGAGATTCAGATTCAGTGAGTTTCTCGCTGACATTGTCACTTTATAAATTAAATTCCCGTCCTGCCCACGTCTCGACACCCACCTTTACAACTCGCGTACGATATATTATATGTTGCAGACGAATGAGACGATACGACGTTCAAGTACAGAAAGTGCAAGTTATAAACTACTCACGCCCACAACCTTGTAGACGAAAGCAGCACGCAACAAAAACTGGGAGCGAAGAGAGCGCGGGAAGAAGTATTCTTCAACCGTATAAAATTTAGGACATTTATCTACCGGGAAAATTAGAAATTTACGTGAAAAATATGGTGATTTTAGTGCATCTGTTTTGAGCATCTTTTGCAAACTGGGCAACTTAATGTTAAAGAAAGGGTGGGAGGTTGAGCACCAGTCAAATATGCGCTAAATACGTGCGCAGACAAACACACGGCTTGAACGGTCTTAAATTGAAGTGTACAACCGCAGTCAGAAACAAACAACACTGGTCCTAATCGCCCAAATTCCACTACTTTGATTTATTGTGGATTTGTCTTGCTGCTTGTTGTACAACAAATGCACAGCAAATCGAAGTGAGTGAAGTCTGGGCCTACGTCAGTACGTCGTCATGATCATAAGATGGCGGTTGTAGACATTGGCACGGCGGTCCTGCGTCCGACAGTGTTGTTGCGCTGCACGTCCAATGCGGCGTATAACGACGAGCTCTTGCCCGTTCCTACGACCGACGCTGATGCTGGTGGTAGCGACAGTGCGCTGAGCTCGGGGCGACTCTCAGGACATCGCGGTGCCGTCGGAAGTCGAGGCAAGCTGATGTGTTGGCGCGTCTTGTTCCTCGTAGCCGCGGCGCGCGGTGACAGCTGGCTGCAGAGACGGGATACGCAGCTGGTCCACGACCGAAACGTCTTGAACGAGAACATCCACAGACCGCCGGCGATGCCAACCGCCAGTGATGCGGCGACCTTCAGTGCGTACATCTCAACCGAAGCCATCGACGAGTCCAGTTCACACGCCTGCAGATACAAACAGATACATGTATTTGTCCATACAACACGCTACAGTATAACAATAACCTCATCAATGAGCAGTAACTGGGCGAGACGGTGCGACTTACACCAAATCTCTCAACGAAATACATCCCTAAGTCGCTAGGTCGTAACACCGAAGCGGCTACTAGGCCTACAGTCTGTCTCTTCATTGTGAATCACAGTTACAACTTCAGATTTGTGACAATTTCTAAGACCTCACTCGACGAAAGAGAAGTCACCCATCCAATTCGATCAACTTGATACTGCCGAACCTCAGCTAGGCCGAAGAAAATTTTTTTCGTTTTTTCCCTTTCTTAGTAAACTACTGGTCAAATTTCTAACTGTTATTTCTCTACCACTGTACGTTGATTATAAAACGAGCGTACATGTACGTAATGTAGCATTGTTGTAAGACACCAGTCTGAAAGACATACATTATAAGCAGGCAGATGAACAACGAAATGAGAGCAGAACGGAGTAATAGGCCTACCTGCTTGTAGTCGGGCTCGTTCCGGGACAGCTTCCGGCACGGTTGTTTGGCGGCTTGCAGCCACAAGTCGACGTGAAGTAACTGGTAGAACAGAGCAGCAAGCAGAGCACTCGTCGACAGAACATAAAGCACCGAGAAGAATCCAATCTTCGCCATCAGCTTCTCCAGTTTGTGCACGTCGCTGTTGCTATTGCCGCCGCTCATCAGTGACGTCGACTGATGATGATGTTGCTGCTGCTGGTGATGCTTTAGATCGCGTCTGACTGAACGCAGCGACAGAAAGCCGACGATGATGAACGCCGCTCCGACCAGCAAATACAGCGCCGTCGGAGCCACGACAAACGCCGCGAGCGCCGTCGAGTCCTGATTACCGACATAACACAACCCGGTCAACTCATCGCCGTCCACTCGACGCAGTGCCAGCGCAACGATCGTCTGGACGGCCGGCAGCGTCCACGCCACTATGTGGAAGTAACCGGCACACGCCTGGATCGCCTCGCGACCCCAGCGCCTAGCCGACGCCAGGTACCAGGCCACAGCCAAGCCGACCCACCACGTGGCACTGGCCATGCCGAAGAAGTACAGTATCAGCGAGATGGTCATGCACCAGATGCTTTCTAGACCTTCGCGGATGACGAAAAGCGGTTGACCGACGTCGGACACGTCGCACGAGATGGTCTCTGGACCGACGACGGCACGTATCAGATAGGCCACCGACTGGCAGGCGCAGCACGCCGACAAAAAGATCACCGGACGTTGTGGGTAGTCGAACCTCGAGGTATCGATGGCAAATGTCAGCACGGCAAAAAGACTGGAGACGAGGCAGAGTAAAGCCCAGACCGTCATCCAGGTGGACACGAAGTGTTTGTCGGACTGTGTAAACAAGACGTCAATGCCGCAGCCTACAGCACAGACCACCGGCGCAGAGTTGTTACGACTCGTCGTGGCCACGAACCTATCCCAGCACACCCCGCGCCCCGTTCTCGCTGCATCCACCGGCCGCGACGTGTGCCGGTGACGGGGAGGAGGCGGAGTGCCTCGCTTACCAACCCCGCCACGGAACGCGTCCAGCAGCTTCGCCCAGCCGGGGTTGTTAGGAAGCTGCGTCCCATCGACCCCAGCATGTTCCATCTCGACGTGACTGCTGTCGACCTCTGGTGGTGGGTCAATGCACAGGTTGCTGCGGTCACTTCGCTCGGGTAGCTGGGAGCAGTCGAGCACGGCGGGCCAGCGGAAGTTGAAGCGTAGCAGGACGGGCTCACAGCGCCGTCGGACCTCCACGCACATGGACCTGCACGCCGGAATGACCATTGGCTCGTCGACCTGGACTGTACACATTGGCGCGTACAGAGAACACAGGAAGAACTTGAGCAGCGAAGAACATCCGAACTGCACGAGCGGCACGAACTCATGCACCTGTACACACGGCAACGCAGCAGCACATGATGACTGACAGACAACGTTGAGTCGTGCATGTATATAGGCTACAGAAACGATATATAGGCTACCTAAACGTAATGAAGGTTAAAGACTGTGTACTCTTTATGGGAAACCCATAGCAAAGCTACGGAACGTCACCTGCCTGTCTACCATACACCACCCGACACAGGTAAACGCGCTCTGCCTCAACTCCAGTCAGACAGGCCAGTACTCGATTTACCTACACTGGAGCGATGAAAGGCCGGGTTGACTTTGGTGTTGGTTATAGAGTATATACCTAAGTGATTTACCTGTCCCATCCAAGTAGTAATTACATGATAGCGACCCGGCTGGGAGTCGAACCTACGGCCTTTCGATCGTAGGTACGACATCTTACCGTCACGCGAACAACTTGGAAAAGTGTTGTGATTAATTCATGAATACAAAAAAACACAAGATGGCAACCGTGCAAAAACAGACCTAGTCACCTAAAGAAAATCAGTTGAACGATTAGACTGACTGGATTGGGATTGGAGGAGACTTCGAGCACAGCGGACAACAAATTTGAATGGAGGAGGATCAACCAGTGTGGTCAGCCCTCGAATCAAGGAAGACTGAGACAAAACAAGAGAACATCATATGCTATACCTGCATAGCAGCCTCGGCTTGCGTGGCGTGTCCTACAAGGTTCGGCATTCTGGTCATGTTGTACTTCATGTCAAGGCAGAGCGGTATCGTGATCCTCTCACAGCGACCTGACGACCGACCTTTGTACCCGCCCGCAGCCGCAGCAGCAGCAACCGCAGCCGCACGGCTGGCGGCGTCCGAGTCTTGCGATGCGCAGACTCTGATATGATGGCTACTCAATATACCGCACGCAATCGTCAGCAGTACGAGCACCTGCCTGCTAACTTCACAGAACGTCATGATGATGCTTGATGCTTGCTCTGCCGTTGACCAAACGATGACGTGTAGGTCTATTCTACATCACTGCGATCTCATCGGCAGACTGTGGGCCTAACAACCCGCCACTATCCATCCGATAGTCAGTACAGACTGGTACAGAGTTCATCTAAGTGCGTCGGCACAAAACTTTATACACAACGCACCGCTCGGCGACCTGCCGCTAGCAAATCTGACTGGCTGAACAGTGAACAGCGCACACCGGTCGGCTCGGCTGCACGCGGCATTAATTAGCCTCGGGCGCCAGCGATCAGTCTAGTCTCACGCGTAGACAGCGAGTCTGAGATAAAGCAACATGGCAGCCGTATAACCGTACTGCTTAGCCGCAGCCAGCCACGCCGATGCACTCGGTCTACGCTCTACAGGGTGCGGCAAAAAGTAGCCCCCTAAAGTTTTTCGCTGTTTTCTCAGCAACCGCTAGGAATTTTAATTTAAAATTTTACAGATTTACTTACTATAACCTTTTACATTTAAGTGCCAAGTAAAATGTTATTCTGCCGCTTACCGATTTTCAGCATTAAAAATGTTCAAGCTACAACAACAATTTAATAACATCGTTAAAACAACACAGTTAACGAATGATCAGATGCCAAAATTTCATTGTCACTGTGAATATTCCACCGCTAGCTTTAAGCTCTAACACAAGCCTTCAGTCGCTCAATTCGATAAGTCTTTCACAGCCTTGTCGATCGGTCCTTGTAGCAAGTTGCCCCAGATAACCTGAAGCGCTTCCTTGAGTTCGACGCTTGTTTTCGGCTTTGTTTTTAGCTTGCGGTCAGCCTACAACATTGCATCTCACACGTGATAGTCCATTGGGTTTGTATTCGGCGAATTTGGAGGCCACTGGTTCTTTGTGATGAAATCTGGACAGTTGGCCTGCAGCCAGTTCTGTGCACTGCGCGCTGTGTGTACTGTCGCGTCGTCCTGTTGGAAGATGAACCCGGTGGACAGCCGGCGATTGCTTCAAAAAGAACGATAATTTATTGATAATTTATAAACAAAATAAATTACTGCTTATCAAAATGTCACTATGACGTTATCGGCAGTAACGAGGTAACCGGTTTTTTTAAATTAAAAAGCATTTTAGCTGAAACATTTTTAATGCTAAAAATCTGTAAATGCTTCGTCATTTTTCAACAAAATTATATTTTACTTAGCAGTTAAATGTAAAAGATTTCAGTAAAAAAAAATCTGTAAAATTTCAAATAATAATTCCAAACTGTTGCTGAGAGAACAGCAAAAACTTTAGGGGCTACTTTTTTGCCACACCCTGTATGACCTGCTGCACTCATATCTAGTGCAGCTATAGCCAGCGAGCTTCTAATCACTGCTAGTCAACTGCTGCAAGAGCAAGAGCGACTGCGCTGGACTGTAGTTAGAGCTGGGCCGTTGTGTAATCGAACACCATCCACTACCGATTTGTTGGCTCGCGAGTTGCAAGCCATAAGTGACCCTTAAATCCAGGCAGCGCGTCTGTGGCTGTGTCTTTGCGTCTGTCTGCTGTCTGCAAGCGGACAGACACGACAACAGCCGTGAGTAGCAGAACTGTCGCTAGAGCAGAACAAAGGTCGCTCTGCACGTCGCATGCTTGCTCGTTTTCATCATTAATCGGTTTCGATTTTTCCTTGCGAAGAATCAATACAATCGGTCCACTGTGCATGCCACAAAGGCGTGAGATTTGACTGTTTTTTTTTGTAGACCGCACTTAAATAACGGCCGAGCTTATGGTACGGTTGTCGTCTGTCGTCGTCGTCCGTAAGTAAGTAAGTAAAGTAAAATGTAAATTTATATAGCGCATATTGTTAAAATTAACCTCTAATGCGCTTGTCACACTAGTACTGACTGAACAGGATTGTTTTAAAGAACTGTTTGAAACTGCCAATGTCACACGCTGGATCTCTGAGCTCATCTGGCAGTGAGTTCCAGACCGTCGGACCAGCAACTGGAAAAGCCCGACAGCCGTACGTGTTGAGTCGACAGCGGGGTACGATTAGCCGGTGTCGGTTGGCAGAACGTAGTCGATGTCGCGATGCAACTTCGATGACTGGCTTGATATGATCGGCAAGGTACCGAGGTCCGTTCGTCCGACGATTGTAAAGCACGTAAGCAGTAGGTCGTAAGGGAAAACTTTTTACACGAGTATTTAGCCCTGTGTCATAAACCTATGCATGCAACATTTCAGCGATTGTGTGCAAGGGGAACATTTTAAAATTCGGGGTTGAATGAAAAGGGGGTAGGAAAAATGTGCGTTTTCAACGGAAAACTGGCCATATCTCGGAAACGGCGAGAGATACGGCCAATGTCTAATCGCTAATAGGAAGTGGCACACATTCTTTCAGATGAAATGAAAATCATCGACCTTGGATGACCTTATAGGTTACTAATAACAAGTACTGTCGGTTATTGCAGTGACAGCCGGGCTTCTTGTTAACGTATCTGTTTCAGTTAGAGGGCGTTTTATCTTATCGTTTGCATCGCAACCTCAGCCTCACCGGCAGCGAGATATAGAGTTGCAAGACCGCCAAGAAATCTTGTCAGAGGACAGTCGTTTTCGGCTTTTTACCAATACCACTTGTAATATACCAGTACATGTACGCTCTATTCTATAAAATGAATTCTTCTACTGGTCGATGGGTTGAGACCACTTGATTTCGCGCAGCTCCAGCGGTGCTATCGGCGGATGAAATAAATGTACCTGGCAGGTAGTAAAGCTGGCAGTCACGCTTCGCTGGCTGCTTCTATCTGCTGTCGACGAGCCGTCCGTCCGTCCGTCCGTCGTATAATTAGATGTTTGTGTAGCTTTGAGCGCGTTGAATGGACGGCATCATCGACTGCATGGCTGAGAGTGACTATCGTTACGGCACTCGCTCGTCTACTTGACTGAATGACGGAATGAATGAATGTCAACTATAGTTGACTGAGTCTGACGGGTCACGCTAACTGCCGCCCGCCATTCACCATTGTCAGTGTCACTCTAATCATACTGCACTCTCCGTACGCCGCATGCTGTATTATAGCCCGCGTTCTATTACAGCCAAACGTTTTGAGAAAAATGTACAAGAAGCCCAGCTGTCCATAAGATAGCCGACCGTACTGGTTGTCAGTGATCTTCAAGATCATCCAAGGTCGATGATTTTTTACGCGCGACAGCAGAATGCTTCGCGCGTCTTTGCCATCGTCTTGGCGTCTGTCTGTCCGTCTGTCTGTCCGTCCGTCCGTCCGTCTGTCACACTCGTGATCTGTATCAAAACCGGGGGGAGAGGGTTCGGTCCTACTTTCCTTTTTAGGGGGGTACCCCTCTTTGACGCCCTCGTTCGAGGGGAACCCCTGAACCCAGTGGCACGAAATTTCGTCACGATAAACTAGAGACCTTGGGGCAGCCAACAGTGAAGATTTCGTGATCCTAGCTTGCACCGTTTTGATACAGATCACGAGTGTGACAGACGGACGGACGGACGGACGGACGAAAGTAGGACCGAACCCCCCCC
>Ga0209671_1006421_pt1 | contig 12066 bp, 5 predicted proteins | sample WorMetHERISLAND2_2_FD_187401 | JGI IMG/M metagenome (GOLD analysis project Ga0209671, IMG submission 187401) | Marine gutless worms symbiont microbial communities from Max Planck institute for Marine Microbiology, Germany - Olavius geniculatus... | ecosystem: Host-associated > Annelida >...
GTCGTTAAACGTACTAAATTTTGCGCGTTTTTTGCACTCCCAAATTTTAAGGGGGCGGTGCCCCCTAAAAGTTGTACCCGCGTTATCACCCCCATCCAGCAGCACGTCACGTGGCAAAGTCTCACGAAGCTACTCCCTTTGGCTCCAAAGATCCTTCGTCTAATAAACTACATTTTAAGGCAATTTTTGACTCCCCTTTGAAAAAAGTTGTAAAGGGGGCCGCCGTCCCCGATGGGGGTGCGCTAGTAAGACTTGGTCATTCTCTAGCGCGTGTAAAAATTTGGGGGCGCAGCACCCCCTAGGGGTCGAAATATGTTCTTCCAAAATATGCGCTTTAGGTGGGTACGATTCAACATCGAGATCTCCAAGGTCGCTGGACCAAACTTCACCGGACTTGTTTTGCCTAACGCAGGAGGAATCGCGGTAGACGGAATAAAAATCCGATTTTGAATATATTCATCCATTTCGGAGATATTCGCTGCCGAACTTCAAAGTCGTCCGAAATTGGGCTAAATTTTGCATGTTTTTGGCCCCCGAAATTTTTTTCGGGTGTGCCCCCCCAGAATTTTGGACCGGCATTATAAAATAGGGCCTAGTACTGACCATCGTGCAAAATTTCACGCCGGTCGGCCCACGCATCTCGGAGATCTCGCGAGTGGAGAAAAAATAAAAAACATCTGCAGTAAAACATAAGTCCTTCCGAAAACTATCGTTTTCGGGCGGACTTATTATCAATGTTAGATGTGCTTGAAGGTCAGTACTGCAACAGGAACTGTATAGGCTGTAGTGTGTTTTCCCTAGTGACAGCTGGGTTTACTTCTTTTTCTGTTGGCTTGGCTTCATTTGAATATGAACAGCCGTCAGTGCATCCTGTGTAATTTGTTGTTCGTGTTAGCGACTCTTTTTCTAGCAGCATCGTGTGAGCTGCAAATTTCTGAAATTTTGCCCCCAAATTTCCCCAAGTTGGTATTCCTCAGCTTTAAATGTTGCATTTTCCAACAAATTTTCTGATAAGAAAAAATTTTCAGCAGCCCAAAATGTAGGGATGGAGATGGCAATTGCTTGCCTTTTCCCCCACTGCCCTTTGTCCTGACGGTGCTCTACATGACTGCTACTACTTGCTCTTGCTTTTCATGATTAGCCACATACTATAATGATTCTGATAGCCCTGTTTTGCACTTTCTGCAAGTTTTGCCAAGTTAAAGCAGCATTGTACCATCAGTGTTGCTTGGACGCTTACACTGAAAATCCTGCTTTTGAGGTTTTCTTTTTGTTAACATCATGTCTGCATTATCTTGTTGCTGTCTCATTTCGAAATGTTATGCCATCTTAAAGCATCTTTGCAAACTCAAAGAATGAGGGGTGACCTACTGATCTTATTGAAATTTTCATACGAGGGGCATTCAAAAAGTTTTGTGACTTTTAGACAGAAAAAAACTTGTCAAAATCTGTACACCAATAAAACGCTTATTTTTCCAAAACTTGTATGAGCTCAAAGCGAATGTGATGTCACTGTAACTTATGATGTACGTCATGTTAAGTCAGTCCTCCAGTCACATATTAGAGTCATTTATTGTTTGGATTGCCGGCACCACCAAGAAGATTTTTCAAATTTAGAAACAGATCATGGTTACTGCAAGCGATGTCCCTGCTGTATGTAGGGTGATCTAATTGTACGAGGCTAGAGTTGCAAACAGCTTGCTGGGTAATTGTAACTTTGGGATTGGACTGCAGTGCTGGATTCCAAGGAGATCTGCAAGGCTCACTTCCAGCTCTTTCCCCACACATCAGGGCTTCCCAGATCATACATTTTAAAAATTGTTTAGCCTTTCAGAAAGACAATCATATCACGAACTGTTAACTTTTCAATAAAATTTTACTTATGACATCAAATTCTGGTGTGACATCGTATTTGACATATGGTAAGTGTTCTTATTCATGGCCAGCGCAGATTCTGACTACTGTGCAAATAAGAAATTGATGAATATAATTTTGTCAAGGCTTCTACAAAATCACATATTCTGGGGGTCTCGCATTCGTAAATCCAGCTGCAGATTGTTGAATTGACGTGTTTGTATTTGTGCTATATGCGGTGGCACTCCAAATCACATCTGTTCAACACTGAGGTCATAAATTACAATTACGTCACATCCGCTTTAAGCTCCTACGTGTATAAGAGAAATATAACTTACTGGTTGTAGATTTTGAAAAGTTTTTTAGTCTAACGTATCGACTTGCAAACTTTTTAATGCCCCTCGTAATGTTCAAAGAGTTTAACATATTACACAGCTCATGTTTTTTTTAGTTTTTCTTTAACAGAACCCAAAGGTTGTAAATTGAAAACAAGAAATTTGAGCTAATGCTCACGAGATGCGAAAAAGCCTATAGCAGTTCCTGTTCAGTAGTTTAGCTGAAAATTGGGGTTTTTCACACTAAGTTAATATACAAATACTAAATTCTCTATCTGGATCGCATAACGATAGTTCCGTGGCGCCACCTTGTGAATGATATAGACTTCTGTCGCAGCCCAAAATCGCCAAAAAATCCATACAACCCTCTATTTCGGCGTTCAAGGTCATTCAAGGTCATTGAATTCGGCGCCAATCGAGAGCCAGTGTACGACTTCCTATTAGTGATTAATAGTAACCTATAGCTTTATCTCGCACCGTTACTGAGATACAACGACTTATTGGCCAAAAATCGCAAATTTTGCCAATTCCCCCTCTCATTTAGCGCCCTCGTTCGGGGTGACTTCCTTTGAATTTATGGAAAAGCTTTACGGTTCCTGAAACTAGAGTCTTCCAGACAGACGACGGTGAAGATTTGGTGATCCTATCTTGCACCGTTTTTGACTAATCCACCCGTGTGACGGACGGATGGACAGAATTGCGATGGCTAAGACGCGCTGAAAACAGTAGCTGCTTTCGCGCGTAATTATAATATTGCTAGATTGTGCATCGATCGCTACAGATGGTTTTTGCAGTTCCGCTCACCGAACATATAGGCACTGCTAGCTGAATTTTAGTTTAGGTATGATTCAATTATATTTATTCGGCAATCAAGGCAACAAAATTATTCTCAAAATTGTCTGTAATTGTCTGAAAACCACTTGAAAACCACTGACAATGAAAGACGAGTACGAAAACGTTAAGCAACTGATCCACGACACGGTTTCGCTGCTGTGTCGCAACAGTTTGTCGCAGGAAAACGTCGCAGTTCGCGTCCAGGGTCTGATCGGCATAACAGTCGGCGATAGCGATGTCTTCTTGGTTCATTTTGACGAAGCTTACCACAACAGCAACGATGTCAGCGGCAGCGAACACGACAAGCGTGAAGACGTGTTTCCTACAAGTGCCACTGGGGCCGAGCCGTCGCTTAAATCTAACCGAAGGAAAGGTCACAAAGTTTCGGAAACTACGCCCGCAGTTGCTTCGGGCGAAACCGGCGCTTGCGAGACTGACAGTGACGTCATTTTTATTGCAGATGAGGTGAATGAGAACGAGAACGACGTCAAACTCGACTTTGACCAGTTCCCTAATTCTGCTGAAGATTACTATGGCTACGATGGGACAGACAGCAGTCAGGCGTTTAAGTCCGAGGATGCTTTCGCCGCAACAGACCCAAACGCTGACGTTAAAGATTACGCAGGATCAGCTAGTAGAGGAGACATGCTGCTCAGTAACACATTGGTTCATGGTGGGAATAATGAGGTGTTGGATCAGGTGACCTATTGGCAGTCAGAGTCGGCTTCGTATGATGGTACGACGGCTGTGCACCAGACAACTTCTGTTAAACGTGAGCGGCCAACAATAAGACCATGCATGAAGCAGGTTCCCATATGTGTAGCATTTGTTTCAGTCTTTAAAAGCACAGCTTAATTGAGCACTTGGCAGATATATACATTGTGTGAGCGCAAGTTTTGCTGAGTCCTTAGTATAAGGCATAAGTCTTAAGTCTAAAGTCTCAGTCCCACAGTACTTACTAATATGAAAAATGCTCTCTTGATTTTGGTCTTAGACCAAACTTTCATCTTAGACTAATGTCTAAGTGAAACTTGACCACCTTACCAATTGTCTGTGAACTGTCTCCAGTGAATAGTAGTACCAACTGTACTAACCAATGCTTAGCCAAAAAAAACTAATTAGCCAGTTCTCTGGCATTAATTCACTTCAAAATTTATTTAGGTAAATTGGTTTGCAGTTGTATCAACATAATCTGCTGCATGGTATGCAGGAGCATTGGAGGCAGCCAGCTCGTCAGATTGTCCATCGCTATCGGCAACGCCAGCAGCAGCAGCAGCAGCAAGCTCTGACAGCCGCTAGTTCTGATGTTATCGGTGATGATGGCAGTCTAGTGGTGACGAGGTCATTGCATGAGTGTGGCTACCCAGGCTGTGGCAAGGTCTATCGCCACAAGTGCCATTTATTGCATCACCAGACGCAGAAACATGGACGTACACCGACACGTGTTCTAGCACTGCAGAAGGTCTTTGTGAGGCCTGGTGATCTGATCTGATGTGATGGTGGTCAACAGAACTTCAACACTAGTGCTACAGTTTCCTATGCTGAATCAATACATTTCACTCAGTCTTTTTTTTTGTTTTTTAGCCTTCTAATAATGGCAGATTCAGTAATCACAGTGTAGCACGGTAGTGCGTAATACTGTTGTAAGGGCGACTATCAGTCAATGGGAAACCCCAGATTTTGGGCAGCTGTAGCGCCCAAACTCCTGAATCAAACGACCTAAAATTCGACTTGGATGATTACGTTGGCAGTGTGACCCTACGTGCCAAAAATGGTACAAACTGGCCCAGCAGGGGTGGTGAGGCAAAAAGGTGAAATATAATGTTTAACTGGGTTATTTTTTTCATTTTTTATACTTTTATTGCCAAGCTCTGGAGAATACATTTTTGGGAGTAGTGCTGCATTTTTTTTGCACTGGATGACGTGTTTCGGTTGGGATTGATTTCCTAGGGGGTCTCAACATTTGTCTTTAGTATTTTCCCCTTCTAATCTCGCAAAAACCGCAAATTTTAGGCCCATTTTCGGACTTGGAAAAATTTCGACTGAAAATGCTTAACAATGGAGATGCTCATCTACAAACTACCATTAATTGTCATCATAGCCCCAGCAAAGTAGCATAGTGAATAGCTAATGTGGCCTCAGGAATTCCAAATATGCGGTTATTTTGGACCCCCTGCCTACAGGTCACATAACACGGCGCATGCACAGTGAACTTTTGGCCTTTAACATGGGCAAATGCGAGTTTGGGGCTTTTTATCTCCCTAACGGTGCAAGTTAGATACATGGTTACAATGGACCACCCATAGGAAGTCGTCCATCGCGAGTCAAATGGTCATGTGACCAATGACGTCACGTGACCCCAAAAGGTCAAGATCGTGACTCCATTATTTGGAGGTGCCATATCTCGTAAATGTGATAGAGGGTTCAAAGGACCCCCTAGGCAGCCAATATGTTGCATAAGATATCAAAAAACGTCACTACCAGATTCAGTTTTCTAGCACCCCTAGCTTTGCTGCCCTCAAGTGAAGTTAAAACCCTTTTAGGCTTAGAAAAGTCAGCCCGAGTGTTGTACCCAGTACCTTCAGTCAAATGTCAAATGTAAATTTATATAGTGCATTGTCGTCAAAACCTCTGATGCGCTGAACACACTAGTACTGTGAAAACAAAAACATTTTTAGCGACTGTCTGAAAATGTTTCCAGAACATTCCGGATCACGTACGTCATCAGGCAGTGCTTTGCTTTAACATTTGCTTTGGTGGGGTTTTCCTTTGGGCATTTGACGTAACACACAGAAACTACAAAAAGGTATGTACTGGTTTAAATTTTAAAAAAACTGAAAGCAGTACTAAACTGTAACAACAACAGACTAGCAGATTTTAGGAATAATGCTGCTATGCTCAGAGAAAATGACTACTGGGGCACTGGATAGCAACAGGACAGTACGTTTGCTGCGGAGGGATGTTAAGGTGTGCTCGGGGCAGTTGCACGAATTGAACCTTGATTTGTCATTTGTCTTAGCCAGATAGCGAACAAAATGTTATAACACCAACAACAGCCGTCTTATTATCACAGGACATGATAGCCTCACAAATTCACAGTACAACACACATGATACAGCCGACGAGTTGTGTCAACGCTTGCATTTATGCCTGGTTACAATATTACACACAGGCCTATAATGGCTACTGAGAATGTACATAAGACAATGAGGCCTACAACAATGTTAGTAATAGCAATAGCAGTATGTACCATTTAGGGCACCAGCCTTTGCTTAGGAAGGTTACAATTTGGCCCATGCCAAGTGGTAAAATCTAGGGGGCAATGTGCATTCTGGAGAATCGAGGACTTTGCCATTAGGAGATAGGGTGTAAATTGAAACTTCATTGTGTTTACCAGGTCGTAGCACCATTCTCGGCAAAGGTATGACAGATCTAATAGATTACTTCTAGCCGTCATTACTATTCAATCAATCCATGAATCCATTAGATTTATTTTAGGACAGTAAGATTTGAGAGCTCTGGTCAATACTTCATTCTTTTGCTGATTGTAATAGCAATGACGTGGTATGGCTGGATGGTGGCAGCAAAATGTTACGCACACACGATCAAAAACACATCTGGTGCACAATAACTGGAAAAAAACCAATTTTGCAACGCCACAAAGTGTAGTCATAGCAACAAATATCTAACCTAGTATGCACTGTGGAGAGTATGCCAGATGGTCCCTAAACATAAGCCTTCAACTTTCGCCTATGTATAACCAACCAATTCAAAAATTCTGTTACTATTCAAATGCTATTCAAATAAGTGGTAACTTGAGAAATACATTAATTGCTACAAATCCCACTAAATACTAAAAAGCATTTTGATTCCTGAAATGTAGTCGTAACGTGTTTCATTCGATCAACGAAGTTACTATATGCCGGGCAGGGTTAGTACTGCAATGGGTGACTGCCTGCGGACAGGTAAACCATCGCGGTATGTAACCAGCAGCCTAGGGAAACTCAGCCTTCCATCCTTCCAGGGTAGGTAAATTGAGTACCGGCCTATCTGGCTTATCTGGCTGAGGTTATGGCGGGGCGCATTCTCCTGTGTTGGGCGACATATCCCATATGGCAGACGATGCTACGTAGCTTTGTTAGGGGTTCAATCTTCTAAAGAGCTATATTCCGACCTTTACCTTTACTTTGGTATATTGAAACTTGGACTAACTTATTCTGATACAGAACATACTTCACAAGGTAGTGTAGCGACATAAGAGGGATGTTGCTGCTGGCAGGATCATTAATGACTAAGGAGCAGTTAACTGTAAATTCACTGCACAGTAAATGGATGAACATGTTTTTAAAATAGGTCAATATTCGATGCAGTTATGAGAAAAATTTGGGGGCATACTTTTATCGGGCCACACTATATCTGATCACAACACTGTAACAACAATGAAATCACAGGCACAAACACACAGACAAAGACAATACAACAACCGACACACGTGTCCTGTTTTTACAGTGTGTGAACACTGTACAAAGTGCATTCTCTTCATTGCAAAATAATTAAATACGAAATGTCAGCTGCACTGATAACTGAGTATTAATTTCCTTCCATCAGCTAAATCAATCGAGTCAAGAGATCACATTAATTCACCAAATACATGTCCAGAAAAAGTGGACCGTGGAACAAAATGCTTAATATATGCAATATTCAACACAATTCAATTAGACATACACAACATTACCTAATGAAACAAAAGAAAAGGGTGTTATGCAAAGGCTATCCGGTTTACGAAGAATATTAGACCTACATTTCCGCTGTTATCCGAATTTAAAACGTAAATGGTAACCTGAGTATAATATATGGCCCTACAGTTTCCAAAAGATTTAGGTAATAAATTACAACAGAAATTATATGGGGAAGGGGGAAATCACTCAAGATTACTGCATTTTGATGCCTCATGAAGGCCTCACTTACTCCAGCTATTTTAATGGTGAACAATGAATGTACAACATGGTGCACAGCACACATACAGCTGTTGTACACACAACTTGCACTGTCCAACAACATGATTTAGCAACATTCTATGCTGGCTTAACAGATCGTTAGGATGTCGGACCTTCAACTGAGAGATCCGCGTTCAACATGTGGCTGTTTCACCGTTTGGCGACATACGCATCCAGCCAGTTGCTACCTAACAGTATAGTTCTGGACTACTAATAAAAGACAGCTCCATCTCCATTGTCTTGCAGTTACAGGATGTGAACTGGGAATGAATATCAACATCACCTTATTCACCAGTGGCTCAACAGGGTCTAGCTGGAACCTGTGCATGGGGCTGAATTATTTGACTAGGCTCATTCCCTTTTCGGTTTAGCTCTGCGCACTTATCCATTATCTAACATCCCAAAACTTGATACCATTTATAACGCAGTAAACTATTATAAACAAATGACTTAACCTCAGACCATTAGCAACACCAAATACCCCATAACAAGAGTGCAGCAAAATTTAAATATGAAATAAACAGGAAAACATAATTCAGCATTGCAAAGCAACCACACAATAAATAAATCCAATAAATGACAACAAAAAAACGACAGCTTACATAAAAATATATACACAACGCCGAACAACTAATAGTAATGTGAGAAAATATATGAAAAATAAAGAAAAACTGAGCAGATGCTGCAAAAAAAGCTGTCAACAAGAGTAAAATTACGACCGAGATGATTGACGATTTAAACTCATAACAATGACCAAGCTATTTTGCTGCTTTGTCGGCACGGGGCAGTGTTGTCGTCAAGTTCAGGGCGACATCTGGTGATGACTGCTGCGAAACAACTACACCGTTACAATGCGACTTTGATGACTTCATTATCGTTGACACCTTAGGCCCACGACATCGACTGCGGATCTCCTGACGCACGAGTGATAAAGGACGATGTACCTAAACATCATGCAACATGATAACTGCCTTGATGCCTTGGTAACAACTATGAGTGAGTGAGTTAGTAGTTTTTTTAATGCCAAATCAGTACATGAGGCCATATTGTGCCATAACCAACAACGTCATGGGTGACAAAAGTCGGGGGGGGCAAAAAGTTGTAATTTTATGGCAGACAGCTGCAAATTTCTAGCAGAGAAGTGAAGAGATGTTGAAAATTTAAGTTTTGCCTCATACTACCCTAAAAACAGTGGATTTCCAGTCCCCAAATTTAGTACTGTTAGACGAAAACTTAAAATTTTCCAACAGGCTAAAATTTAGGGGCAAATTTATCTGCTACCCTGTTATCATGACACTGCTGACAACTAATTAGTAACCGACTACATCAATAAACTCAGACTGGCATACAAAATCAAAGCTGTTTAGCTAGCGCACAGTACAATGAGGCACAGAAAATTGTACATGCAAAAAGTCAAGTTTAACAGTTAAAAATAAATGCGGTGTTCTTATCACATTATGACAAAATCCTTTGTCACTGTCGACAATCATCATTTCACTGTTTTTAAAAATTAAACTTCTCATATTTAACACCATTGTTTCATTACCTCCACCAAAGGAAAGCTCTAGGCAATGTAATACCTGAGAGAGACTGCTTGCCTGTCTGACTCAAAAAGTGACAAGCGTAACTGTGTACAATCATTTGGAGTCTGAAGATCAAGAAAAAGTTCATTATTTGCCCAAGGAAAAAAAGCCAAAAAACACTATGAAAAGGGACTATTGGACAGCAAGTTTCAAACATACAGCTGGAAGAAGATAGAGGCACTGGACAGCGCTAGATGGAGAGAAGTGGTCTGTGTCCTATTTTCTACCGACAGTGACAATACGTAAATCATTAAAGTCAAGCGACTCCTTCTTACTTTGCTATTGCTATTCCAGGATTCTGTGCTAAGATGTACCTTATGCAGTTTGTAGTAACAGCCACATGCATTGCAGAGAATCTGTTTGTTCTCCATGCGCCGCCAAACCGTTGTCCGTGTTACTCCGCAGTTTGCACAGATGTTTACTTCAGGTGATAGAAACGGGCTCTGAAACAAATGTAACCAATAACTTCTCATATTAGTATTACTCGGTAGTGCTTGTGCTAATGTGTTTAACTAACATAAAACTATGCTTTCTCAGTAGGGTCCACAGTTTTCCGTGGGCGCAGAATTTCGAGCCGAGCCACGGAATTTGCAATTTTCCGCGGAATTTCACACAATTATGCAAAAATTTAAAAATGACCGATGATCAGTATGATCGTCAGCTTCATAACGTAACTAAATAGACTAATTATAGGTGTAATTAGTTTAAATAGACTACTTGAAAAAATAAAAGTTCAAACTAAACTGCCTAAAACTGTGAGTCCTACTAATAGCTAATGCAATATGGCACACAATTACAAATACACAGACTGCACCTTAAAAAAGAAAAAAAGATTGATAATTTCTTTGAATGTTGCTAGCATAACTGAGCACAATGCCAGCCTTCAATAACTAAAGTTTTATGGCAGGATAGAGCTCAGTTTACTCACAAACAGATGGCCATTGTGAGCCAGGGAATTTGAACAGTTTTTTAGTGGTGAGCCACGGAATATTGCAAAATGGTCCGCGAAATTTGCCACGGAAAACTGTGGGCCTTATTTATCAGTGGCCTGGTAGCTGTAATGATGGTTAGGATGCTGGACTTATGATCACAGGGTCATGATGAGTTTGACTTCTGGTCCAGTTGCTATCAAGTGCTTATTACTCAAATGGATACCTGCCTACAAAAGGTAAACCACATGAATATACACCGTAGGCCATAAAAAATGTGGCACTTTACTTTTGTCAATATTTTTACCGATTATTGACCATTTTCAAAATTCTGTCACTGTCACACTCTGTAGACAATTTGCAGTAATGCAATTATTATATATCACACCACATGGTAAATGCATTTCCACACTACATTGTGAAATATAAATGTAAGCAAAAACTAACAATAATACCAAAAAATTAGGTAAATGAAAAAATACTTCAGACCAACATTGCGATAAATTATCTGTCTGTGTTAGACCTACAGAGTCCAGTGACATCAGGCCTTCACTGCAATGTTGGTCTGAAGCATTTTTTTCTATTTTGCTAAAATGTTTGTTTGTTATTAGCATTATGTATGCATATTTCATTAATATTTCACAAGGTAGTGTAGAAACACATTTACAATGTGGTGGAATATGTAAAAATGACATTATTGCAAATTGTCTGATGAGTGTGCCAGCGAAAGAATTTTTAAAGTCGATCAATAATTGGTGAAGATATGGACAAAAGCAAAGTGCCACGTTAATTTGGCCCACCCTGTATAAACAACACCATGGTCAACTGATCAACTCAGCTTTCCATCCCTTTGGAGTAGGTAAATAGATTCATTTATCTGTGTCATGTGGCAGCTAACATTGTATTGTCCAATATGTACCTCTGCGATAGGTTTCCCATAAAGAGCTATACACACCCTTTAACCTCTAACCTCTATCCCGCTGAATCAATATTGAAAGAAAAAGGCATGATGACAGTTTACTATCTGCGCCAAAGCTGCAGTAAATCATTTTACTAAATAATTAATCAGATTTTAATCAATCATATCAATAAACTACTAACTAACTGCTGATTTTGTAGATAACGTAGAGATTTAAAACATCACACTAAAGTCTTTCTGGCATACTGGCACCATGTGACCGAGATTATTATTACAGTCAACTTCTGCTTCCAAGAAGTTTGACTAGCAATGCTACAGGATGTAGTTATTGCGAAATAAAATACAGGAGTTCAAATATTGCTGTAGTGTGCCATAATTCTGTTGACTACATCATCAACATGATAAATTTTATTAATCATTAACATTTTATAAAAAGTGAATATCTGTATATTTGTTAACCTAAGCTGGTAACACAAAATAATACTTACACCTTTGACCCCACTGAGTCGACGGTAACTGTTAACAGTTGGAATGTTCAACGGTGTCTTTGGACACCGACTCTTGGAATGACTTTTCACTGGCACAGAATTAGACTGGTCTAGAAGCTATAACATC
>Ga0209671_1006423_pt1 | contig 12065 bp, 5 predicted proteins | sample WorMetHERISLAND2_2_FD_187401 | JGI IMG/M metagenome (GOLD analysis project Ga0209671, IMG submission 187401) | Marine gutless worms symbiont microbial communities from Max Planck institute for Marine Microbiology, Germany - Olavius geniculatus... | ecosystem: Host-associated > Annelida >...
TAATATTATCATAACAAGTCACAGTGATATTAAAATCAATTTTACAGACTGCAAAAAACTTCTGATCAAACAATGCCAAGAAGTTTCCTTTTGGGGAAAAGATACAAATGGAGTAACTTTGAAAAAAACTGCTAAAACAAAAAAGAAAAAGAAGAGATATGCGTGAGAGGCTGGAGCTCATCCCCTTTTGGCACTTTGAGCTGGCGAGAGAGAAGCCCACCCAAGTCAGCCGGATGGCCGGCTCAAATTAACAGCCAGTGCCTTTAACCGACTGGGTCAGTACAATTGCAGTCCTGGCCACAGGGCCTGGTACTGCGCAGAACTCGCCGTTTCTTCCCTAGTGACGGCTGTAACCACCGCCAGTACTCATTATACCATCCCATGGAAAGTAGAAGGCTGAGTTAACCTAGTAAGAATACAGAGTAGTGGTTACCAGAACAATATAAGATAGAGTGCATCTCTCTGCCTGACGTTTATCATTTATGTGCAGAGAAAATGTCTCAAGCCTTTGAAAACACATTAACAGTCCAAGAGTGAAGATGGACTTTTCATCAAAATTACATTTACACATAGCATAGCAGCATCAGTAGACGACTTGCAAAGATAATTTACACACCGCTGAGTATATGAATGCTTTCTGCTGTGAACTCATTTTGTGATCTCGCTTGTCTTTCATGTGCCTGACGATTTCGCCCAACAATGGACCTGCACAAAACAACAGCATAATGCGTTTAAAATTCTGAACCTGCAAGTCTCCTTTATAATAGCCCAACTATCTAAAATTAATCCAAATGAGATGCTATTTGCTACAGCACACTTTTCTGCGCAAGTCAGATGCCACTCATGTCACCCGACAACAATAGTAACAGCATGGAAGAAAAATAACAAAAATAATAAATAAATAATGCAATGTGCCTTGTAGATCATTCTTAACTTCAGATTCCACATTACAGACACTACAAGCATGATTTTTCTTAGGGCTAAATAGAATAAATAAAAATATCAGCATTCAGCATCGGTAATGTTAAGTTAGTAACCGCAGCTCATGCCATATGACTTCACACTGAAAGCCTTAAGTAGTTACTGTCAGTGCTTTAACACTCTTGGGATGTATGCTAGCTTAGTTGGGCTTCTCTCTCGCCAGCTCAAAGTGCCAAAAGGGGATGACTGAAATAGTATAGTATACATAAGATCATTAAGAGAAATCCAGCTGCAGCACTTCTCACAAGTAAACTCTGATAGACCAGACAAAACCTACAGCAGTGTTTTTCAACCTTTTTGCTGCCGCGGAACCCCACACAAGAGTGAAGGTCACTCGCGGAACCCTTTGCATTGATCCCTGAGTCTAGTGACGTATGCGCGGATGAAGCTACAGGGTGTCTATACGGACTCAGTTTCCTAGCAGAACAGAGCCCCTGTGAGGACGACAAAGCAAGCAAAGATGACCAATATTAAATTTGACCACATTAACAGGTAGCAGTACGTTATTGTATTTAACGTAACATGACGGGCGAGGCGGTCGTCGACGGCCGCTTAGCCCCCGCCATACCGACTGCAAAAAATTTATCATGTGGACGTCCTCGTTAAAGATACGTGTCTTTTTAATTTTGCTTAGCATAGTGTTTAAAAAATTGAATTCATTAAGTAAATGGCCAAACGATTTCGTAACCATAGGCCTAACCCTAATCAATGTATCTTTATTTGCGATAATGCACTTATCCTCGGAGTTGAGTAGCCTAATGTCGTGCATAGAAAGCCTACGCTCCTAAAATGCAAATATGCCAAGACTACTAACAGCAAAAATGATTTCACAGAGTTGGTCTATGCAAAAATTAACACGTAGAAACGCAATTTCAAACAAAGTATTTCATGATGAGTATTTCTACAACATTGTTTGACGAGATTTCGCATGCTACCTTATTTTTTACTGGCCAGCTGCGGAACCCTTGGCAGATGCTCGCGGAACCCCGGTTGAAAAACACTGACCTACAGTAACTGCGCTGCTACAGAACAATAAACAGATTTGAGAATAATTTTCTGACAACACAAACCTCCAGATAACCTTTTCAGCACTGGTGTACTAAAAAGAAGAGGCATGATAACACTTCTCACTGTAAGCAGTTTCTGATAAACAGTTTGGCCTTCCCATTCTTCGTCCACCCAGTCAGGCAGAGTCAGATTATGAGTTCTCTGTTGAACACAATACTACGGTGTGAATGACTTTCAATAGACTCATATATAAATTATTCAACACATCTACGATTACTTACTGTCCACCATAACGACACCTATTGGAAGGCAGAAGCAGTTGTCAAAATGTCAACAAATGCAATAAAATTAAGACAGTCCGATAAATTTCTTTAAAGAATTAACAACAGCATGAACATTCATGTATGCAGTGCTATCAAAATGGTTTCTGCATTTATGAGACATGACATCAAATTCTGACAGTGCATTCATCTGACGTGGCATTTTTCCCTCTCAGCTTTGTAGTGATTTTCAACTTAAAACGTGTGATCTTTAAACAGAGATTTCTTAATCAAAGAGAAACCAGTTTATGAAGATTTTCTTAATCAACTTCCAAATTATGCCAGCTACAATACTAACAGCTGTATTTATCATTCATCATAATGCACATGCAACAAAACCAGTGTGTAATCACACAGACAGTTTATCCACTTACAAACAAATATCATAAAACAGTGCTAAGCAGTTGAACAAGCTGAAACCAAATCAACCACCCTGAGTTGTTATAAACCCACTTCCAGTCTGCCATCATCTTGTATAAGAACACCATGGGCCATAAAAATGTGCCACTTTACTTTTGTCCATATCTTCGTCAATTAGTGACCGATTTTCAAAATTCTTTCACTGGCACACTCTGCAGACAATTTGTAATAATGTGATTATTATTTATCCCACCACACAGTAAATGCATTTCTACACTACGATGTGAAATATAAATGTAAGCAAATACTAATGATAATAACAAAAATTTTGGTGAATGAAAAAATGCTTCATACCAACATTGCAATGAATGATCCGTATGACAATAGACTGTGTTATACCTACACAGTCTAGTGTCATACAGACCATTCACTGTAATGTTGGTCTGAAGCATTTTTTTAAAAATTCTACCAAAGTGTTTGTTTGTTATTATCGTTATGTATGCATATTTCATTGATATTTTCACAAAGTAGAGTAAAGACGCATTTATGGTGTGGTGGGATCTATAATAATCACATTATTGTAAATTGTCTGCAGAGTGTGCCAGTGAAAGAATTTTGAAAATCGGTCAATAATTGGTGAAAATATGGACAAAAGTAAAGTGGTACATTTTTTATGGCCCACCCTCTATAACTACTTACCTCTAAAACCATTATCATTTCACTGGCTCATGGATGGTAGAAGGCTAACTGGATCTGGCAGATAACTTCTGATCAACAGATGTTAGCAGTAGAAGTATAAACCGTTTGCATCACAATATAGTAACGTTTTTTTAAAAATTTATTAAATCAAAATTTTACTACTAATGGGCCGAAATTACCATATTTGAAACAATCTGCAGCATACAACCTGTAGGTATAATGTGGAAATGCATAATATGAACTAGTCGCAAAATGTAAGTCAGTGACAGTTTGTCAATAATTAGACTAACCTCACAGAAGAGAGCATCACTAATGCCCCCCGAGTTGCTCAGACAAAAGTCCGGAATACCAGACATCTCACTAATGTGCTTATAAAACTCCTGTCAAACAGCAGCAGACACAACATCCATACAAGCGAGATAAATACATGCAATCCACTGCAAGAGTGCTACTACCTACTGCTATGACATTACAAAAACACCTCACAAATATGTCTACTGGTGCTACATACTACTGCTCAAAAAATTGTAAACATTCACTGTTTATCATTTATTTCTTATATGATAATCATTAATTATTGCACTCAAATAATAAAAAAAGTAACAAAATAAAAAAATAATAATAATAAACAAATAGCAATGAAGTCATATCACTAGAGTTCATACAGAAAGTACTATAAGAAATGTACATCATGGAATACAGAAGTTTGTATCGCAATAACAGCTGCAGCCAATGCTCCAGTTACATCAAGAAAAAACAATGCTGCCTAAGAAATGAAGAAATTTGACTAACTTTGTTATGGTATTCGCTTTCCTTGACCTTGTCATTTTCACGAATGTTGTTTAAGGCTTCACTGTATGCGGGACACCCTCCATTCACATGCAACAGCTAAAAAATATACAAGCATAAAAAATGCACACACAAAAATCAAACCAGATAAACAGCTATAGAGCAACTGATGTAACTAGATGTGCTTGTAAAAACTGTTTCTGTATGCTGTTACATAAAACAATTGCAACAATCAATGTAGCAATATCAAAAATCAACCAACAGTTTCTGCAAAGATTGTCTGAATGCTGATCAATGCTAGTTCAAAATAATAAACATAAATTCACATGGTCTGAGTCCTTGGTCACCGTATGCACTGGAATTGGCTGCCAAGAAATTTTTTCATTCCACACTTGAGAACCTTGTGGCGGAAACAAACCAGCCAGGTTGCAATATGCACTCATCAACGTTCGATTATAGTCAGTACTTCGAACATATACCTGAATAAACATAAATCACACAATTCATTTTGCTAATGCTAAAAATAATCTGACACTGATGAACACCTAAAGATCAGAGCAAATATCACAGCAAAGCTCAGGTCAAACCAACAAGAAAAAAAACAGACTTGCGTGAAAATAGAATAGAATACAATACAGAAATAAAATAAATGGCAAATACGAAAGTGCTAAAAAACAATTAAGAGAGACAGATGAGTTATGTAGAATGCAGATCCTATCGTTATTGTTTAAAAAAAGATTTTAATAATAATCACACAACAGCGACAAGAAAACCAAAGATCAAAATTAAATGACCAAATCTATTGTTACAGCACAGAATGTACTTGATGGAGATCATAAGTTTCTTTCAGAAGTTTGTATGGCTGTCCTTCAATGTAACGCCTACGAAAGTACTGTCCCACAGCATAATGCTGCTTCATGCCTTCCTGTAAACAATATAATTCACAGTTAAAAGCACTCAACATAATTCAAGTGCCATAATAAAATACTGTTTATGACCATCTGCACAGTTCTCACTAAACAAGCAACTTATGATTCAAAAAGCTGTCCTAACTAACTCAGCTACTGCACAGATTTAAATGCAAGCCTAAAATTCAAATGCTTTTTACTCAGCACTGACTAAGAATCAAGCAAAAAATTACATAACAAAACACAAAATGTAATCTTAACATTCTGGTGCTTACTGCTTAGTGGTAACTATCATTTGCACAGCTAATAACTAAAATCTTATATTCACGTTCATGAAGCTAACATGCACATTCATAGAATAATATGATACAACATGTGCAAAAAAGTGCCAACGATGAAGTAAAATTTACACATAGCAGCAAGGTGGTTTGTATCTTCAAGAAACAAAAACTGAGAATGGCTCACAATCTATTTTCCAAACAATTGCCATTTTAACTACTGTACTAGAGAAAAAAGCTTTTCAGTTGATGGCAGCAATATTAACATACCTTGCACTTATACCAACTAGCAATTTCATGATCAGCATTAGCTTTGGAGAATAAAGTTATGACAATGACAGACACAATTCATTCACTTAATAACTGTTAGATGACATAAATGCAACACAAAATTTGCATACTGTGGACAGTTGCCCAAAACCTTGCGGCCATGCAGACTCATTGTATGGGTCTGTTGGATACGTTACAATAGGACTTCTGTCTCCATGTCTGTACAGCTGCATAATGCATGAGCCAATAACTCACACTAGCACAAGTGAGATTCAAACATGGCAACTACCCAAACACAGTTGCCCATTTTGCATTAAAGGCAGACTATGACGTGCCAGACAATCCAACATAGCAGTCATATATACTTCTACAAAATCTCAAACTACTGCACGAAAATGTTGCAAAAACACAACAGCACCAACAGTTGGAACATCAGCAAAGCTTAGTAAAGAATTATAAATCAATAATTCTAGCGGTAGATCGGCGATCTTCCTGTAAGCAATGGAAAATTGCTAGAGATATATCAGGTATGATACATAATTGGGAAAATAATAGCAATGTCTATAAACCATGCCACGACACTGACACGTATTTAAATCAGGCTTATTCAGTATTATATCAGAGTCCATCTCAAGCCAAAGCTGTTTTTTTTGTAACACGGACTTAGAACTATAGTGTTTTGAATAAATTTTATTGAATGCTTGGTAATTGATAACATGTCAGTTCCAACCACAGTCTTAGCAATGCAGTGGAGAAATGTGGCTGCATTCTTACATTAACAACGAGATAAATGTAGTTAGATAAATGGCGATCTACCGCTAGTAATTTTCTGCTCTCTAGCGCGAGATCGCCGATCTACCGCTAGCACTGACCATTATAAATACTTACAATATGTATCAAAATCAAATCAGACGGGCTTGCAGACTTATTTGCAATCACATCAAGTGACAGTAAAACGAACAAACACAAAATAAAAAGTATTATTCGCATCAGTATTGGTAGAGATTAGAGAAATTTACAATAAAAATCAAAACAAACACTCCTACTCGTTGATCTCCAAAGAGTATTTATTTAGAGTATTTAGTAGGGCTGTGCTTTTTGAGTAACTGTTCGAGGAAATATACAGGTAATTACGTTACTCGACTACTCCGCGAGTTGCTCAACAAATACTTGAGTATTCATTATAATTTATTATATAACTACTAATAATATCTTATGTATGCCGTGCCTCAACTCCATTTTTACATTGTTCTTCAACGTTCAATATAAAACAGTTACTTACACTAGCTGCTATAACTGCAGTAATTATGCTAAAAATTTTTATAATCTAAAGGTAAAAATCACAGCTTAAAACACTAATTTGTGGCTTCCTTATAGCTAATTTTTAACGTGTAGAACATTTAGTCATTATTCAATTTACCAATATAGAAGAGAAGGTCTCTACTGACATGTACCAGAAATTCAGTGCACATCACTTTAATGTCTAGTTGATTATTGAAATAAGTAACTTTTATCAATACCGGTACTGGTTATGAAATAAAGAAATGAACTCTTTGCCTGTATGAGTTGGATCCAGAGGCAGTTCCTTAAAATCATCAACGGCGAGTTAGTTTCAATCAAATGGGGGTAATGCTACCGCTAATAATCAATCAATTAAACAAAAAATAACCACTTACAAAAATGACCGATGGTGTACAACAAAACCTAAGAGCGAAAATAAAGCCTGAGGACAAAATACAAATTTTTAAAATTAATATAGTACAAAATAAGTAAGTAAGTAGATTTATAAAGCGTGCAATGTCGGTGAGAAACTCGCTGAATCTGAGGCGCTGGGGTGCCAAAGGGGTGAAGCGGGGCACTAGATATGGCGAGAGGTTGAAAAAGAAATGTTTTGAGTTGGCGATGGAGTGAAGCTATTAAACAACTATTGCGAATTTCAAAGGGAGAGAATCCAAACAGCGAGGTAAGCTGTAGCAGCTACAGAAAAACTTCTAGAACCAAACAGTGGCGGCGCCAGAGCAGTAAAAAAGCCAAATCATTTCGAGGTCAGAAAATCCCCAAGCTAGGTCATGTCACGAGTCGCAGAGGCCGCGAAGGGTTCGCCTGATCCAGTGGCGCAGCGAATTGGGATCCTCGCCTCCCTTCCCCCTCTTTTCCTCACTTTCTTTCGTCCCCTCCTCTAACTTCCCCTCTCTTTTTATCACCTTCTTAACCATCACTTTCTTTCCCCTTTTGCCCCTTTTCTCCCATTCCCTCATCTTAGAAGTGGAACCCATAAAATCCAGCTAAGGAATCTGTAGCAGCACTGTAAGTTCCCCCAGTGGGATCTGGGCCGGAGCCCCAGCCAAAATCAAATTTGGTGCATTGCAGCTCTAAAATATGAGATATGGTGGCAACGAGTTTATTATTTTCTTAAGAATCAACTGCCAAATTGGCACATTTAATGCAATTTATACCCGTGCTTGTCTTGAGGAATTAAGGGGTTGGACAATCTGCCTCCCTCTTAGCTGCACAACCGCCTTATGAAAAAGATAATTGTCAAAAATGGGAAGCAATGTAAAAATCAGAATGATACAAAGTAAGTAAATAAATAAGCGATAAACCCCAACAATAAGGAGGCCTATATGCAGCTAAAGGACAGTGTTGTCGCTGATTGTTTCACTGTAAAACATGTATAACGGTCAGATATCTGAGATATGCTAACATTTTTAGCCGACCAACTTAAGTAACGGTTGAGCTATTGGAATGGTTGTCGTCCGTCTGTCCGTCTGCAGTGCATCTGTAATGGATGGATTGTAGCTAAGTTTTAGGTCATAAGGGAACACTTTTTACACGAATAATTGACCATGTGTGTTAAACTTGTGCACGCAAAATTTCAGCCACCTAGTGCAAAAGGAACATTTTCAAATTGGATGGTTAAATAAAGGGGGTAGGAAATTTAACAGAAAACTGGCCATATCTCGGAAATGGTGAGGGATAGGGCCAAGGTTGCATCACTAATAGGAAGTGGCATACTGGCTTTCAATCTATATGAAAATCATCGACCTTGGATGACCTTGGAAGTCACTGATAACCAGAGGCTAAATTTTCGCAACTTCTTAGAAAGATCTTTGGAAGACTTCTTTTCCGAAGAAAGTATGCAGATTTTCGAAACTTCTTTGGAAAATGTCTTTGGAAGAGTGAGCGAGTGAGTAGGGTCCCACCCAGCACAGTATAGGTCATTTCGGGGACGGTCTTTTCAGGCAGAATGCACACAAACTCAATAATGCAACGGTAAGTTTAAACTTTACAATAAACAGAATGTTTAACCTTTACAGACACACAAAACACTAAAATACAGAAATGCGGTTAACCTAAAATTGTAAGAACTCCATTATATGCGTGCATATGTAATGAACATAATGGTAATTCTAATAATCTTCCCTGTTATCCTCAGACAGTCATCAATGTGATCATGCTGTCTATTAGAAGACAGGGGTGGTCTTTGGAAGAATTTGAAAAGATCTTCCAAAGGAAACTTTGAGAAAGGGTGCACAATTTTCTAAACTTTTTTGGAAACTTCTTAGGAAGAATTTAGGCAAATATATAGGAAAACACTAACCTTGTCCTACACGGAGAAAGCTGTGTAATGAAACAAAATTTGCAAAAGTACCTATATGCAGTGTTGACACTTAGCTTAGACGTCATATGTGACGTCATAGGTTATTTGCGTAATGCTGTGGTGAAATCAACAATGAGTAAGTGAAGGAAATTGATGTTTGGTAAACTTAAAAAAAAACGAAGCGGTGTGTAAAATGCATTTCTCGTGGACGTGCTAAAATAAGAAGTTTTCCAAAGAAGTTTTCCTAAGAAGTTTTGATTATGTCACATGGTCGATATAAACGCATCTGATTGGTTGAACTAGTTTAGGAAGATAAGAAAAGAAGAAGTTCTTTGAAAATGCAAAGAAAGCCGTCGAAAATTCGGATAAGAAAACTTCTTTGGAATTTCTAAATCATCTGACATAGGAAGATCTTTGGAAAATGTCTTAGGAAAGTTTTGAAAATTTTGCCCCAGTACGGTCGGCTATCCTAGCGACAGCTGGGCTTCTTGTTATTTTCCGTTCACACTATTACCGAGGCAGGGTGGGCGCCAGGGCGGTGGATTTTCGCCCGTGTAGCGCCGCCACTGGAACCAAAACATGTACAGACATGAGGCACAGAAAACAGATTAGTATTAATATTATACTGAGCAGGTAGTCACCAAACTACTCGTTGGCACAGCTATGAAGTTAGTTTTGGCTGTGTACAACTGTAAATTACAAAAAGCGTTCAATAAATAACCAATTTATTACACAAGCAAAATCTGTATCACAAGCACAATATGCAGGGAAGCAAAAAAAGATGATGGGGGCCAAATGAAGAAGCATACAACAACAACAACGTTCAAATAATTTTACCTAAAAAATGGTGATTGATGCCAACGATAAATAAAATCATAACCAGAATTATTATGCACTTATTATGCAAAATGTTTTTTACTTTTAAGAACAAATCATTCTTAAATGTTTTCAAACAACATTTACGTTTAAGAAAGTTTACTAATATTTACTAGTTAGCTCAGAGCTGCAAAAATGAGTAACAGCCTACAAGCAACGGCGCCTATAAGCAAAGGCAATGGCAAATGGCAGAATATCATCAAATCAATACGCTAAGTACACTTATAATATCAACAGCCAAAGAGTAACTCTAGTAAAAATTCATTTTACCGTTCTACTTCAGTCAAATTTATTAAAGCACCCGATAAACAATTATAAAACAACACAAAATACAACAGCACCAAGACGAGCAATAACAACTTCATTTCCATATCACAAGAAAAACAGAATGCACAGAGTGAAGCAGCAGAAGTGATGAGAACAAAAATGCTTTTAGGGTTAATCAGCTAGCAGATGCTTTAGACTCGTTGCTGTTTTCAAGTCGTCGGTAATGGCTCAGTAAACGTTGTCTTTGTATCAGTTTGATGATCAGGAGGATAACAATGATAACAAAAAGAAGACTGATGACCACTGCTGTGATAACCAGCCACGCTGCAAACATAGACACACGAAGATACAAAAACCAAAATTAGACAGATTAAACAATGCACACGGATAGATGCACACAGACACAAACATACACACATCTAAATAACATATGCACAGACTTTTTTCTCTCGATGCAACATTCTCCCTTCCCTTCTTTTCCTTCCCTTTCTCTTAATCCTCTGCTCCCCTTTCCCTTCCCTCCCTTGTTCCCTTCCCTTTTTGCCACAAAGCAGCTGAGGGGCATGAGGAATGCTTTAGTAACCCGCAAAGACTGACCACCGCAAGACTGGCCATCGATGCATTGTGGGTGAATTTGGAAACCAGAAAATGCACTTTAGTGGCAGCGAATAATGCATATTTTCTGTTGAACAAGTACATGAAAACGACAATTAGCAGAATAAATATTTTAAGGAGCAAATTCTTCTGTGTTGCATTTGCATCCAATGCATCCGCAAAGTCGGCATCATGTTTCTATGCTAGTCGATGCCGCAGCAGTAGAAGTAATGAGAGTTAAAATGTTTCTCATTTTATCAGCTAGAAGATGCTGAAAGCCACTCTATGAGGGTCATCCCAAAAGTTTCCGGCCTCGGCATATTAAACAATAATATTTTCAACAATCTATACATCAGTGAAATGTACATCCTTTACGAACTCTAATGAGTCGGTTGCGGATATGACGTCGTTGTAAATTATGACGTCATATAGCTCTAAACCGAAGCGATTTGGAGCGCTAATGCAAACAGCATAGAATCAGGCTCACTGTTGCATGACAATTTTCCAGTCTGTAGCGAGGTTTACTAAAGTGGAGCCACGTGGCATCTGATTTTGTGAAAGCCCTAACAAACACGTTTGTGAATTCCTCATTTGCATTTGTGAATCTACAATAGCCTACATTTGTGCTAGATGCAAATAAAAGCATTTGAGTCAATTATGACTTTATGCAGATATGAGGTGCATTCAAAAAGTTTTTAGCCTCAATATATTGGAACAAAAATTTTTATTGTCTATATATCAGTAAAAGGTACTTCCTTGTGTATTCATGTAAGCACATTTTGGAACTGACGTTATTGTAATTTATGACGTCATAGAGCATTAAGCTGAAACGATTTGGTGCGCTAACACAAGCAGCATTTGAATCAGGCTGATTGTTGCATGAAACTTTTTCAGTCTGTATCTGGATTTACCAAAGTGGGGCTCCTTGGCATCTGATTTTCCAAAAGCCCTGACATCTACGTTTATGAATTTTTCATTTGGGTTTGTGAATATACTATAGCCTAGTCTGTGGTAGCCGCAAATCAAAGCACTTTAGCCAAAATACGACGAAATGCCAATATCTGATGGTATCAGAAAAAAATTTATTAAAAATTTAACTGCTAATTATATCAGT
>Ga0209671_1006424_pt1 | contig 12065 bp, 6 predicted proteins | sample WorMetHERISLAND2_2_FD_187401 | JGI IMG/M metagenome (GOLD analysis project Ga0209671, IMG submission 187401) | Marine gutless worms symbiont microbial communities from Max Planck institute for Marine Microbiology, Germany - Olavius geniculatus... | ecosystem: Host-associated > Annelida >...
ATGAATTTTTAAATACTAATTAGTCACTGTTTGAATCTAATAGCATATTTAACGACATGTTATAATTTGGTTTCCGCTGCAAGACCCTGTTATGGTATCTTGATGGCTAGACATCTGTGCAATGTTCGATGTACAAGCTGTTTGTTGTAGTTGTTAAAGTAGAAACTTGTAGCAAAACTGTGCAGCGTCAGAATGGGCAGTAGGGCTAGACATCAGTATGTGTAACAGTGGTTGTACATGTTGTCGTCCTCGTTGTTGTTGTAGTAGTAGTGGTTGAAGGAGAGACTACCTCGTCGTAGATGTGTTCTCTGATGAGAAAGCCGGGGCCGCGAAGTCTCGTAGTAGTCGTTGTCGACTCAGTCTGCCGATGACTGCCAGAGTCCGCTGCAGCACTGAAAGATGAGGACTGACGTTGTTGTTGTAGTTGCTGTTGTCTACTGACTGCAGTTGTACCACCGCTACTGATGCTGCCACTGACGCAGTTAATAGAAGCCAAAGCCGACAAGCTGTTGGTCGTAGTAGTGATTGTCGTCTGTGGAACAGATTCGTAGTTTGGATCAAAGTCCGACGATGAAGCTGTGACTGACAGGTCATCACGTATCACGTCGTAGAAGTCGCTCACGCTGCCGTTGCTAGCAATGTTCTGTTGTCTTTGTGGCGTTGGTGGGTCGTCAATGTGGGCATAGCCATATCCACCAATACCAGGGTGAGGGTTAGCAAAGCTGTCCTGCCGTTGTACTGGTGAGTCATCTATTTGGGCGTAACCGAATACACTGCGACTAGTTTCAATCAAACTGTGGCTGTCGGCCGGCACAGTTCGCCTAGCATTGTTGTCTCGGCGTCGTATGACTTGTGTGTACAAGTCCCGCCTTGAGTCAAAGTCAGCATTACCATCAGCCACCACAGATCCACCAGTGGCATCAGAAGCCATGTAGCTAGTGCCCGGCCGACTACTGCCACTGCTCACTACAGCAGTCGCAGCATTGGTCTGTGACATCCGATTACTGCGTGAAACCACCGCATAGACGATAGCTGATGGATTTTGCACCGGCATCACCCTTGCTACTGCTGATGAGGATGATGATGGAATGTGTCCAGCTTCTGCAGCTGCATCCACATCTGTACACAGTCACACATGCAAAATACTTGTAACCATCACTCAGCGTGTTCGGAGTCAACGGGGGGTGGTAACGCCGACCTCAAACAGAAAGCAGGTAAGACATCAGTGCCAAGTTTCGACGTGAAGTAACTAGAAATGGCAGTCAAAAAATCAGAATTTTACTGCCCCCCCCAAAAAAATAGGGTGGGGAGTGGGGGCAGGGTGTTACCCAAACTGCAGAGGGGAAATCGACAACAGAATATCGTGTGAAAAATTCATGAAGATCGGTCCAGACAAACTTTAGTTGCATGCCGGCCAAGTTCTAAGACTGCAAAGGCCGCGCAAATTGGATTTTTCACCATTTTGAACCGCACACCAAATTTGACCCGAAGTAGAGGCAAAGCTGAAACTTAGCAGTTATTTTAACTGAGCCATTGTGTATAAAAGTGCAAAAAATAGGCCTGACGGCATTGTAACTAAAGACGCTAAGTGGCGCTAAAGTAGACATTTTGTGCCAAATCGGCCGCCCTGACGAGTGGATGGGGTCCCAAAAATGCACGGCGTAGAAGCACATTTTCTAGACATACAACATCAAAACAAATCGTCGGAAACATAATTATTTGTTGAAATTTTTTCAGCTATTAAGGTCACGTGATTGGACTTAGTTTATTCTCGTGACAAACCGGTCAAAAAGAGGGTTTTTGGCTCTAGCCCCTAAACGGTGACCCCTAGGAAAGTGTCTGAGACAAATATGGTTTATTTTGGCCTGGCCTATCGTGTGGCATCGACGTCAGAGCTGAGCTCACCAGATGGCGCCAAATTGTTGAAATCCAAAATATCACCTACAGTGGGTCACTTTATGGGCTCAAAACCCCGAATATATTTTAACTACCCCGTAAGTCTATACGTCGTTGGAATACTCTCATGTGTTAAAATATCGTTTCGTCGATCTTTCACCTATCTCAAGAAAAACGGATATGAATATTGTTGAGGATAAAGTAAAAACATGACAAAAATTTTGACCCCTAAAATTTAAGCGTGTGGGGCGGTAGGGTAGGTATCTCAGTTGAATGTGGCAAAGACCCTAAATATTGGTCCACATACACACGTAGAACTTTCTGGGCCATCCCTTGAATTAATGACAATTTTTGGAAAATTTGGTCAAAATTAGCAAAAAATTGGGTGGGTCAATTTGCAGGGTTACAATACCCAGGTATGTTTTGACCACCCTACACTTCTGTACTGCACTGCAAACTAATAATAACTTTCTATCTTTTGTTAAATTTTGACTCATCAAAAATGTTTCTATTTTAAGAACCACTGGTTTAAATTTTGTGAAGCCAAAAGTGACAAAAATGATGAAAAATTTTGACCCCCCAAAATTTTTAGGGGAGGGGGTCAGGATCAGCATTTCGGTCAAATATGATAGCAACTTTGGTCCACGTTTTTCGGCACTTTCGGAAAGCACTGGGGTAGGGCTACAACATCCCAAATTTTATGGGCCAAAGTTCAAAAACAAAAAAGTTAAGCACTCGAGTACATTATGCCCCTCCCTGCCCATAATGCATTGGATGCGCATGTCCCAAACCACAAAATCGAAGTCGATAATCTGATTCCATACTCCTCCACAATCATAAAACTGAATGGTGACTTTCAACGTGCAGAACTTGCCTGCTTAGCGAGTTAGACAGTGAGACTTCTGTCACTTAATCACTTCCATACATCTGCCGAGTCACAAATATGCCCTGTAATCAAGAGGGGCGAGGTAGTTTACAAAACATCTTAAGATACAAATTTTACTAAGATCTTCCAAAGTTCTTCCTAAGACAGCAAATTACTAATTCAATTTTCAACACACACAAAGCCAGCAGTAGCTTGAGTGACTGGTGAAAACGCCAACAGGTAGCACCAGTGCAGCTGCAGTCGTGCAACAGGTAGAGTTTGCCCACTCTAGTATCTTACAGTTTATAGTTTATAGTCATGATTATGTTAACTAGAAATTTGGGGCAAAGCCCAACGTGAGTCTGCCCGGCGCCCTAAGTCCAACTGGGAAAAATTAGGGGTGGGGGTAAAATTTCCCTGGCATCAAAGTCACGTGGCCCGAACTCATATGCATTGGCATACGCCGAACGCGCATTGTCGACTTAGGATAGGTCAACATTAGCGTTTAGAACTTTGTTCGTAGTGGACCGAATTTCATAAATTTTTTTTTGTTCAACGCCGAAAGGATCCTTCTCGTCAACGCCGTTTAGATTTTGTCGCTATCTTCATCGATTCCAGAGTTATTTGCGCTCAAACTCGAAAGTTGTCGTAAATCGCACCGATTTTTGAACATTTTTTGTCCTACCAAATTTCAACGGGGGCAGTGCCCCCAAAAGTTGTACTTGCGTTAACACCCCAACCTAAAGACACGTCAAGTGCCAAAGTTTCGTCGGGCTACGCCCAATAACTCCGAAGTTATAAGCGCTCCTTTATTAAATTTTAAGCCAATTTTTGACCCTCCTTTGCAAAAAAATAGTAAGGGGGGCCCCCGTCCCCAGTGGGGGGCATGCTAGTAAGACTTGGTGATTTTCTAGCGCGTGTAAAAATTTTGGGGCGCAGCAGACCTTAGCGGCCGAAATATAATCTTCCGAAATATTCGACTTAGGGTAGGTCAACATGAGCCATTATAACTTGGTTCGTATAAGACCGAAGTTTACACAATTTTTTATGTTCAACGCGGAATTAACCATATTTGATAACGCCGTTTACCGCTTGTCGATATCCCTATCCGGTTTAGAGATATTTGCGGTCAAACTTGAAAGTTGTCGTAAAACGTACTAAATTTTGGACGTATTTTGCTTTCCCAAATTCTAAGGGGGGCGGTGCCCCCAAATTTCGTACTTGCGTTAACACCCCAACCTAGAGCCACGTCAAGTGCCAAAGTTTCGTCGGGCTACACCCCCTAACTCCGAAGTTATAATGGCTCATTTATTCCATTTTAAGTCAATTTTTGACCCCCCTTTGAAAAAAGTTGTAAGGGGGGCCGCCGTCCCCAGTGGGGGGTGCGCTAGTAAGACTTGGTTATTCTCTAGCGCGTGTAAAAATTTGGGGGCGCAGCAGCCCCTAGGGGCCGAAATATGGTCTTCTGAAAAATGCACTTTGGGTGGGTACGATTTCACATCGAGATCTCTTAGGTCACTGGACCAAACTTCACTGGACTTCTTTCGCCTAACGCAGAAGGAATCGCGGTAGATGGAATAAAAATCCGATTTTGAATATCTTCATCCGTTTCAGAGATATTCACCACCGAACTTCGAAGTCGTCCGAAATTGATCCAAATTTTGCATGTTTTTGGCCCCTAAAATTTTTTTGGGGTGCGCCCCCCAAAATTTTGGACCGGCATTATAAAATTCGGCCTAGTACTGACCATCGTGCAAAATTTCAAGCCGGTCGGCCCACACATCTCAGAGATCTTGCACTCCGAAAAAAAAATTAAAAAACATCTGGGCTAAAACGTTAAGTCCGCTCCGCAAGCTATCGCTTTCGGGCGGACTAATGAAGATATAGTCTGATACACTCTAGCAAACAATTCAGTTATGATAAGGGGAGGGTGAGGTTAGGTTAGGAGGGTTAGCAGTTAGCAGTCAGCAAGACAGACATATATCCCACATGAATGGATTGGACATAAAGCCAGCAGTACCTTGACTAGTAACAGCATCAGCAGGTCCAGCAGCAGTTGTTGGGTTGTCATCGATAGTTAAGTCACTGACTTTGGCGTACGTCGTTGAACTCTGCGCAGAGCTTGGACCTGAGCGACATGTCATAATAATAATAATAATACAAAATTTATATAGCACCATGGAGTTCAAATTTACAGAGGCACTAGTCCGAAGATACAAGCCAAGGATGTTACACTACAGACCCAAATCAACACACAATTCAGTGCCAGTTTCTGGTTCTCCACCAGTCGCTTAACAAAGCTAATAAATTATCACTTAAATTGAAGCATGGTTCAAGAACAAGTAACAAATAGCTAAATGCTGGTTAACTTCAACTGCCAATTAACTGTTGTGCTTAGTGTGCTATTTAGCTGTTTTCAAAACGTGGGAACAACAGAAAAGCAATTTCTGCACCACTGATCGTCAATGCGATAATGATAATTCATGACAGCCTTTGCGACAGGAACACGTGAAAGAACTTTGCTAACATTTTACTTCATCACACTTATCTTCAACTCGAACCTGACCAGAGTGCATAAAATCAGCTCTATCAGTCAAAACTGATCAGCCAGTAATAATTCAACAACATACTGAAAAAATAAAATATCTGACAGTCAACCTGTTCCAATCTCTGCATAAAGGTCACTGCCATTGTTGTACAGGGCAGAGTTATCAGATGCAGCTGCTGCAACTCTTGTACTCATTCGGCCACCAACTGCAAACTGCAAACACCACAGACTACCTGAAGTATGCGTATTATTAGACTAGTGTCAAACAGCAGTAATAATAATTAACCACACTCTAAAAAGATAATTGAGTAGAAAATGAAAAAATGACCAGCATGGCTGTAATCGTATTTAGCAACATTACTAGTTGCAACAATATTAATGGTGCTGTCAAGATAGCACAGCCACTACTGAGTTGACCCGATTCATTTGATGAATATGCACAAGCGCCATGTAGCCACCAACCTTTGGAACAAGCCATTAGGCTTGAGCAGCAAATCCATCTAAAATGGCAGCTACAGTATTCCTCATCACAATTTATTATTACTCAGCCTGAAAGCTGATAGTCAATTTACCATCCCACATAGTAGACGGCTGAGTTGGCACGAATAATGGATTACATACCAAGATGGTTTACATGCCTGCCGACAGTTACCCAGCTGGGTACTAACTGGGCCCAGTGTACTGTAATTCCATCGACTGAACACAACCCATTACTGCTATGCCATGCCACCAACTTAGCGTGTCTCACACCTCAATGCACGTCGACAACTGCGCTCTTCAACTACATCAGCGCTGGTCGCTCCACGCACTGTGCATTCTACCACTGGCAACTGCACCTTTCCAGCAACTGCTGCATCGGTCTGGAACAGTTTGCCGGAGACAGTCTGGTCATCACCATCGTTGCAAGTTTTCCGCAGCAGACTGAAAACTGAACTTTTTGCCCGGTCTTACAGCTATGACTAAGAAAGTCTCATTACAGTGACTACTATTACGTGACTTCACTGTTTAGGCTTATCGTTACGTGTCTTTGTAGTCGTAGGACTTAATGCCACGCTAAAGTTTATTCATCCTTCATCATCACCAACTGTGATTCCCACAACTAGCTACACAACAACAAATCTCCCACATATCTACATTGACACATCATCAGTGGTGCTGTATAGGTGCATAAGTTTTACTGATAGAAAGATGGTGACAGACGGCAACCGGTGACTGAATGACGTCGTAGTCGATAGTGTCGTAGGTAGCGTCGAAGTCATCTGACATCAGAACGGCCTCGTTGGTGCGTCGCCGGCGCTCTTGCTGCTGCTGTTGCTGCTGACGACGTCGCAAGTTCTCCAATGACTCGCGAGCCGTCACACTCGAGTAGTTAGCAACTCTCTCGACAACCACGGATGATGAAAACTGAGCGACTGTACACATAAACATCATCACAGTCTACCTACAGCCACTGCACCAGTCCAGCACACAAGATTTAATAACAATGCACTAAGTTAGTACTAGCATAGATGCCCACTGAGCATCAGCTGACAGGTAAAGCATCTTAGTACCAATGTCAACTCAGCCTGGCCATCCCTACATGGGTAGGTACAATAAGCACTAGGAAAAACTGGGGGATGAACCAACACACTGCGTGGTCTTGCAGTGTAAACTGGTGTCTTGCTGTGAGAAAATAAAATAGATATCAGTGCCACCCTATGATTCTTATGACTCGAAACAACACCAGCAACAGACTCAAAATACTACAGTATCAACAATAATAACAAAATGTCATCAACGCTGGTACACTTAGGGATGTTGGTTATATGCGAATATGCGATCGCATATTTTGCCAAAACTGCATATCGCATATTTTTCTAAATATAATGGCATTTTCAAAATCGCATATGCGAAAATTATGCCACATATGCAAAAATTCACATATATGCCGCATATTTCTGTATGTGCGCTTGCATTTTTCAGCAATTTCCTAGTCCAATGTTGTTTTAAGACTGCTAAATATTTTGGCGGCAAACGAATACCGGTATTTGCAATTAAACGTTAAATAAATTGAAGTCAAAAATGTCAAAACTGCAGAAAAGGCCTATTGATGATCATGTTTATGATTCCCCGTCACTTGAATTTGCATATGCTAAAAATATGCAGAAAAATATGCCACACATATACGACATATGTAGCATATATGTGCCGCATATTTCGCCAAATTCCCATATTTTTCCATATATTTTGCCTCCAAAAGTTACGCATATTTTAAGAAAATTCTCCACTATAAACCAACATCCCTATACACTGATGATGTTTGTTGATGACGAGATTATCCAGACCTAACATTTCACCGTTAAGTGCTGTCTTCCAGTTCTGTACGAGGTGCTACAGTAAAATACTTGTTTAGAATTGTAACTGTGATTACCTGGCACCGGCATAGCGTCAGCAGTAGCACTGTTGTGCAGCCGCTGTATCTCCTGAACACTCATGCCACCAGGGTCACCACGCACCGTGGCAGCTGTTGTAGTAGCACTGGCAGCAGACAACGCCGGTGTCAGCTGCGCCCAACCGTTTGACAACAACGAGGAGGACACCATCAGTCCGTCGACACTGTCGATGTTGCCGTTGCGTGGTGGCAACAATGGACTGTTGGCATCGTTATCACATACCGACATCGTTGGCCTTTCCGTTTCCTCTCCACCGACATGTAGCCGCTGTACCTGGGGATTAGTAACAGTCGTGGAGTATGTTGATGGAATTCGTGGTCGACGACCAACTACCGATGGTAAGTCCTGTGTTCTGCCACCACTGTCATCTGTAATTCCTGCATAGAGCGGACCAGGTATTCCATGTGCTGCTGCTGCTGTAGGATGACTAACTGCTTGGACTCTACTAATGCGATGGCTAATTACAGCTTCAAGTTCTTCTCGTATGCCAGCATATGTTGTTGAGTCGGAATCGCCAGCGACAACTTCGTATGGATGACAGAAGCGTGGTTTCTGCGCCTGAGAGCTTGACTTTGTGCTTGTAGCAGTAGCAGCTCGTCGGCTCTTTGAAATCACATCATAATGACCCTCATCTTCATCGTCGTCGTCATCTGTCGAAGCCACACCAGATGCACTCGCCGGGATTTCCGGCAAAGCACGATCATGACTCCTATGGACATTCATTTTCAGCCGATAATTTAAACAGTGACAAAGCATAAAATGGCAAAATATCATCACAAAAATCATCACGTCACGTCTATCACAGTCCTGTTACTAATGTACTAATTGGCTTGGTTATTAAGATGGTTCAGGTTCAGATATGCTACAGATAAAGATGACGTTGACTGAACCAAGTGATATAACACAATGATGATAGAAAACTAGAAAGAGAAGCCAAAAAAATCTGCTGCAATTATGTCCGGTGGGAAATATGGAGAGTTTTGGTCTGTCCCACATGGATACTTCAGATTTATAAGGATCTATGAAGAATATTGAGTCAAGCAAGCGAACATTCACCCAAAAATAGTCAATAAAACAGGAGTCATCAATTATTAGAGAAAAGTCAAAAACTACTCAATAAAAAATAAGATCAAGAAACTGGAGCTGATTCAGGTCTCTTGGACTGTGAGAAATTGACATGAGCTAAATCATTAATCAGACATTTCTAATAGTACCATGACATGCCTAGCGATATAACACCACTACTTTTGCCAGAGCTCCACAAGAGACTTGCTGGTTCCAAACTTAGTGACAGACAGGCAGCCAAGACACATCTGTAATCAAACTGCAGAGTCATTTGTAATGAACACGACTAAAAATGACTCAAAAGCAAACCCTTGAGCTACGAGCCTAACACACTAGCATGGCTCATTTGAAATAAACAGTCGATAACATTAAATTGCACAATACTCACACAAGAGGACCATTTGCAACATATCCATTCAGCTCCAATGCACCAACCTAGATGCACACAGACGATAAACCATATGAATAGTAAACAATCAGTTACAGTGTGAATTTGCCTGCTTCACAATCACTTCTATTATGCATTGCAGAACTACTTGAATGTCTCCTCAGTTCTGCTGGCAAAGCCAGTCATTGCTCAGTCATTGCTCATCATACATCAGCAAGAAAATATTTAAGTAATTTTGTACTAGTGCCTAAAATCATGCAATATCAATGAAATCCTTGGAACAGTGCAGACTTTCAGCAAACGAACTAACTAACCTCTGTGTATGCAGCTTCATCGCAGCGGGGGCGTGCACAGTTTCCATGCAAGCTTTTCACATGTCTGCTACGCCTGTTGATACACACCCACATAATGCACTTTCATCAATACTTGCCATGCGAGTACACGAACAACACTCAGTGTTGGCTGAAAACACTTAATAACATTAAGTAAACCCACAAAGTGAAATAGTACTGTAACTAATCAGCCATAAAATTCACTAAATTACAACCTTTATTTACATTTTGCTGACAATACGACAAATGTTGTTGTAGCAACATACAGCTACGAACAGAAATTGTTCAGCAGAAAGCAAAGTCTAGAAAATGTCAATAAATCAACAAATGTATTCATATAGCTTATGACAGCATACCTGCGTGTGCAGCCATGCAGGCAGACTGCACTGGCGAAGGTGACTACGAGCAGCGACAACAAAATAATAATAAATACTTCAGGTTGGGAACCAGTGAGTTCATATGATGACATTGCACTAGTCACTCTGCATCATACCAAACTATGATAGTCAACTGTGATTCATCTGACTTCACTGTCCTGTAAAATCACACCTCACATAACTGTCACAATGTAGCTGATCATTCATTGCTAATTAACATTCACTTCACCCAGTAACTTTTCATAGCAAGCTATACCATCTGAAAGCAATAAAGGACAATGGTAAAAAGCGGATTGGCAGATGTGTGGATGTTGCAACAAGGTTAGGGATAGGGATAGCGATAGGGGTTAGGATTAGAGTCAGGGATGGGTTAGGAATAGGGTTAGAAGATAGTTAAACAAACAAATTACAGCCTAATTACAGCGTTATCTGTTGCAACATTCGCAGATTGCACATCCGCAATCCGCTTTTTACCCTTAGTCAGCAGTAAACATGTTTCAATGACAGTATTCGTGCATATTTACTGTATCAGGCATGCAAATGTGTTGTAACTCGAAAAAATTATTATCAGTCCGAGCCGAACTGATATCAAGGCTACAAACCAGCAATTTCCCGACTTAGCTGTGCCATCTAATTTTTATGCTACTGCAGAATTATTGTTTGAACGCAAGTTTAATATTTAGCTACAAGCAACAACTGGAAGTCAAGATGACAATTAAGAAAATAACGACAAAAATGACAGCACTTTGACCAACCGAGACAACAGCACATCAGCTGGCTCTATCACCATACCTGCACTGCAGCATCACACCTGCCGCCAGTAGCCCGGGTGGGACGACTAAATGAGCGGCAGCTACCGCGGGTATATGGGCTATGTAAAAGTTATTCGTGAAACGTTTCAGTCATTCAAGGAATTACCATAAGTGCAGCAGACAAGAACTGGACTCGCTAATGGCAGTGTTAAAAGTATGCCAAACTTACTAAGTGCCTTATCGGCACGATCAGTGTGGTCTGGAAACTAGGTGGACTGCTGATCAACTTTGCCAACAAGCAGTGCCTGAAATGATGACATAATTTGCCATAAGTAATCGTTTTAATTCGCACTGAAAATAAAATTTGCCACCAGTCCGAATCCGGACTGAAAATAAAATCTGATGTCAGTCCAGCCCAAACTGATATAACGCCTACCGTTGTAACTTGTAACAGCACAATTCAGTAAACAATGGCGTGCCTTTTGCAGGTAAACTTCTGCTTTGCTGAAGTTTAAGCGTTACTACTCAGCCGACACATCCGTGATTTGAACACTGTCAAAACGACTACAACGCGCCATTCACAGAGTCCAATTTTAATATTCAGCCTTGAACAAAGCAATAAACCCCTGCTCACGATCAAACTTACGAACAGAAATATTTTATTTTAAAACCAGCAAAATCAGACTGTGCCTCTGATTAGATCACCATATTGTTTGTTTACAAACAACACTGCTGCAACTAATGTTCGGATGGTTCCCAATGTCGTTCGCTGGTCGCTACAACGGTCGCTAAGGAGCGGAATCAGTCTTTGGCGCGATGCGAAAAATTCACTAAAAACCTCTTTTTGAGGGGTAATGTTTCTAGATCTTTCACGGTGTCTATCCATAGTAAAATCTCATAGAATATTTCACGGACCGAAATATTCATTAATAATAACAATTAAATAAAACTGAATTAAAATGTTATTGTGTTAACGTGTCACATAGAAATAATGTTCTAAGCTCATTTAGCATTTTAAGTGATCAATGATAAATCATGTCAAACTTTCATCGTAACTTTCCAGTACAGAATACCGGTAATAGCAAATTGTAAGAATTCTATGAATGATGGAACTCCGAAAGTCCGAAGTTTTGAACAAAGTTTTAACATCATTATACAAGGTTCATTTTTCAATCAAATTGGAGTGACAAAGTCACAGAGAAATAGAAAAATATCAATATACAGACAGACAGGAAGGGGGCGACTGAAAACGCGAGACTGGAAAACCCGGCACCAACTCGCAGGGGTGGAAAACGAAGGAATAAATTGTATGGACAGCCAATGGGACAATCTTTGCAATTTATTGGAATAACAGTAAGTCTTATATTGTAATTCGTATTTGTAATATAATTAGCAAAGCAATCGCAACTG
>Ga0209671_1006425_pt1 | contig 12064 bp, 6 predicted proteins | sample WorMetHERISLAND2_2_FD_187401 | JGI IMG/M metagenome (GOLD analysis project Ga0209671, IMG submission 187401) | Marine gutless worms symbiont microbial communities from Max Planck institute for Marine Microbiology, Germany - Olavius geniculatus... | ecosystem: Host-associated > Annelida >...
GAACGTCAAGCCAGTGAAGCTCATTGTGCATGAGATCCGTCAGACCGTGATCGTATTTCCGTGTGCCACTGACAATGCGTGCGGCCGCGTTCAGCACTCGTTGTAGCTTGTCTGTTACATTATTCGGTGGCTCAACGAAGATTGCATTGCAGTAATCCACGCGTGGTGACACGAAGGCATGGACGAGTGTCGCAGCCGAGTCAGAATCAAGTGCCCTTCGAATACGACGGAGTTGTCAAAGTCCGAAAAATCCTGCTGCACAAACATTGCTGACATGCTTCTTCAAACCGAGGTCAGACGAGATGGTGACACCGAGAACACGGACGTGCTCGCTAGGAATGATGGTGTCATTTCCATGACACAGACTCGGACCGGAACCATCAAGTAGTGACAGACTGTGCTTTGTACCGGTCCACAACATGATGAATTTCCCAAATTCCTGATTTTTTGGACTCAGTTTCGGTCTGAGGGCAAATCGGGCAAAAGACAGAGAAAAAACAAAATTATTCTCATTTGCTGCTTATACTATCGTTCCACCAGAGCGTTTTGTGAGTTCAAAAGTGTGTTGATAAACTCCGCTTTTGATAAGCGGAGACTCTAGACTCTAGTCCAGACTCTAATGAGCTCAGGGGCTGCGGAAGGAAATGTTTGCTTGCTTGCTATTAATTTCTGACCTCTAATCAACGCGCGAAACGTCTCGTTGTGGACGCCGACGTGCCTTGATCTCGTTGGCCCCCGGGAAAAAATCTGCGGGCGTCCAACCGATGCCGATGAGTGACTGAGAGTGTGATGGGATATAGGCCTAGTGCCTCGTAATAAGCCAGGGCATGGCGTGGAGAAGTCTAGTTGTTGGTGTCGCTCAGTCGCTGGGTGACAGGCATTGGCAATGAGATCAGTTGAGTGTAGGCCTGCCTATATGTCGACTTTGAGTTCATGAACTTAGTGCGGGGCCACGCGCGACGTTCGCTTGGCCTTCGTGCGTACGATATTTTGCTTGATTTACGTCGAGTCAGCGGGTGCTCGCTTTCTTGCGTCCAACTCGGGAATTGATTATCTAATCTGGAGCTCGCCCGCCAGTTGCCACACACATAGGGCCCTATACACTCTTAAAAACTATTCACCTTCAGTCATGTGCAGATTCATGGCTCATAATACTGACGGTTTCCTCGTAAGCGTATCGCTTTGCTGCTCGGTCGCCGCGACCGTCAGACGACTGCAGGAGGTAGTTTTTTTCGAAAACAATAATTGGCGATATTCGCGAGGCAACGTGCGATAGCACTGTATAGCCAATAGATATGACGGAACCGTTAAAAGCTTTGACTACACTGCCAAGCCTTGCTCAAGGCGGTATATAGCTGCCGTGGCTCGCACACAAAGCACAAACAACACATGTGATTTTGACCTTGACCTTGACTTATGACCTTGATATGCAAGAAGCTTCTAAAAGTTGTTTTTATTAGTAAAGTGAAAATGGCTCTATTTTTTTACGCGCGGCTATATTTGTTCTAATAAATGTCATCAAGCTAAGTGCAGCGGCTCATGAGTTATCAACAGTGCTGTTGATTTTAGCCAACTCTAACTTAAACTTCGATCGCGAATACCTCTGGGATGCATCAAGCAGTCGAAAAGCGGAAACAGCGTTATCAACTACGATTTGTTTCACGTTCGACGAAAACATGCAATTAGGTGAAAGTCACTTTGCTCCACCAGCGAATAAAATGATCTCGACCTTTGACCTATGACCTTGAAATTCAATGGAAACTCAATACCAGTACATGTTTGTGCAAAATTTCTTCAAGCTAAGTACAGGAAAAGTAGATCTACCACGCAAGAATAATTATATGATAGAATAGTGACATTTTTACGATAAATGGTAGATTTTTCCGGTACTCTATTTTACCGACTTAAGGGACTGCAATTCTAACTTGGACCCAACTTATGTTTCTGACGCTTTTGACACTGGCCTGCCTATGAACCAGGTTCGTCGTTTTCTCTGTACAGAAAGTTCAAGTCAGCGTCGCTCTCTGCGATGTTTACGCAGTGCTTATATGTCGCCGACTCGCTGAGCCTATAGCCAGTGTCTTAAGCCGTGTTCATAGCGACAAACTCAACTCAACTCAACTGAAGTGACTCACACTGGACCAATGGCAGTGCGCCGCGCTTGGAGATTTCCCACGCTAAGCATTGCAAACATTATAGCGCCAATATGAGGCCAATAGGCCTATGCACTTTACGAAAAAGGAAAGCCGTTGCGGTAATTGCGTTATTTTATTCTTTCAAACTTCATAAGAAAAAGAAACACACGGAGGAGATGCCAAAGAAGTACTTTTCACACGCGGCATTAAGAACAAGATAGGCCTACTTGCATATAGAAGTGGGCCTATACGTTTAATTACGCGCGAAGCCTTGCGAGTTGCGAATGCTAACGCCTAGGTGCTGGCATTATGGTTTCGGTTTAGTAACAATCACTCAGTTCATCACCAAATTCCACGCACTGGAATGGAAAACTAAGTCAGCTGAGTTGAGTTGAGTTCGTCGCTATGAACAAGGCTTTAGTGATATTGATGGAAGCGTATGTACGGCGCTTGTGTGGCTCTTGGGTCGATCAGTCTTGGAGACCGACGACGCACGGCCCTGGACTGTGGACCACCTGCGCTTCATCCTCTTCATCTTCTCTCTCTTTTTCTCTCCCCCTCTGCCTAGCTGGTGCTATGTCTGCGAGTCTTCGAATTAGGTCGACAACTAGCTTGCTTCGTGCCTTGCCTGACAACCATCACTTAGCTTACACTTCTGGTTTTCAATTACATAATGCTTATTTTCACAGCCAACGCATGGTTACCCACTGCGTCAGCTGTCAAAATTAATAACTCAAATTGTGCGTTTTTAAAGGCGTTTGGCACTGAAAATTGATGTGGTTTAGCATAAATATCTGGCATTGATTTTTTAGTTCAGTATATTATGTTGCTGAAAAATTTGCTCACTGACATAACATTTACCATTTTCGAAGGGCTACAATTTTTTGGGAACTGATAAGCTTTTTGGTGCCGTTGTCTGAAAACTTCGTGCAGTCTGCCATGCACCGCACCCTTGTCTACATTAATTTTAGAACTCGTCGTGTAAAAAAAAGAGATCTGATCTCAGGAAGAAGTTTTTTAACGGCCTGGCTTTTGGGTGCCGTGCCGCCAATGTTCGCACCAGCTACGACGACGACTTGCTTGAAGTTACTTTCCCGCGGCATTTCTGGCCTTTGCGCTGCTTTCTCACTGCGCGCGTCAACGCGCGTCAACGCGTGTTGCATCATATTCATGAGCCAACTAATGAAAGTGTCCTAGCCAAACTCATTATTATCATAAATAGAATCTGTGACGAGACGTCCTGTAGTTATTTATCCGCTTTTCTATACGGTGAGGTAACGCTTGGATTAGGGCTTGATTGAAGATGAACAGTCGATTGAGATCGATTGAACAGTTTCGGTCGTCAGCGCTTTGCTGTTGCGGGCCCGTCGACTTGGAATTCGCTGCCAGACAGTCTTCGTAACCCAGAACTGAGTCTCGACACTTTCAAACGTCAGATTAGTTGGCTCATGAATATGCAACACGCGTTGACGCGCGTTGACGCGCGCAGTGAGAAAGCACCTTTAGGCTATACCCCATTTACACGATCAAGCAAACATCAAGCAACCATCAAGCAAATGCATTCAAAATACACGTGCACGACGTGTGCTCTAATTGCTTGATGTTTGCTCGATGTTTGCTTCATCGTGTAAACGGGGTATTACAGTTTGTCAGTAACCGAAGAATAGCGTGTGGCTGATGTCATGATACTGTTGTCAACTTCGACGTGATTGCTGATTTGTTCCAGGCAGGCCGAGGTCGCCAAACGTCGCAACCAAATACACCAGGTCTTGTCAGTCGGTCGTTGCTTACAACTCAATCGCCGCAAGCCCACTAAATACCTCCACACGCCAGATATGGATTGAAAGAGTGAAATAATGAGTTAAACATTGAAGTGAAGCTATGCTGCAACTGTCGAAGCTGGTTTTCGTTAGAGAATTACACTTTTACCTTTTCTTCTTCTGCTAATCGAAGGAACGGCGTGCATGCGCCATGTCCAGTGGCTTTCATCTCCCCAAATCTGTAATCGAAATCAAGCTCAACTTTCCTCTATTTTGGGGCTGAAATCCCCCTCTCACTTTTAAATTCAAGTACCCCCTTAGGCTCCTTTTTATCTAGGGGAGAAGTTTTGTTACTGGAGTACAGGGGAATGAAAAATAGTGGGAGAAGTTTGGTTAAGAGTGTAGATTGCCCAGTGAAAAGGAGGGAAGTTTTGATCTACATCCTTGACAAAACTCCCTGCCCCCATTTTTTCACTGGGCGCACCAGGTACAGTGTATAGGGATAGCAGCCACTGGTCATGGTGTTGGTGAACTCGTGTTTCGCTCTGTGTGTCAACTGGTCAGTCTGGTGCAATCCTATCGCGTATGCCTCCGGCTGCTAGCCCAACATATTCGTACCATTTTGGTCCCCGAAGGTTTGTGTCGTTCTGCGAATCCAATTACCAGCAAATGTCATCAGCTTCAGATTAGATAGGCCTACACAGCACGAATCGGCTACGTGCGGCGTGTGACGGTGTGATCGGTTGTGGAAGGCGGTCAGCGAGTGTAAACGCGCGATTCGTGCATAACATTTGAAAAAGTAGGCCTATCTTCAGTGACATGAACCTTTTCGTGGCGTCTTAGCAGTGGCAATGAGCACTTACACGATTACTCCCCCTTAAATTGTGGGCTGTTGGGAAATTTTATTTTTGTCGGAAAATTGTGGTTCAAAAATGCAAAATTAAGCTGCAAACTACTCCCTTTTGGAAAGATTTAGCGGTAAAAATTGAAAATTGCAGTTGCTCTCTGTCGGAAAATAGCAATTTTTGCACCGCTACTTTTTCAGACCATGATGCTGCTGAACAGGGTTAATGCCGATCGAAAACCTTTTCCCCCAAAACTGACCCAAAAATTCTTACTCGAGTTTTGACAGCAGAATAGCTACTGCGATAAATTGTACCGCAGTTCCGCAGCTATTATTTTGCTGTCGAGATTCGAGTCCAGCCTAAGACAGTTATTTTAGTGGCCTTTTATTTCCCAACCATCAGTCTGACTCGTTTCATAAAATTTTTCGTTGCTTACAATATTGACGTAGCTCCGGACAGTAATGCTCATTATAGGCGGAATCGCTTTAGCGCAAGCAAATTCTGCCTACGGCTGCATATTTCTCCGTAGCGTGGTCTGTCTATTTGTCGTCTGTCGTATGTTACATTCGTGTACCCCGCTTAAAGCGTTCGACGGATATACATGCCATTTGACACTTAGCATGCAGGTAGGCCTACACTTGTGGGGGTCCAATCAGTGGCGTAACTGGCGTAACTTTTCTCTCCCTTTACGCTCCCTTCCTCTCCCGCCTTCTTCTTCTGTCATTTCCTTTTCCTTCTGCCTGTTCTTTTCCCCTCCGCTTACTTTCCCTACAAGTAGGCCTAGGTCTCCTCAATGCAGCTAGCAAGTTAGGGGAGCGCCTGAGCTTACCCAGCGGAGTCCGGAGCAAAGCCAGCATTTTGGCGCCCCGGAAACCTCACATCGAATTTCGTCATTTATCTCTCCGAGTAAAAGTAAACATTATAATTTTGGGCCCCCTAGATCTGCACCCGCCTTGCATTGCGGGGTCTGCGGGTCAGTAGTTACGCCACTGAGTCAAATGAGTTATTGTGTCAGATGGGATCCTGATCTCGCAGGGGAAAGGAGCTTTGAAGGTTGAAGCGAGGAGCGATTCCGCGTTTTAGCAGATAACTTTGGTGCTTGTAATTGGACAGCCTATGCAGATGTGTGATCTGAAACAGTGTAAGATGACGTCGTTTCGTCGATGGAAACAGGTTACATACCGGGTAGCTGCTATTCGACATCGCTCAGTCCAGACACGGACTACATCGTCATCGCCGAGGTGCAAGAGACACGGGTCCCTGGCGGCACTACTCGGCTGCTGGTTTTACCCGTCGACACCGAGATCGTCGCCACTTCGAGCAACATCAACGAGGTCGCCAGCGCCTGCAGACTTCGGCCCAAATATCCACACGGTTAGTCCGCTTGTTCGCCGTTAAATATGCTGTCGCATGCAGCTTTTTCATTTTCACTAGTTGTTGACTATCAGTCATATTTCCTTCTCTTTTTGGTCCGACCGCTAAACTGTAAGCTTAAAGGTCGGCTCTTTGTCGTAGTTGTCATCTGTCCGTCGTTCGTTCGTTTGTCTGTCACGTATGCACTGTGGCTAAACGGTGCAAGGTAGGGCCAAGGTTACTATTAATCACTAATGGGAAGTGGTATATGCCGTTTCAGATGACATAAAAATCATTGACCTTGGATGACCTGCAAGGTCAGTGACAACCAGTACGATCGGCCCCACCCTAGCGACAACTGAGCTTCTTGTTCCTTTTCACTCGTCTGCTTTGCTTTCTTTCCATTATCTTCGCCGGTAAAAACGTGGGCATGTGGCGTGGGTATGTCGCCTCTTGCATGACTATTGTTTATTTATTTTCTCTGTCGCTTTGTAATTGTTTCATAAATGTAGAAAAATGGAGCTCATTTATTTTAGTTTGTGTACGAAGTGGGGCGTCATGCTGACATTTTGGGTCGAAAGACCAAAGGCGAAATTTTACAGATAGTTTCGTGTGGTTACATAATAATAATATTCTGCAAAAGTCCGATGCATGCGTGCTAGGCCTACAGAAAGTCTGGAGTGTTTATACGGTCACTTGCTGCATTGACCTAGCTCGGCATAGATTGTAGTCAGAAGCCGCAGTGGACCGGACGATCGACGCATGCGTCCAGTTTATTGTCGTGCTGTCGACACATTTACGCTGATTAGCTGTCTAAGGTGCGCCGAGCTTGTAAGATTACAGCGCCGGCGTGCAAAGACCAGCTGTTAGCTTCATTTATCAACGCAAGCAGTTTAACGTAGCCTATACGCTGAACGTTAATTTTAGAAAAGTGGGCAAATTTGCGGCTTCTATTGAACGTCCAAAAGCCAAAAATGCTTCGGCTTCAGGGGGGTTTCGCCCCCTGACCTCTGACCAGGGGCTCTGCCTCTGGACCCCCGCACTGGGCATTTTGTTTCGGAGAATACTACAGTATTTATTTTCAGTGTTCCTGATTTGTGTATAATTTCGACCTCGTGACAGAGGTGAGTGGTGCAAGCCAAAAAACACCTGTGGTGCATTTTTATAGAAGGACCGTAATATGGCTTACAATAAGTTTTAAGAACTGTTGTCTGAGTTAATTAAGACGTTGATGATTGACTTTTCAAGCAAAAATTCCAGAGCGGTGAGATATTATTGAGCAAGAACAGTGAACTTGAAGCCAGTGTCATAACATGTTTCATTTTCACGCGTTTGCAAGGTCGAGAAATTTAAATAAATGGTGCTGATTGATGCTGTGAAGTTGTGAGTCTGCTGTGCTGTAGGCGTGAGCGAATGGAACGCCGAAGTGCGGTGTCCGAATACGGCGCCGCCTGGCGAATGTCTCAGCGAACAGGACTTCACGACGACAACGACAACTACTCCGTCGACAACGTCGCTGTACGACTACAACGACGATTACTACTACTACTACACTGAAAATGACATCAACGAATACGTCCACCAACCATTCGTCACTGACCCACCCTTCACCGGTATTCTACGTCAAGGCGCACGCCGTAACTGAGCTGACATGGTTTAGTTTTTGACGAACTGACCAATGGGCAAGCAGAGCGACTCTGTCGGTCATTGGCTGACGCGTACGTGGGCGTAGTCACGTAGGTCACCGACGCCGTTACACGGTGCCTACTGTAATGCATTACTTCTTGCCCATTGTTCAGTTCGTCAAAAACTAAACTCAGTTCAGCAGTTATGTTGCTCTGTAGGCTACGCGCCCTTACATGCAGATAGGTCAACACGTAGGCTTACATTGCATTCAGATTATTGCCTTTCGACCTGTTTTTTCCTTTCGTCTCCTGTTGAGAACTGTAACGCATAATGTCATAAATGATTAGAAACGTGTAATTACGTGCTGTTACGGTTAAGCGTAACATATTACATGCCTCTGAAAACTTAGTGAAGAGATGATAGGGGCTTAGGCCTATAATTATGTCGTGTTTGGTCTTAGATTAATTCAGTGATTAAAATGTACGTTATGTGCAGTAAAAACGATTCTGTAGAAAATAAAACTTCTGTATATCAGCAACGGCGTAACGAAATTGATACAAACCTTCGCAGTTTATACGTTGTACACGAGTGTGTGCCCAGCATGTTTTGTTATACATTTTATTTAAATATCCTGTACGGTTTAATACACACAATGGTTTGAAGTTTACAGTTTGCTTTTCCAAGTGAACATAAGCTTACAGTCGCGCCGCGGATATTCACGAAAAACGAATCAGACTTGGCACAACCTGTTCATGCAGTTCAACAGTTTGTGCAACGTGTCCAAGCTCCAGTTTTTGTCAGAATAACCAGCACTTTTTCCGACTTTGAGTTTCGAATTTGGTACCGGTTTAATCGCTGGAAAGGTAACGACAGTGTATTCGAGTTCTGGCCATCTTCCCATAATTTTATCTGAGCTGTGTTTTGCACTCACAGCTGCAGTGGTCCATGGCCTCGGAAACTGAGATGAGCACGGCTCGCATCGGTCACAGAGCTGTGTTGGTTGTTGGTGATTGACCTTCGTGTGTAGATGCCGGCGAGTCGGCGGCATCTCTGCATAAGACGTCTCCCGACGCTGTGCCGCGGTCCAAGGCATCATCATTCGTCACGAATCACTGGTTCAGCTTGTTAACTGCTCTCTCCTGTCTGGCACATTTGCTGCAGATGCGTTCTCGTTCCCTCTAGTAACTGCAAAAATCATAATATTCGCGTGAACTACTTATGATATTCAATTCATCAATCAGGTGAGCTGGTGCTCGGTTTCTGCAGTAGAACTTTTGTGTTTGATCGCTGTTAAGAGAAAGTTTTTTCTCCACTGGTTTTGAGATCTAAGAGTCGGCATTGTCATATCACGCGTGATATTTCACGGCGTGTGCATTTTTGTATGTATGTTAATAGTCTGTGGTAAATGGTTTACAAAGCCGCTCAGTCTTAAAAACCGGTATTCTGCAAGGTGGGCCAAAAAGTGACACCCCATTTTGGTATTTGAGTTTTCTCTGTTGGTATTTGCACGAATTCTATATGCAATTTTTGTTTACTCTTCGTCCGCTGATGCAAACAAATTCCGTTTTTATGCGAATAAATTGCAATTCGTCTCAACGCTTGGATCAATTAAATTAACTAATGATGAAGGTTGTTTGATTCACGATCTACGTGTACAGAAACACTGCAGTTCCGAAAAAATTACGAAAAAGTTTTCAATTAAATAAGCACATTCAAACTGTGAATGATTGATAGCAAATGTTGCAGTCGTTTTGCAATTTATCTGACGCACAGTTGAAAGGGGTTTGTACTTTTTTGGCCCACCCGGATACACATAGGCTATCCAACTTGTAGGATGTTCGCTCAGTAATGATTGTCTGACGTAATTGTGCAGATGATGCTGCATTTCAAAATTACCGGTAATGTTATTTTATAGTTTTATGCAGTGTTATGCATTTTTTTACCACGGATAGAGCATGCAACTCTTATAGCGTTTATTATGTGGACGTACGGCCGAAACTCTAGATCACGCCGTCACATGGGGTGCTGTTTTGTTGGCAGTCATAGCACTGAAGTAACTTCCTATAAGAAGAAAATTTAGTAGATTTAGTTGCCTGAATGATATAATTAAATCAATTGTCACAATATTGAGTAACATCGGGCAGAAATTATCAGCACCAATTGGTCAGTCTGTGAGCATTTAGCAAGTTTTGAATGAGCTGCAGTATTATACATGGTGGGCCAACAAATGGCACAATGAATTTATATGTCAATAACTTTATCAAATATTAACCAATTTTTTAAACTTTTTCATGGTCGGAATCAGGAGAAAATGTGTAGTAACACTATTACTGAAGATCCCGCCACACCTCATATGTGTTGCTACACTACCTGGTTAAATGTCAGACATCGCACTCAAACTGGCGATGACACGGACCTATTACATAAGATCAACGTTGATCAAGCCTGACCTGTGGCCGTCAAACAGCCCGGACTTACATCCGGTCGATTATGCTGTTTGGGGTGCCTTTCAAAAGATGACCTATCAACCGTTCACGTCAAACAATCTGTTGAAGCAGGCGATCGTCACTGAGTGGAACAGTCGCAGCATTTGGTTCTGAACATTGTGTAGAAACTATGAGATGTGACAGTTACTTTGGACAATAACTGAGGCAATAAACAGGTTGTTTCCAGATGTTAATTTCTTACATTGTGTTGTTACAGATATTGTCTTGTTTTTAATTATTGCTCTTAAGACACTGATATTTTACTATGTAGTGTAGCGACATACTTGAGGTGTGATGGGGGGTTAATGATAGTGTTACTACAATTTTTTTCCTAATTCTGGCAGTGAAAAATTTTGAAAATTGGTTAATATTTGATGAAGTTATTGGCGTATAAAAACATTGTGCTACTTTTTTTGGCCCACCCGATATACCACTATCATGCAGGCCCTAGCAGCGGCAGCCACCGTCAGTTGCATCCGTGATCCAGACATATTACTCATAGATACGATTAGGTTTAACTAGTACTAACAGCTAACAATGGGCATTGATAAAACAGTACCCGGCCTATACCCAGGAGTGTCTCACGTGCAGTGGCCTCACGGGTAGGCTACCAGAAGTCACTAAACTAAATGCAAGATCTCTGAAATCACGGTACGTCCTTTTCTGTCGAATGTACCTCGTGTCTCAAAAGACGTGTGCCACTTTTTTTTAACTACTTTGTGAAACATTGGCCGATTTTAATAATTTTTGGCATGCAACATCAAGAAGAAACCTGACGTAAATAACTGTAATTTTATACACCTCACCTTAATACTGTTGCTACTCTACCTTGTGGAATGCGGAAGATCGTAGTTTGGTCGTTTACGATAATGATTTTATACTGTCTAGCGCATGCGTCGGCTCGGAGAATTATTGAGACCACAGAGTCATTGAAAATTTGTTACTTACTTTAGTTGCTTAACACCAATTGTATTCATTTTGAGATCGTACGTCGACGAACTGAAATGACGCATTAACAGCGAATGAGACGCTTTGAGTCACGCGGTTATTGAGCATGCTGTTGGCAAGTGGCGTCAACGTCTACACGCTTGCGTTCGTGCTGGCGGAGGACATTTTGAGCACATGCTGTAATAAAGATGATGTGATATGACACATGTGATTTTCAAGATTCAATAATTGGCAGTCGTTTTCGTCGCTATTCAGTTAATCATTTTTGAGTTGACGTAAACGGCCAAACTACGACTTTAGCATTTTACAAGGTAGTGTAGCAACAGTATTAAGGTAAGGTGGGCAAAACTATAGTCATTTACATCAAGTTTCTGTGTTGTGTTGCATGCCAAAAATTCTTAGAATTTGCCAATGTTCTACGGAAGTGTTGAAAAAACAACACGTTTTTTGAGACACAGTGCACATTAAGTGGCTGCATGGTGTAGGCCTACGACAATTCAATTTTTTGACATCAGACATGAACATTAAGCAACAGCGTAGATACATTATTACAAATTCAAGGAGAGCATATGTTGTCGACTTTTGGTAAAAATTCACATATGTGTACGTCCATAAACATATCTATCCATTTCAGGACACATCAATGCATTCCATAAATGATATTATAATGTAAGATTTTATTTTATTTCACGGCAGCCGTAGCCTAAATTACGCATGACATAAAACAGGGAACGGATCGACATTCTTCGGCAAGTTTTGTGTGTTTGTAGCATTGTGTCTGCTGTCTGCAACGTGCGTGGTAGATAAAATCAATCAAGTCAAATCAAATATGTTTAATTCAGACAACAAGGTCCATATAAGAGACAGTAATAATAATCATGCTATAGGGCTACAGTCTACTACATAAACTC
>Ga0209671_1006428_pt1 | contig 12062 bp, 9 predicted proteins | sample WorMetHERISLAND2_2_FD_187401 | JGI IMG/M metagenome (GOLD analysis project Ga0209671, IMG submission 187401) | Marine gutless worms symbiont microbial communities from Max Planck institute for Marine Microbiology, Germany - Olavius geniculatus... | ecosystem: Host-associated > Annelida >...
GCAGCTTGCTGAATTAGCTAAATTTTCAAAGAATATCAACTAAATTTAAAATTTTTAAATTACAATTTTGTAATTTATTGCCTGACAATTTGAGTTTATGCGTACACTCTATAAGATTTTAAACCGCAATGTGCCGAGGGCCATCGGCCGCCAATACGCCTGGTTCATTCGCAGAATGCTGGACACAACCGCAATGCGCAATGCAATCGCAATTATTATCGGAGCCCATGATTTCAAATCGTTTGAAGGCACGGGAAGCCCCCGATCACATACCATCCGCAACGTGTATAGAGCCGACTTAACTAAAAATGAGGACGGCTTCATCATTTTTGCGATCGAGGCCGACGGCTTTTTACGGTATATGGTCAGAAACATTGTCGGTACACTGGTTGATGTGGGCCTTGGCAAAATCACTGCCACAAAGTTCAAAGACATTCTGGAGTCCAAAGACCGAACCAACGCCAGTGCCACCGCTCCGGCCCACGGGTTGTTTTTAGTGGAAGTTAAATATTGATATAGCCGCAAAAAGTCGCAAAAAGCACAAAAATCAAATTTCACACTATATATTTTCAGTAGGTTACGAAGTCAAAATTCTCGAATTCTGACTTTTTACGAGACCATCAATATTGAGTTGATCGAATTTTTCATTGCCTGGCAATCTATGGTGTCTTATGGTGCTACCAAAAGAATTAACAGTTAAAAAACTGCAAGGAAATTGTTTATTATGGGTAAATTAAAGCGAAAAAGTTCTGGGTATAGTCCTATCTCAAGGAAAGTACTTTCCATCTTAAGAAAAGAAAAAAATAGGAAAGTGATAGATATTTCTGAATTTAAAAATGCTAAAATACATGCTGAAAATTTAGAAAAGTCTGTGATAACAGAAAACGAGCTTTCCGAACTAGATCCATTACATGGCGTCTATGCTTATGCCCAAAACAAAATTTCAGTTGTTGTCGAACAAATTGCTGGGTTACCGGCCCTTTCGAAACTGACCAATGCCTATGATGATGCCGAGGACATTTATATGCCCTCGGGGCCTCCCATTAGCCCGCTGACCAAGTCCTATTTTTTATGCTGGAGCTTCTTTGATCTTTGCGTAGGGATTAGAAAAGAAACGTTCGGGACCGTTATAATCGACATATGCAGATCATTAAACGTGGACCAGGGGTTGATAAAGATCTTTGAATGCATGCAAAATTCGAGAATGGGCCTTTACGTTCATCAAGGAGTTTCCGAAGGATTAGTCCGCCTAAGGGAGTTAATCACCCATGAACAAATTAACGCTATTGTGCCAAGCGGTTATATGGGTAGGGAGGGTGAAATATGGTTTGCCAGAGTAATGCCGGAGCCCTTTGGCAATTTTAATTTCGGGTATTCAGTTGTTTTTACAACCCCATATATTATTTCGGAAATGCAAAATGGACGATTTATACCCTCGAATGAAAAAAGTTGGGAACTCTTTTTTGCAAGAAATCTTGGGAATACAAGAATTGAAAATAAAAACCGTGCCTATGAGGTTTTTATGAAATTTGGGCAAAACCGGCATTACTGGAATGAGTATATCTTTGAAGGTTATGTCAATCATCAAAATGATATGATATTACTTGCCGGATTTCCCGATATCCCTTCGAGCAGGCCACATTCAGGAGAAAATAGTGAACTATTTTAAATAAAGACACCAATCATCCAATCAACTAATTTTTGGACAATCAGACTGTCATCCGCTTTCGAATCCCAATAGTCCATTATCCCACCGTTCCATTATTCCATTCGGAGTCTAAGGTAGACTCCATCCCTTTGTCGTGAAATCAAAGCCGGAGCCTAACGCGGCCTAGCCTTGTGAAGACGGGCTCTCGGGGCTCGGATTCTTCACTTTATTTAAATTGACAAAAGCCAGAATTTAACCTATAAATTTGTATCTTTGTTTGCTAGACGGCTAACTTCTCAGAAAGTTCGGGCAATCGGTTCGTTTCCCCTATTTTGCAAAGGAGAATTGAGGGGGAACAGGAACGCCTCCCTATTTTGCAAAGAGGGGGATTTTTCCAATGTAGCTCGCAATTATTGAGAACTTACTTCGGGGGCCCTTCATTTCTATCTGACTTTCAGCGGAATTCATTTCATATCTCCGGTTCATTGTTAAATATATCCAGTCGCTCGTTCGCATATTAAAATTAAGAACTCTTCCTAAAAAGATTATGCGACTGCTTAAATATTTGGGGATTTTATGAGCTCAAACACCCAATGCGTGAACCTTGACCCCATAGCACTCCAAATGACTTCCAGCCTTGATTTTAAGGAGGTTCTTTCCACAGTTGCCCAGGGACTCGTGGATGAATTAGGTGCATCTTTTGCAAGGATCTGGCTTCTTGGCGACGGTGACCTGTGTGATCAATGCCACAAAGCCGCGATCTGCAGTGATCGCGATAAATGTCTGCATCTTGAAGCCAGTGCCGGAATCTACACCAACCTGGATGGTGAGTATCGTCGCATACCGCTTGATGGCCCGCCGGCCGGCCGGGTTGCCTCAAGCCACAAACCCATTTGTACCAATAATGTCATTGGCGATAAGAGATTTACAAAGAAAGAGTGGATTAAAATCAATGGCCTTCGTTCCTTTGGAGCTTATCCGCTTATCTTTCGTGAGGAGTTATTGGGTACGGTTGCCATGTTCAGTCAACGAAAAATAACCCAATTTGAATTCAAGCATTTGGCCGGATTTGCAAACCAGGCCGCCGTTGCAATCAAGAATGCACAACTTTTCAGTGAAGTTAAGCGGTTAAAAGACCAGCTTCAAGCAGAATGCGTGTATCTGCGGGAGGAATTGAAATTGCACCACGATTTCGAAGAGATCGTCGGCAACAGTCCCGCTATAAAAAAAATATCAATGGACGTCGAAAAAGTCGCCCCGACGGATGCCACCGTGCTGGTCGAAGGCGAGACCGGCACGGGGAAAGAACTAATTGCCCTGGCAATACATGAATTAAGCCCTCGCAGGGAGCGACCGCTGATCAAAGTAAATTGCGCCGGTCTGGCGCCAAACTTAATTGAGAGCGAGCTTTTCGGGCATGAAAAAGGCGCCTTCACCAATGCCTTTCAACAAAAGATCGGACGATTTGAGCTGGCGGGTGAAGGAACGATCTTTCTGGATGAAATCGGGGATCTGCCGGTTGAAACTCAGGGCAGACTCTTACGGGTGCTCCAGGACAAGACGTTCGAAAGGGTGGGAGGCACGCAAACCATCAATGTGAATGTCAGAGTCATCGCCGCCACCAACCGTAATCTGAAAAAATATATCGAGACGGGCGGATTTCGCAGGGATCTATACTATCGGCTGAATGTTTTCCCGATCACGGTTCCGCCGCTTCGCGACCGCAAGGAAGATATCCCGCTGCTAGTCAACCATTTTGCGATTAAGTACGGTAACAAGTTCAACAAGCCGATGGGTACCATATCGCAAAGGATGATGAGGAAGCTGCGGGCCTATTCATGGCCCGGCAACGTCCGTGAGCTTGAAAACATCATCGAGCGGGCAGTCATCCTGTCACCGGGTCAAAATCTTCAATTAGAAGACGCTTTCAGCCCGGCATTCAAAGAAGAAGCTCAAACCGCTGCTTCAGATAATCTACGCGATGTTGAACGCGCGCATATCATTAAAATCCTTGATGACACCCAGTGGACGATCGAAGGCAAACACGGCGCTGCAACAAAGCTCGGCCTCCATCCCGCCACTCTCAGATCCCGCCTGAAGAAACTCGGCCTTAAACGGCCATTGCCGTGATATATCATGGATTGCCGTGAAATATCATGGATATAGAGTTATTAATTCAGTTTCACCAGGTTCCCGTTCTTCTGCTAAGTATAGGTTAATTTTACTGATTTAAAAAATCCAAGAATACTTCATGACCTGGCATCCATATTGCTCTTCATTTAACAAGGAGGGACTTTATTCTTTTACTGGATTGACTGTTCTTAAGCGTAATTATAGTCGGAGTCTATGAAGTCCGCATCGTTAGACAACCGGGCGTTTATAGTGAAACCGGATTTTGCAATTCGGTTGATTAGTTGTTTGGTTATATGGTTTAAGAGGAATGAAATCTGTTTTTATAACTCACTAGCGGCAAAATTATAAGATCAGGGATTCAACTTATTCTAATAACGATTAACAAATAACCAATAACTCCTAAATGAGAGCGCTTTTCGTTCATTTAGGGTATATTTTACTCAATCAACCTGTCAACCAATCAACTATCCAACGACATCTGCACTAGATTCTCTCACCGCTGATCTGATACTTCCTTCGTCTGACCTCCGTACAATTATTTTTTCCGCAATTATTAGTTTCGCATTTCCGGTTTATCCGGATTAGGGGGCAAAATGTTGAAACGTGCAAAAATTCTATTTCTTAATGTTTTTCCTGCAAGCCGGTCGTGTGCAAGATTACGAGAAATTTTAGAGTCATCTTCGAAACCGGTAATAACAATTCAAGAGCAATCCATTGAGGCCCATAAATCACCCCAAGTTGCCGCAAAGCTTTCCAGCACCATTTCACACCTTCAGCCGGACTTAGTCTTTCTATTTCTGTCTTCCTGTCAATTAGAGCCTACCGGTAAGTTGATTAAAACCATACTTAAAGGGCGGCCGGAACTTCCAATTATGGCGCTGGTTGAAGACTGCAAACCGGATGAGACATTGGCGTTGCTTGAACTCGGGGTGGCCGACTTTATCACGCCACCGATTAAAGCAACCACTGTCCTGCCGCGTTTCTGGCGACTAATCGACAAAATTCGCCGAGATAAGGAAGTTTCATATTCGCTGACGGAAAGGCTCGGTTTAAAACAGTTGATCGGTGAAAGTCCGACGTTTCTGGAGGTGAAAAGAAAAATACCCCTGGTTGCCAAATGCGATACCAGTGTTTTGATTTCCGGAGAAACCGGTACCGGCAAGGAGTTGTGCGCGCGGGCGATCCATTATCTGAGTCCGAGGGTGAATAAGACATTTATTCCGGTTACCTGCGGGGCCATTCCAATGGAATTGATGGAAAACGAGCTGTTTGGGCACACCAAGGGCGCCTATACCGGTGCCGCTTCCTCCAATTCGGGACTCATTCAAGAGGCCGACGGCGGTACATTGTTCCTGGACGATATTGACTGTCTGCCCTATGCGGCCCAGGGCAAACTCCTGCGATTCCTGCAGGAAAAAGAATACCGGCAGCTCGGTTCCACGAAGATCCTTCATGCGGATGTGCGTGTCATCTCAACCACGAATCGCGAATTAGGGGAAGTTGTAGACCAGGGAAATTTTCGCAAAGACCTTTTTTTCCGATTGAATATCGTTCCGCTCAAACTGCCGCCGCTCCACAACCGGCGCGAGGATATTCCCCTGCTGGCTGGCCATTTTCTGGCAAAGTACGCTGAGGAATTTGACAGGCAGGTATTGGAATTTGCGACGGAAGCCATGGAGAAACTTCTGATGTACGATTGGCCGGGTAATGTGCGTGAATTGGAACACGTGGTCGAAAGAGCCGTGGTGCTCTCGGAAAGAGAGGTCATCGGGGCAGCGGAAATTATATTGCCGCAGTCCAGCGCTGCCCAGCAACGGGAATCGTTTAAAGAAGCTAAGGCTAGGGTGGTTGCCCAATTTGAGCGCTCCTACATTCAAGGGCTCTTACTCGCCCATCACGGCAACATCACCAGGGCAGCCAAAGCCGCCCAAAAAAATCCACGCGCCTTTTGGCATCTGATCTATAAACACGATATAGATGCTCAAAGTTTCAGAGCAAAATAGTTGAGATAAAGCGTACAACATATGTTGTGAGTTGTTGTTTGTCAGTTGTGGATTCACTTAATGTCAGTTGTGAGTTGTCAGTTGTCGGTTGCGATTAAAAGGACGTTGACCAGATTTTATAGCCCTCACTAATACTAATAAGGTCATAATAATTTAACATGGTTTTCTGCAGCAGGCTGATTGTTTCTCATTTGCCGGTGCTTGTATCCCGACTTGGCAGGGCCTCTCACCGGCAAGGGAACAGAAAACTTCCCTCTGCATACTCTGCGGCTCTGCGGTGAAAAAATTTTATTTTCTAGTCTGATATTTGCATGATTTCCCAATGACATTTTTATCATATCCTTAACCCGCCATGATTACTACAGTAATGGTCTTTCCACAACAGACACCCTGACATTTATATCAGACTTTAGACAGAAGAGTCATAGCAAGTAAATCGCTTGAAATTCATTCCCCATTTTTTTCAAAATTCCTCCAAACGTTGATTCGTCAACAACTGCAGCTGGTTTCAACATAAGGTCATGCCTGCCCGTTGCCCCAGTGGTATGAAAGTTGCTCAACGGAATATAGAGGGAAAGAGAAAACTCCGGATGGACCAGAGCCAATTCGACAGCGAGATGTTGCAAGTTTTGTGTGACATCCTTGCCTACGCGACCGAATATCCTGATTCCGGTGACACGGTAGAAGGAATTTTTCAGTGGTGGCTGTTGCGGCAAGAGATCAAGCATAAGGAATCACTGGTCAGGAAGGCGCTTGCCGAACTTGTGGCAAGGGGATTGATGAACGAGCGCCAGGGGCGTAATGGCCGAATTCGCTACCAAGTCAATCCAGATAAGCAAAAAGAAATTGAAGCCTTCATCAATCAGAAAACGGAATCCAAGAAACGCAATAGTTCGAGATGACCGATGTACAGGGCCGAGCAAAATAAATCCACATAAGTGACAATTTAGATTGGGAAAACACTTTCGCAGCTGTAATCAGATTCAGCCTGAGGAATTCCGAAAGCGACCAAACGTTTGAAAGATGAGATACAGCAGGTTCCTAAGGGCCGTTCTCTCAAAGATCGCCATACTTTTAGGACCTATACATCATAATAGTAGTTTTTACGTTTAACCTTTAAGTAATATAAAACATGCAGGGAGGGTTAAAATCATGCAAAGAGAATCTCTTAGTGTAGAATGGAAAAACTCTGGTGGTAGAAATCCTGATAGCCCAAATAATCCTTCGTTTGTCTACAGCATTGAACAAACCTCGGATGTAATTATTGAGCTTGAAGCAAGCGGAGCTGTTTCTAATCCTGATCCATATTTGTACCTTTTGAATGCCCAGGGTGTCGTTATTAAGCAAGATGATGACACAGGGACGGGTCGAAATGCTAAATTGGTATACAAAAATTTACATAAAGGATCATATCAGATAGTAGCGGCAACATACAGATCAGGTATTAGGGATACAGGGGTACTGTCATGGAATGTTGGAGATGTTGCGCCAATGGCAGATGAAGTTACCGTTAACTGGGAAAATTCAGGAGGACGGAATCCAACGAGCGCACACAATCCACAATACGTCTATATATTACATCACCCACAAACGGTTACTTTTCACCTCATCTCCGACAATATAGACACGTTTCTATATTTATTAGATAGAGATGGTAGTGTAATCGCTAGTGATAACGATAGTGGAGCCACGCGTGATGCCAAGATAAGTAAAAACCTCTCAGAAAATTCCGGGGTTTACCGCGTGGTGGCTGCAACCTATCGGGATGGTCAAACAGGCCAAGGAACCCTATCTGCTAGTGCAGGCAACTTTATTCAATTGCCCGAAGCTGGTTCTCCCGGAGTAAATACTGCCAAATTACTAGACAATTTACAACAGATGAACCAAAATACAGAACAAATTCAAGGAAAAGTGAGAAGTATAGACAGTACGCTTCGAGATTCGCATGAACGACTATTGATTAGTAAGCAAGTCGCAGATAATCTCACAAAACTAGATAATTATTTGGACACTGTTTCCGACTTCCTGAGTATGGTAAGAATTATTCCAAGTATCAGTAGCCCTGCACAAAGAATTAAAAGAACTATTGATACTTACCGTAAACCTGTCACCCGTGCAAAGGGGGTTGCAGGTAAATTTGAAAGACGAATCAAGCCCATCAGGGATACAGTAGAGCAAATGCAGCAAAAAACCGAGCAGGCAGATTCACATTTAAATGTTTTGATCGACAAGGAAAAAACTTTCAATTCCGCACTCGATCATGCCAGAAGATGTGTCGCTGCCTTACCGGAATCTAGTATAAAGCAACAATCGCAGGATCTAATGGAAACTTTTTCTAAGAATGCAGATCCGCCTGTTGTAACAATCGACCAGGTGCAGGTTACAATCTTAAATGCAGCTCAGGAGGTCGAAACCAAACTGCACTCCATTCGAGACGAAATAAGTAACTTAGTCAGGTTAAATAACTTCATCTTGAATGTATTCGAAGTTTTACATCCATTTCTCGAGGCATTAACAGAGTTGAGAAATGCATTGAATCATACTATTCATGTCCCCTATCCAAGTATGGAATGGCAATGCAAAGAGGTATATTATGCAAGTTGGTTTGGTGCCAATTGGTCACAAAGAGTTTGCGGTCCTGTTCCTGTAATGAAAACTTGGAGCTTCACTATTAAGCGGATTTTAGACGGTCTCCACCATATTTTGCAGCCTGTTATAACTGCTTTAGAAGCAGGGATGAACGCTGTACTGAATCCGATATTAGATAAGTTGAACCTAGACCTGACACTTCCTGAAATTCCAGGGCTATCTGGATTAGAAAGTGTATTTAATAGCTTGATCAATGACATCAAGGGAATTATTTCTATTGTAACTGAATTTAACCTGAAAATAGAGGGCCTCAATCTTGACGCGCTAAATCAATACCTAAATGAATTAAAGAAAATGTATAGTCAGTGTCTTCAGAACACAAAACAATTGGGGTAAAGTCCGTTCATTCTTTTATGAGACCACTACCTCTGGTCTATAAAAACGAAATCCAGGTGAAATTGTTAATTAATCGGCTATGAATAACATCCCAGTACACCGCCAAGTGCCTTGACAGCACCCAGTAGCATGCCTGGTTCACGCAGTGATTTTTTACTTATTGGCATCGTATTTTTTTCTTCTTTAGTATTTCGCAATTTACGAATACGTAAAGATTCATCGCAGTATCTCGCAAAATAATCAGCCATATTATCAAGACTGCCGCCATAGACTACGTTAACATATTGTTGACAGTCAAGATTGGCGACAAGGAATTCTTCATGACGCGCTGCTTGAACATGCCGGGTCAGTTTTTTGGTTCCCAGTTTTCGACGCCATCCGGCTTTGGTTTTGCCAAATCGATGCTCGGGTATGTTATTGGTTCGATCCAGCAAGAGGACCTGTTTGGTTGCTGGCACAAAGATTAGATGCCCCACGAGTTTGTCTGAATACTTTTCTAAGTAATCAATTACGATCTGTGAACTTTTAACAATCACCGGATCTTTGCCGGTTGTTCTGCTTTGCAATTGTTGGCGAAATTCATTGAGCCTTTTCTCGATTTGACTGGCATCTTCAATGGTCGAATGCGGAGGGCGTTGGCGAAGAATTGGTTTGCCATCAACTCTTTTGAACCGTAAGATATCTCTGAGTTCTTTAAAAATCGCAACTTGCTTTTCAAGTTCTTTTGCCGTGTTGACCAAGTCTTGATCATTTCTGACAGGCTCTAAAACACGCACAATACTTACCAATGTGTGCTTTTCTCTGCCTTTAAACGAGGCAGTAGCAAGCAGTTGTTTTAGTGAATCATAAACTTCAACACAGCGACCGTAGAAGACAACACTGGGTTGGTCAAATGGAAAATATTCGCCTTTCAATTCACAGCAATAATCGTCTAACCATCGAAAAATAAAATACGTCAAGTATTTTAGGATCATCACATGATCAAATCGCAGCGCGCTATCTGGATTGTTTAAAATTTCATGCAACTGTTTTTCTTCGATCGGTGGCACATTTTTGCTGCGTCTGACCAATCCATTGCGCAATGATTTGAGCCCCGACCTTATTTTCAGCTTGCGCAAAAGGCAAGTCAGTTGCTGGTGAGTTTCTTTAAAAAGCAGCTTGCCGACATTTTCCAGAAAGTGATACTGGCAGATCAGGTCTAACACCTCACCAAACACTTCAGCTCTGGCGATATCAATGTTTTGGCTTAAATCTCGCATCGTCGCCAACGGAACTCCGTAAAACGTTTTGCATTTATCAAAAAATTGCTTGAGGTCATTAACATTTTCCGTCGGTATTCGGCAGGTTAAAAGAACAATGCCACTGATCTCGTCAATGGCGGTAAATAGAATATCGGTGCCGACCTCACAGGTTCCATCAAAATGGGCGACATATCCGCCATTGTCAGCTAACATTTGCCGAATCACTGCCACATTGGCATAGTGAACCGCGGCCAGATAATCAAGGAAACGATTGGCAAGATCGTTTATGCTGCTTTCCGGCAAAGCTAAACCATAGCTGTTTTGAATGTGTTTTTTAATTTCGTTGTTTTGACGGTGACGCTGAAAGCGTTGAAGCCCAACTTCTACAATGATGTCATAAGCGTAATTGCTATGGGGCGGTACTAGGGCGTCTATCTTTTCATAACGATATTCTCTTTTACAATCCGGACACTTTCTGATTTGATGTTTCAACACCGGCTGGCCAAGTAAAATTCCCACCGGATAGCGCTTGACAGTTCTTTGACTTCGCAATTTGCGATTATCGCAGTGATCACAGAGCTGATTACCGCTAACATTCAAAACATAATTTTGTGGTAAGCAACAATAATCCGGCAAAGGGCTATGAACTTGACCAATCAAATCTGCTCGAAGCTTTAGCATTTTTATCGATTTTTTTTTGTCAGCTGATAATGCTGCAATATGGCCCTAATCTCAGTGGGGGTAACTTTTATGCCTTTACGGCAAACACGCCGTGCCAGTTGCTGGGGTTGCAATTCAACTCGCTGTATCAGTTCTACTAAAACCGCTATAATCCGTTCTGGTTCCGGCAACTGACGATGTTTGTCTTTTGTTAAAGCGGCTCTATTGCCTAATTGTCTGTGCCGCTCATCGGCGTTTGTTTGTAAATAAACAAATATACCATCTACTTTTTCTCGATACAGTTTGCCTTGCTGATAAAGTTTGGAAAGCATGGCTATAACATTGACACCGAGAAGTTGCTGCAGTTCATTTTTTTCTAATCCGCATCGGCTGTTAAAAACCACCGCCACCACCGTATTGGTTAACGAACCATATTTGCTGAAACAAACTTTGCGATATGACCATAGTCCATTTTTGTCAAAAACCGGGATATCGCTAAGGGTGTAATATTTAGCGTTGAAATTATAGCTTGTGAGGTATCCATGTTTGCTGAGTATGCGCCATGCGGTCATATCCGAACAACCGCAACTCTGAGTTAACTGCTTTTTGGTGAGAATTTTGTGTTTATAAAACAATGCAACGATGTCTTTTTCGGTGAACTTTTTAGGTCTCATAAGGGGCCTTATAGTTATGATATAGTATAAATATAATTTTACAAAAATAAATTATACTATATCATAAAGAGGACCTAATCCACAACCTCTAATCTACAGAATAGCGGCTTAGCAACTAGTGTTTGACCTTTAATGAAATAGACGAAATGAGTTTATCTAACTGATATTTATACATATAACTTGATATAAATCTCATCGTTGACCAATCGATTCTCGCATGTTTAAATGCCTTGGCATGGCAATGAAATGGTATAGTATTAATCATGATATTTGCTTTAATTGCCTGATAATTATTATGATAGTGTTTGGTTCACTCACATTTCGTTTCAGTAGCCCTTAAACCTGCTGCCCCGCCCTCTGTGATGAAATCATCCGGTTAGTGCGGAATGTGCAACAGCTTGAATCCGTCCTGAAAAGGGAGAAGGAAAATTTAGACTATTTATAGGACGATATAGGGTCAAAGCTTGAATAGTGAATTAGATAGATAAGTTATGACATAATTCACTATTCAAGCTTTGACCCTCGTGGTCTCTCAGGATATGCCCCCGCTTTTAATAACCCAGCCCATTGAATTCAAATGATACGTATTATCCTACAGGGTCATTCTGGAGTTAGATTCTATAACCGGCTGATATCATATTATAAATTTAACACATTCACTCATAATTGTATCAGTATTTCAGCGGAAAAATCAACTGCAAGATTTCTAACCCATTGA
>Ga0209671_1006434_pt1 | contig 12058 bp, 7 predicted proteins | sample WorMetHERISLAND2_2_FD_187401 | JGI IMG/M metagenome (GOLD analysis project Ga0209671, IMG submission 187401) | Marine gutless worms symbiont microbial communities from Max Planck institute for Marine Microbiology, Germany - Olavius geniculatus... | ecosystem: Host-associated > Annelida >...
TAATAATAGTAATTATTATTAGCATAATCGGGTCCCTTTTTGCAATATAATGGTTGTCATCTTTTATTTAATATAAAGTGAAGAAAACAGACACAAACAAGCATAACATTTTTCTTGTTTTTTTGGGAAATACTACTGAAGTCCGGTAACTATTTGGATCGGTCAGTTAACGCTTGATACAAGTTGTTTCAGAGGCTGATCAAGTCAAAGCGATATACGTGCCACCTGCGCAAAACGCATGTTGCATCACATCTGTGACATCGTATGAAAAAAACGCTAAGCTATTATCATGCGGTCATTCAGATAAGCCGCATTACAGATCTTGCCTGTCTGTCCGTTTGTTTGTCCGTCCTTTCTTTTGTCTCGGAAGTACATGCTCTTTACTCAAAAGCAGAAAATAATCGGTAAGTCGATTTTTAGTTTAAATGTTAAAGGTCAGAATTGGAGTCAGGTTTAGGTTACAACTGCACAGTAGTTAGGCGGACGGTCGCATATTTTGTCGGCACATGGCGTAGCAACATCTTGGCTTGTTTGATTATCTGCTGTCTCAGCTGAGGGATGTGATGAAGCGGACGACGGACAAGTGGTTGAGTCTATTCGACGAGGAACTTCGTCAGTTTCTGCCGACGTTTCACATCTCACTGATACTCGACGATAACAAGATGCAACTCTATCCAAACGCTGATGATGTGCTGAAACTCGTTACATACGTAGTGGAGGAAGCCGCCAACACGTTCCAATCGGTCAGATTAACTAAATAGGCCTATGTGTTTTAATAGCAGACAGTACTTAAGTAACGCTCGATCTATTGGCACAGTTGTCGTCCGTCCGTCTGTCTGTTCGTCTGTCTGTCACGGATGTATTGTGGCTAAACGATGCAACATAGGGCTAATGTTGTTATTGATCACTAATAGGAAGTCCCATATTGGCTTTGATATAACATGAAAATCATTGACCTTGGATGACCTTGAAGGGTTATAACGCACTGTGGTATGCCAGTCGTGCGGTATTGTGGCTAAACGGTGAGTCATAGGAGGTCAGCGATGGTACCATCGAATAGGGTGGTAGTGACTTTCTATAGGCTGCCAGTAGTAACAATGTGTCCATCTGTAGCGGTTTGGCCGCAGTTTTTAATGGAAAGTCTTAAGCTATAAATGGCCGTATCTCGAAAACGGTGAAAGATTAAACCAAGGTTTCTGCTAATCACTAATAGAAAGTAACATACGCCCTTTAAGATAAAATGAAAATTATCGACCTTCGATGACCTTGAAGGTCACTGATAACTAGTATGGTCGGCTATCCTAGCGACAGCTAGGCTTCTTGTTTCTTTAAACCGTGCAGCTGCGTTGTGTGAACATTTCTGGAATCTGGACGCTGCCAGCTCCGTTCCTCTGCAACCAACGCAGCTGTTGTCATAAGGACAAAGACTCAGTAACTTCAGGAAGCGCGCCTTTTCTGAGTTGGTGGCGTGGCATAGCGGTAACGCGTTTCGTCCGATTAACGAAGTTACTCTACGCCAGGCCATGTCTGCGGGCAGATAACCCATCTCGGTATGTAACCAGCCGCCTAGGTCAACTCAGCCTTCCATCCCTCCGGGATAGGTAAATCGAGTACCGGCCTATCTGGCCTATCTGGCTGGGGTTAAGTCGGGGCGCGTTCACTTGTGTCCGGTGGCAGGTAACACTGTGTGATTTCATATGGCATATAGCTCTGAGATGGGCCCTCCATAAAGAGCTATATAAGCACTACCTCTGTCCGCAATCCAAGTGTCTGGAATCAGATTTCTGCCCACATCAGAAACCTTCATTCTGCTTCGGCTTTTAGCAAAGCTATATGTTTCCGCAACTCCAAACATTGTAAACTTTGTAAGGCGGGTGGCACACGGCCCAATATCTGCGCCCATGTTTCCGGTGCCAGATTCCGATGGCAGAGAACTTGAGTCGTGTGCCATCAACCCACCGCGCTATCGGTCTCATTGCCGTAGATAGGACACTATCGTTTTTACGTTTACGTTTTCCATGCGGTTCGTGATCGCTAATCGTTTTTCCTAGAAATTGCTATCACGTCACTCTACTGAAGAACGGTACCGTTCTCATTGTTACAATATGTTACTGTTGTTTCAAAGGTGCCCAGTATTCGTACGTGGCTAAACAGCAACAATGGCGAGTACGATTACATCGACGTTCATCTCGATGAGAAATACTTGAAGACGGCGTACGAACGACTGCAGAACATTGCCCAGGGTCTGCTGAAAGAGCCCATCGCACATCAGCGTTGGTTCCGTAAGTTCGTCCCATCTGTTACTTTTATTTTACAATAGTGGGCCGTTTGATAAATTTTCGAGCTTATGCGATTTCTTCGGTTTGTTAAGTTCCGTTGTGAATACGAAGATTTCGATGTCACCATTATACCCAGTGGAGTAGAATATTGACTTAATAAATAACATCCAGCGAAAGATTTTAAATTTTTTAACGGTCTCGGAGTAATATGTCGTGGCTACACGCACCGATTTTCTCGTCCGAGAAGCTCGGACAACACCTCAGAGGAAAAAATCGGTGCGTGTAGACACGGCATTAGACGTTAGATTGACTTCGTGCAAATTGGTGTTTGCTTGTCGACAGAGGAGCACTACGCGTATCTGGTCAACGGAGAAGCACAGGCGGAGATCCAGCAATTCATGAGCGTTGATCATTCAGCCGAAGAATATAGCGAGGTTCTGTCGACTGCAATAATATAGTGTTTACACAATCCATCAAACGTCCAGCTCCATTACAACATATGGCAGCAAACGTCCAGCAAATTTCAGGCAAACGTCCAGCATTACGGTTGCTGAAAGTTTGCTGAACGTTTGCTGGATCGTGTAAACACCTCATAACTCTCGTTATTGTTTCTGCATCATAAAAGCCACCGCGTTTGTAGCTTTGACGCATTTTTGATGATGATGACGATGATGATAAATGACAAATAAACTTTAGCGTGGCTTTTTTTCGTATAATACTATTTAAACGTACATATACACGCACGGTGTGACCGCGTATAAACGACTTTGGCTGAATACGCTGCAGTGTAAAACGCGAGTGTACGTAAATCGAGTTGTAAAGAAATCTGCAAAATTCATATCGAGCTGATCAAATACAAGTTTGTATGAAAGCCTAAATAACAAATTTATAAGCTTAAAGGTGGTGTTATAGCTCTTAATGGAAGCCCATTTTAGAGCTACGGAGCGTCACCTGCCGTACGGAATCACATAGTGTTACTTGCCATCTGACAGGTGAACGCGCCTCGCTTTAACCACACCCAGATAGGCCGGTACTCGATTTACCTACCCCGGAGGGATGGAAGGCTGAGTTAACCTAGGCGGCTGGTTATACACGGTGTTTCATAAAAAGGGACCCCTTTTTCTTTCCTTCGTAATTTACTAAAATAATGAGCAATTTACATGAAATTTTTACCAGTTGTAGCTCAAGAAATACTAATTTAAAATATTTTAACGAAATGTGGCAGTTTATTAAACGTTCTTTGCTAATCGTGATGTAACGCTGACGTCATAATATGTCACGGGTACGAACTTTCACATGTTCGAGTAAGACAGTGCACTACCACACCGAGCTTGCAAGATGGTTGAGTTTTGGATCACGAGACGCCTGATTTCGTGTGTCCATATTAGTCAATGCTGACACGATAAACATTTTTATGAGCGAACCAGATTAAGTTTACCATCGAAGCAGGGTAGCAACTGACAACACCAGTTGAGACTATCAAGCTTGTACCCGTGACACATTATGACGACAGCATTACGTTGCAACTAGCAAGGAATATTTAATTAACTGCCGTAATTTGTTAAAATATTTTGAATTTTCCTTAGCTACAACTGGTAAAAATTTTGTGTAAATTGATCATCAATTGAGTGAATTATGAAAGAAAAAACAAAAAGGGGTTCTTTTTATGAAACACCGTGTATACGGAGATGGTATATCTGCCCGCAGACAGTCACCCATCTAAGTACTAACCGGGCCCGGCGTAGAGTAACTTCGTTGATCGGATCAAACGCCTTACCGTTACGTTACGCCACCGGCCCAGTTAGCACAAATCAGCACCCAAACGTCTTATTTTAGATTTTCAGTTTAAGGTTTAAAGAGTCGCTATTTTTGTGCCATGAACTCGCTTTGTGAAACGTTTCTGTACTGCTTCGAATGCGTACTTAATATCTTTCATTAAGAACGGGTTCCATACAACGCTGTTGTACTTCAGAACGGGTCTTACATACATTTTAATAAATGATCGCTTATAGTTCGTTGTTCTGGTGCAGTATACGGAGAGGTTCTACGAGTTGTCAAAAGAAGTGATGGCTTTGGACGGAGTGATTCACTATGATATGATCTACCTCGACTGCGATGATATCAAGCACGAACTGTCCAAGCTCGCCACTTCGCTCGGACAGTCCGTCCATGAAAAACTTGCCGCCACGCATCGCGCCGAAAACTCCAGGTATCGTTATTGTATGGCTGTCTTGTAGGCCGCATTACGCGTTTTGCACAGTTGCCCGTCCGTCTGTTTGTCTTTCCGTCCGGACGGGCTTCTAAAACGGCCGCTCCGACATTGTGTAAAACTGTGATAACTTTTTCTTGCGGAACACGTTGACAGGGGATAAAACGCTGACAAATCAGTGCCAATTTTTCGTAATTTAGCCTACATCAGTTCACGCAAAGTACTTCTTGCAATTGATTGTGATGTTTGTGGCATTTTTTGCTCAGAATCTGCACCGAATTTCAAGCGATCTTTGACCGAGCGTCGAAAACGCCTGAGTCGTCAGAGCAGCTTGTCGAGATGATTGATTTCATCGACAGTGCTCGCAACGTGGAACTCGTCCAACTCACAGAGTCCGTCAAAGTGTGTCTACGGTTCACGTTGTTGACTTGACATTCGTTATTATACCTGAAAAAATACTCAAAAAAGTACTAGCTGTTGGTATGTGTGCCTGACTGTCTGTTTGTCTGTTGTCCGTCCATTCATCACACGCTAATCACAGGCGCGCGGTAGCGCAGCCCTGTGTTAATGGCGACCGGCTAAGTAAAGGGAGAATGGCAAAATTCGACCCCGCGCAGATCCGAAACTCCTCAACCGATCGACACAAAATTTGAAGCAGGTGATTATGTCAGCGAGACGACCCTCCGTGCAAAATTTCGTGCAAATCCGTCCATCGGGGGCTTCTCGGCAAATGGGTGAAATATAACGAAAATTTTTTAGTATATATATGCCTTTTTTGTTGACCGACCTACAGGTCAGACCGCCCGGCGGATTTTCACGCGCGATAGCTCAAACAACGCGGCCTCACGCAAAAGTCAAACCTTTTCGGGAACTGAAATTCGAAGTTAATATTTAACCCTTGAAAAATTTTCCCAAAGTCGAAAATTGGGACCAAAACGGACTTAGAAATTTTCGGCCAAAACGTTCCTGTATAAAAATTTCACATATAAACGGCCCCTAATCCTTATCATAGGCCCATAAAAGTTGTATAGTGAATAGGCAGTATGGCCTCGGGAATTCCAAATATGTGGTTATTTTGGACCCCCTGCCTACAGGTCACGCGAAATGGAGCATGCGCAGTGAACTTTTGGCCTTTAACATGGGCAAATGCAACTTTGAGGCTTTATATCTTCTTAATGGTGCAAGATAGACGCATGGTTCCAATGGACCACCAATAGGAAACCATATATGCAGAGTTTAATGGTTACGTGACCGATGACGTCACGTGACCTTAAAAGTCAAACTCGTGACTTCAAAATCTTTGACGCCCCATATCTCCGTATCCATGCAAGATAGACGCATGGTTATCATTGACCACCAAAAGGAAAGTGCCCACGCCGAGTCCGATGGTCACGTGATCGATGACGTTACGTGACCCCAAAAGGTCAAGGTCGTGATCCCAATATCTTTGGGACTTTAAATTTCCTTAACGGTACAAATAGATGCATGGTTACAATGGACCACCAAGAGGAAACCACTTATGCAGAGTCCAATGGTCACATGACCGATGACGTCACGTGACCCCTAAAAATCAAAATCGTGACCCCAAAATATTTAAGGTTCAGTGTCTTCATGGCCGTGGAAAGCAGATGGTTTATAATTGACCATCAACATAAAAATTTGTTACTGTAATAAAACTGCAAATATAAATATACAAAACATCAGTTTATACACTTGTTAACGGCGACATGCAATGAGTGACACATCGAAAACAGCAAAAATCATAAAAAAGGTGATATTATTCAACAGCAAATTGACAGTTAGACGATGTCCTTCTGTCCATAGCGAGCCGTATTGACTAGGCGACGGCGTGCTGACGCCGATCCAGACCCCATTGCGTTTTTGTTTTCCGGATAATGTCGATAACACTACAGCACCTAGATTTTACGCGCAAAAGCAGCTACTGCTTTCAGCGCGTCTTAGCAATCGCAATTCTGTCCGTCCGTTCGTCCGTCCGTCTGTCCTTCCGTCTGTCACACGGGTGGATTAGTCAAAAACGGTGCAAGCTAGGATCACCAAATTTTCACCTTCGGCTGCCTGGAAGACTCTAGTTTCAGGAACCGTAAAACTTTTCCATCAAGTCGAAGGGGGTAACCTCGATCGACGGCGCTAAATGAGAGGGGGTGGGAAAATTTGCGATTTTGGCCAATATGTCGCTGTATCTCAATAACGGTGAGAGATAGGGCCTAGGTTACTATTAATCACTAATAGGAAGTCGTACACTGGCTTTCGATTGCCACCGAATTCAATGACCTTGGATGACCTTGAACACTAAAATAGGGTTTTTATGGATTTTTTTGGCGATTTTGGGCTGCGAGACACTTTTCAAGAGCGAACTGCGTTGAAACAAATTGAGATAGACATAGACAAGCTGCCTATGAAATTCTTAGCATTGAACGTAGATTTCGATGGTCTAAGTCTCGATTTTCTAGGTTCAAGGAAACCTGCGCACGAGGGCATCAAAGAGCGGTATTCCCGTAAAAGTCGTTATTTTACCGTTGTTGGCCAGTCTTTCGTGAAAACAGCTGGAGATAGACTGACAGTTTGCGAACAAGAACTATTATGGGCTTTCGCGCGTCTCGTGAGCTTTAGCTCAAATTTCTTGTTCCATGCAGGACAGTAATGTACAACAGAACACAAAGAATCCATATTTTTTCGTTTACATATAGCCATAGAGACATTAAAACAAAGTGCTTATCTGTGTTACTGTACGGACTCGAAGTCTGCTCCCTAACAAAAGCTGACCAGCGTTCACTTGACTTTGCAGTCATACGTTTTTTAATGAAACTATTCTGCACTTCGAACATGGTAATAATTAATGCATGTTTAAGCTACTTTGATTTTAGACTTCCAAGTGAATTGTTGCTCAAAAGGTACGAGAAATACTTAGTAAAAAGGGTTTTTCATAGTTGTTGCTGTCGATGCGTGTCGCTGTCGGTGGGCCTATTATGTTCTGTGTTAAACTACGAACTATTCAGCTATATATATAAACTGTATGAACTGTAATTAGTTGAGTTTTTTTCTTTTATTTTGTATTTATTTGCTACCTTTGATGGTGAATAAAGATGTATATAAAGTTTTTCTTGTGTCTTTGCGCTATAGGCCTATAAATCGATCTTGCATTGTATTGTAGGCCTATCGCATGCGATTTCGTAAGCGGTCGTAGTTAGCAGTTGTAACGTCCGCTTGGTGACGGCTTGTTGGTTACGCTACGGCGCAGCTGATCGCTTGCACGAGTTATGACTATTAATCACCTCACGGTGGCGTCGGGCGCCCTGTGAAACCAAACGGCGCATGCGTGGTCTGCTTTATAGCCGATGTTGCGTGACAGCCAGCTCGCGGGTTCCATCTATAGTCCGGATATGTGGCGCAAAGTCACGCCTGAGTAGCTGCAGTTCGACTGCGGAATCGACAATAATTGTTCGCCAGTCACTCGTGGTGGCGGCTGTGTAATTATTATAGCACGAATCAACCTATAGTTAACTGGTTTGTTTCGTCTCATTCTTGGCCCGAATTCTTTCTTAATTCCATGTTTCGCCATTATCTGGGGTTGTAAAGTTTTAAAAATTCTTCGTCGGAATATGATGTCTTTTGTATTTGAACAGAAAGTTGGTAAGTCTAGCCACTGGTTAGGATTCTGTAGCGTATCGTTATTTAAAACTGGTGTTATTTTTGAGTAGCACATTTGGACCTTTTTTGTGTATTTAACCATACACACAAAAGTGATAAACTTACGACTGTACAGAAATGTTTTGTAGTTTATATTTTTAATGTTTTGTAACAGTAACAATTGGATTTTGACTGATCAAGACGACAGACGGACTGTCGTAACGCCTCATGCCTTGTCTGACTAAAACAAAGGAATAATTACGCTTCGGTTTCGATTTCCTTGTTGCGGCATTAGGTGCGATATCGTTGGAGTGTCGCGATATAGACTATACGCAGGGGGTCCAGTTATCGAAAGCTGGGAACTGAAACAAAAAGAAATTACGGCTATCGTTTTCCGAACAGAACGAACACTTGCTGAACTGAACTGTAACTGGACATGCTTTGTACATTGCGCAAAAAAAAACTGAAATAAAATAAACAGAACTGCCAGTTAGTTTGCCTTGTACAATCCGTGCATAGAAAGCAACTGAACTGGTAGATCGTTTCAGTTCAGTTCAGTCTTAGCTCTGTCGTTTTATACCCCGTTAAAAAGGACCGAGCAAACATCGAGCAGACATCGAGCAAACGTCGAGCAAATATGAAGCATGCATAAAGCATAGCCTATACGAAACGAAACAATCATCAAGCAAACATCGAGCAAACATCGCGCAATTATATGATGTTAGGTGGACGAGCCAGTTCGTCGAGCCAGCTTCATCGTGTAAAGATGCTTTGATGTTGACCGATGACGTCACATGTGACGTCACAGGAGCCTGGCGCATCACGGGAAAGCTTGCAGCTGACACCCGCCGGCTACCGACGACAAGATGCCATGCCAAGATGTGTGCCAGCGTGTGCGGTATAGGGAGGGGTCGAAATATATCGATATGTCGTTTCCTTTGAGGAAATGATCGAAATGTTTTGCACAAAGATTTTCTGTTCGTTTAGGCGTATGCAAAGCGACAGAAATGACCTGAACTAAAATATCGCGATATTCGGCAAAAATCGATGGCGTATCGGGAAACAGAAATTCTGACATGAACCCATCACTAGTATGTGGGCGTGCACTAATGAATGACTTGAGTTCTGTGTGTCATGCTTCATCAGACAGCTGTACCACCCAAGTAGTATTCTTGGCCGTCGTTCGCTTTCTTACCTGGCTAGGTGAACCAGTCAAGGTGTGTCAATGACCGTCTGCGCCCAGGTGTTACTCGACAGACATCTCGAGAGACTACGGTGCAGTGGTTTGAACTTCAGAAGGGTTCAGTTCCAATTAATATAACACACCGAACTGGGCTAAGTAGACTTTAAACAAAATAATGAGGTCCCATCTGCATGTCGATGTTACGCGAATGAACGTTGAGTTGCTACTCACCAGCGTTGTCTGTCACCTGCAGTTTGGTAATGCATCCCCATAACACTTTTGCTTACATTCAGTCGTGATCCACCTGTTAGCAACTTAGCAGTTTGCTTAAGATAAAAACATGTTTATTATTGCGATTTCAGTAAATTATACAGTGGTATCTACTGCGGCTTAAAAAGCCGGTAAGAATAAAATATCAATACAGCCCAATGGGCACACTACGTTGCTTCAACGTCGATACAACGTCGTATCGATGTATCAACGTTGTATCGACGTTGAAACAACGTAGTTTACCCATTGGGAGGCGGGAGAAGCTGGAGAATTAGCTAATAAAATACGTCGACGAAAAATTCGGAGAAAATACAAAAAACATGATTGCCATTATTTTTTGTCCGTGCACACGTACAGGATCACATTTTCTGTTGTTGCTAGCTTATGACCGCCTGTCAAACGAATTGCCGAGTTTTGTCATAATTATAGGCAAGTGAACTTTTGCTATAATGTAGAACCCATATATAGTCTCCTGCTCTACTTCGCGATGTTATGTAACTGCGTGGGGAGAGCGCTGCACATAATAATTTATATCGTGTTATACATTTTTAAGGCTTCCTGCTGGGCTGACGTGAGTAGGCCTACGCGAAGGAGTGTCGTGTATAGACCGATGCTGCTTTTAATGTGCGACGTTCACCTCTGGGTGACTGTTCGTAGGCCCTATGTTAATAATATTCGAGGCCGTAGCCATAATTTTTGTTCAGGGGAAGGGTTGATTTTTTCCTCCTTTTCCTCTCCTTCTTTTTCCTTTTCCGTCTCTCCTTATCCCCTCCCTTTCCTTTTCCCCTTTCCGTTAAAAGTGGGACTTCCGAAATCCAGCTAAGGGATCTGGGGGAGCGCTGTAAGCTCCCCCAGCGGTGTTTGACGCGCAGCTCTAGCCGAAATGGAATTTCATGCATTTTAGCCTTAAAATATAGCATCTGGTGGCAACAATTGTAATTATTTTCCTTAGAATTAACTACCAATTTTAGTGCATGCAGTGTAAGCAATAAAGGCAAACAAGGGCGGCGGAACAAATTTGAAAGTAGAGGTACGTATAATCTGCGAGCGAAGCGAGCAGAAAAAATTATAAACTGTTGTATAACGGTTTAAAACATATAGTGGCTGGGTTTTACCTATGAGAACTTAAAGGGGAAAGGTAAATCAATGAACCCCTGTTGCAAAATCCCGCGCACCCCCCATCAGCGTATTTATTAAGAAACGTGAAAGGGGTGTACAGTTTTGCGCTGGCCCACTGCTTTACTTTTTACGTTAATTTTTTATTTCACTTTAAAATAGAAATGCGAGTTCTTCATAAATACGCCATTGGACTACTCGTGCTTTTCGCAAGTCGTTCGGTCAGGCTATAGGTTTACTATAGGGCCTAACGGTGTCACATTGTCACAGGCATATATCGGTGCATGCGTGAAGTCGTTGTAGTATAGTAGTGACACCAGTGATTCAATATTGCGAGGCCTGGGCCTATAGGTTATTGATGTTGCGTTTTGTATGGGCCTATCGTTGCATAAATCTCCCAGCATTTACGTCTCGCGAGCGTGACACAATACTGGCGAGGTGGGGAGAGGTTAGAGATGTGAGGGGAGAGTGGGGGAATGGATGGGGGACCGTGTGACTCATAGGTTTAGTCATGCATTGTTCGTTTATTCATTCAAACTGATCACACGGGTGTAAGCTGCTGTACTGAGGTGCGCCGGTAGCTTGCTTGGCCACCGGCCACATGTCGTTCGAACACGTTGACCAATATAGTCAGAACTTTTTTGCGCACAAAAATTTCAACACCAGAAAAGCAAAAGTGCTTCAGCTTCTGGTGGGCTTTGCTATCAGACTCTGTACTGGGGTCCTGCCCCTTTGCTTCTCCCTTTACCTCGCTGGGTGACCCCAGGCCTCCATATTGTACAGTATTCTACAAATATTTTTTCAAAAAGCTTCGATATAATATGATAGTAACGTGGTATGTTCGTCTGACTGTCTGCCACACTCATGTTCCAAAACCGGTGAGCAGATTTTGCCATTTGGCAGAGACAATCACGTGGCTCCAGACAGGGCTTTTATAGACAGGGGCCTCGGTTCTCCACTGTGAATGTTCAGCGTTGAGTGGCAGGTAACACCGTGTGATCCCATATGGCAGGTGATGCTCTTTAGTTATGAGATACCACGATGAGATGTACGTACACGTACGCACAGATGCCGCATGGTGCCAAATTTCGTAATCCCTATAGCTATCGTATGGCTATAGTCTAAACGCAGCTGATGTAACGTAACCGGTGAGCTCGGACGGAGCATCGTGAATTTCACAATCGCGTGACAACCCGCCGGCAGACGGCAGACAAAAAAGACCGAAAGAAGAGAAAGATGGCGTGGAAGCGGGGAGACGGGGAGGGTGATCAAACGCTGACGTAGTACGCAGCAGCAGCAACAACAACGTCACGGGGGTGGGCCTGGGCCGGGCAATTGGTTTGAGATAAAAAA
>Ga0209671_1006435_pt1 | contig 12056 bp, 6 predicted proteins | sample WorMetHERISLAND2_2_FD_187401 | JGI IMG/M metagenome (GOLD analysis project Ga0209671, IMG submission 187401) | Marine gutless worms symbiont microbial communities from Max Planck institute for Marine Microbiology, Germany - Olavius geniculatus... | ecosystem: Host-associated > Annelida >...
CTTTCGGAGAGGGGCAATTGACCCTTACCGCCTCACTTTGCCACGACGCTACTAACGCTGAGAGAGTAAGACTTGATAATGTTTTGATGCTGGACGCAACGTTTGTAGCTCGGCCGCATGGAGTGGTTCATTAGCGATTTAGCACGAGCCTCACGTGCTCCACATCATAACGAATAGCTAATGAGATAGGATCTGGGCCTGGGCTATGCCAGTGAACAGCGTTGCAGCACTGCAAATCTACACCTTAGGTGTCTAATTTACAAAACTTCTTACATCGTTCTTAGGAAAACCTAGGAAAAGTCTGACGTAGGAATATCTTACGAATAAAATGCGATTTACAAGAATTTCTAGGAACAACTTAGAAATAACTTATACCCCGTTTACACGAGGAAGGTGAAAATTGACTAAGTGGCCCGCGGTGTCAAAAAGGTTGGACAGCACTGACGTACAGCGTCATAGCAACAGCAAATAGCGAGCGTAGGCGGAACAGTCTGTAAAGATAGCACCCTTTGTCGCGATGCACCTGTGGTGCTGCTGCTGCTGCTGATAATGATGATGTTTTGCTGACGGCGGTGTGAATAACAGCTATTTCGCGTTATTATGCCCACCAGCTGGCGATCATTTCCATGGCAACCGAACGCCTGTCGCCGTTGCACGACAATTCTCCAGTCTACAGCCGGATCTATCAACATAAGGCTCTGGGGTGTGGACATGTGATTTTAGGAGAGCCCTGACAAATACATTCGTGCATTGTTTATTTGCAACCATAAAAATACAATAGCCGAAATCTGTGGCGGTCATAAAAAAACACATAGCAATAAGTATTTGCTAAAGTTGTTTGCTATTTTCTGAGCAATCACTCGGAATTTTAATGCAAAATTTTGCACACTTATTACCTGTTTTACTTGCATAAAAAGGCTAAGCGGCGTTTAATAATTTTTCACTGTTGCAAAGTAACGAATTTTTATTGCGAGACAATATCATGATTTTGCAACTTCAAAAACTTTGTTTTATAATGAGTGACGTGTATTGAAAACAACTGGGACACTTTTGATTCAAAAGTTGATGCTAGTGACGTCGAACATTGTGCGTCTTTCATTTTACACACATTCTGCTGCACGTGAACGTGAGAAGTGACGAATTTGACTGCAGAAAAAAATCCAATAATTTTGCTTCAGTTACATCAGTTACAGAAAATTAAATGCTCTTAAGCATTTTTACGTAGGAATAAATAAGCAATGAACATGTAAAATTTAGCTTCAAAATTTTCAGCGATCGGTGAGAAAATTACAAAATACTGTTCTGCTGCACACTGTATACATGCGAAAGGCGTTGGATAAATTTTGCAACTTGATAGGCCTTCGTATATTAGACTGAAAAATTTTTCATAACTTTTCAAAATCTATATATTAGCAGATGTTTTATTTTTTCCCTATTTGTGTAAGCTTAAATCGGATGTGACGTCATTGTAACTTGGAACGCTAGTTCAACTATACGCTAAGTGCCATACAGACACGGACCACACTAAGGCAAGATTTCTGCGCGCTAACAGCAGTAAATATGACGAGGAATCCTGTCGTCAAAGCTCGTTCAGCAACACCTGCAGTCATAGTAGTTAGTATGCGAGTGTTATTAGCACAGCTGCTGCAGCTTTTACTCGATCTACTACTGTGCGCTATAATCTGCTGCTGACGACGTCGCTCTTAAGTCTTATGACAACAGATTAGCTGTCAACATTGGGCCATTGATGTAGTAGAATCCTCTTAGTTCGAGTCCGAGTCAGAGTTCGAGTCACGAAAAAAGACTCGAGTCTGACTTGGATTTACTGCCGGACGCTAGTACTACATCATTGCATAGGGTCATTGGCTGAGGTCAAGTTTCGTTGAGACTTTAGTTTAAGACCGAGTCTTAAGTAGCATTTCGTGGCAGCCGGGAAACTCTGTACGCCGTATTGCGTTATCGGCAATTTAAGACGTTAGAGTTCAACCCTAAATTTTGGGTAAGTTTTTGGACATTAACAACGTCGAAAAATTTTAACAAATCAATTAATCAATGCATTTATTTTAGATTAGTAATCCATAAAACAGAGGACCTTACCTTTTTTACTAAACGAAATGGGTTTAAATCTAGCTCTGCTTTTCAGCGTCGAGATTTTTTGAGTTCACATGATATACTGATTACGCGTTGCATATTCCTTGGCTCGAGAGCCGCTGCCACGCAGTGATCGTACGGTGCTTAATTGCCAATCAGGCGGCAGGTTATAAGATCTAACAGGTTCACGTACGCCATCCTTCGTGAACAGATTAAAGAAGAAATTAAATCAAACTGCTAGCCAGTCGTACAGTTGTGACACCGCACGACTGTCACGTTAATGTGTGTTCAAAGAGACAGAGATGAAATTAACTAAGCTGAACTCACTTTGAACACGAAATGAACTGAAATGATATGACAGTTCTGCTGTCGAAGTGGGCGCTGCGGCTCTGAACTCCGAATCTCCATCTCACCTGGGTTTCAGTCGGTGCCAGGACAAACACTGCACATAGTGTGTCGCGGGTAAAAATAAAGAAACAGACGGTTATCGGAGAGCTAGAAGTCTTAGATAAGAAAACCCCCAAAAAGAAAGAAATAACAATAACTGACACTAGCTCCGTAGCTCTGAGATGGGTTTGCTCATTAAGAGCTATATTCGGACCTTTAACCTTTAACCTTTAACTAGAAAACCAAAACCAGAAACATGGACATAATAGCACCAATGATATACGTCATTGGTGCTTCTCTACATCTTGCTTCCATTTGTCAACGGAATGGACGCCTCTGTATGTTGTGCAATTGCACAAGTCGAAGACTACTGACCTATGATGCTGCTGTACTGACAATAAAGCACGGTCGATCAGCGCTGCCTTAATTGTGAGAGCCTAGATTATGTCAGTGTGTTTTCATGTGTGTGTCAGGGTGTGTTTGTCTGTGTGTCTGCAGGGTACCTGAGTAACGTTCATCGGCCCGACAACGTCATCGTCATTGTCCACTGCATCGATCTTGACTCCATTACTGAACAAGGTAGTTTACATCGCATAAAGTACAAAGTTTTAAATCGAAATCGAACTACTTTCGGGTTTGGCTTTTTTATACCATCACAAAAAATTTGGACAATTTTCCGACAGAGCAAAATTCAGGGTAGACAATTGCCCTTTTACCTCCCCCCCTCATCTCTGCCATCACGCCATAGGCGACGTCGCATTACTTTGATGGACCCAACATGCTGCTGCTGCATAAAATATGCAAGACGGCGATTATGACTGCGTGAGTTGGCAATAAATCCGTCCAGGCAACGATGAAAAACATTTAGCAGTGTAGTAGCGTATTGATAAATTATTGAAACGCCATTATACAACATGGGCAAAAAAACTAAGCCTCCGCCTTTTCCTTTTGTCCATATCTTTGCCAAATACTGACCGATTTTCAAAATTTTTTGACTGGCGCATTCTGTGAAAAATTTGCGCTAACATAATTACCAAGTATCCCACCACAACTTAGCTGCATCGCTACGCTACCTCGTAAAGCATAAATATTGTCAAATATTAGTCGAAGATTTACTTTTTTGGCCCATCGTGTATAGGTCCCACGTGCAAATAGCGCAGCGACTAGATTATGCGATACGATAGATTTGCACAACAAAGACTGAGAAACGAGCTGCCATTTTAATACGTATCTAGCACTTAATCTAAAACGAACTTGAAGTGTTTTAAATCAAAACAAAATGAGACAAAGGAAAAAATGAGGTAATGTTATGTAAAACAGCGACAGCTACAAGCTTCAGGTAAGAAAAAACTAAAAAGAAATAACGATGAGTTAACAACAGGCCTACAACAGTAATAAGCTTACATCAGTTCAAGCGAAATTGTATAACTGGAATTTCTAGAACGTCAGTTAGTGCTCAGGATCGTGAAACAAAGATTACAAGAAATTTGAGCTAATGCTCACGAGACGCGCGAAAGCTTATAGCAGTCCCAGTTCAGTCGTTTAGCTGAAAATTGGGGTGTTTACGCTAAGTTAATATACAAATACAAAATTCTCTATCTGGATCGCATAGGCTTAACGATAGCTCCGTGGCGCCACCTTGTAAATGATATAGACTTGTGTCGCAACCAGAAATCCTCAAAAATTTACCTGTTGGCTTTTCAGTTATAGTCAAACTGCTTCGTTAGAATCTTTTTCCACAACAAGCATCACTGACATAAATGTGCAATTAGAACGTTGATTCTTTTTTAACTTCTAAGCCAGAGACCCCGTATTGGGGAGTCAATAGTTAACACTCGTCAGTTTTGTCGCTTTTCAATCAATCAATCATTTATTTGACTCAGGCCGAGGCCCATAGAAACAGACAAAGCAGCACAGACAGACAGAAAACATAGCCTTTTGTGCTTGTACTTAAATTTTTAACATAATAACGATAAATCAAATCAAGCAGAATGATGTTACGTCAATTTTATTGGCGTTTAAAACAAACCATTGAAAAAGTTTACAACACGGCAGCTTCGCACTGCAGTTTTTACGCCCGAAAGCAGCTACTGCTTTCAGCGCGTCTTAGCCATCGCAATTCTGTCCGTTCGTCTGTCTGTCCGTTTTTCCGTCTATCTGTCACACAGGTGTATCAGTCAAAAACGGTCCAAGCTAAGATCACCAAATTTTCACCGTCGGCTGCCTGGAAGACTCTAGTTTCAGGAACCGTAAAGCTTGTCCATAAATTCGAAGGAGGTCACCCCGAACCAGGGCGCTAAATGAGAGGGGGAGGGAAAATTTGCGAGTTTTAGCCAATAAGTCGCTGTATCTCAATAACGGTGCGAGATAGGGCCCATAGATTACTATTAATCACTAATAGGAAATCGTACACTGGCTTTCGATTGCCACCGAGATCAATGATCTTGGATGACCTTAAACGTCAAAATAGGGTTTATATGGATTTTTTGGCGATTTTGGGCTGCGACACAAGTCTGTATCATTCACAAGGTGGCGCCACGGAACTATCGTTATGCGATCCAGATAGAGAATTTGGTATTTGTATATTAACTTAGCGTGAACACCCTAATTTTCAGCTAAACTACTGAACAGGAACTGCTATAGGCTTTCGCGCGTCTCGTGAGCATAAGCTCAAATTTCTTGTTTTCTGCAGTCTGAGCTGGCAAAAACCAAACATGACTATTAGAATGTTGAGCTGGTTCGCGTCTAACAAAGGTATGCGTGTGTTTTCGATTGACTAATTGACTGTATTTGTGTTCAGCATTTTAGGCCTACCGACGAATATAACTGCAGAAAAGTTCACGAAAATCAGCCTATATTTGACAAAGTTGTCATATACACTGTGTCCGGAAAAAAGTAACCCCCTAGACATCGTACAATAAAATGCCAAATTTGAACGAATCTAGATAAAATTTTGTGCACCTAATGCCGAATAAATTGCTAAAAAGTTAGCTAAATTTCGTTAAAAATATTACTTCTTAGCGGAGTTGACTTCGTTACCAATGTGACGTTATAAGTAAACCCCTCTGTTGCTGTACATTTGCGTACCTCCAACAAACAACACCTGATTCTAGCAAAATTTTGCGTCAACAGTGCGTCATTTATTGGCAATCAAAATGCCAAATTTGAACTAATTTGCCAAGGCAAACAATAGCTACAGTAGCTTTTGTGAGATTACCCTATAACACTTTGGTTCCATGTCTTTGTGGATGACGTCAGACACTTAAAGACGTGAAACTGAAGAGTTTCGAGTTAACCTCACATAAGCTGCTGTAACTATTGTTTGCTTTGGCAAATTTAACTGAAATTTGGCAATTTAGTTAGCAATAATAGGTGCATTGTTGGTAAAGAATTTTGTCAAAATTAGATGTTGTTTGTTAAAATGACGCAAATGTACTGTAACAGAGGAGTTTACTTATGTAACGCCATGTTGGTTACGAAGATATTTTGTTACCGATATTCAACAATAAATAACTCCGCTAAGATGTAATATTTTTGAACGAAATTTGGTACTCGCTTCGACAATTTATTCTAAATTAAGCGAACAAAATCTTATTTAGAATTGTTCAGATTTGACATTTTTTATTACCGGGGCGGTAGCCTGCAGGCAAGTTAAAAGTTGTAAATAGCTCTCTGTGGAAAACCCATCGCAGAGCTACGGAACGCCACCTGCCATATGGGATCACACCTGCCACCCGACACAGGTGAACGGTCCCCCGCCATAACCCCAGCCATACAAGCCAGTACTGCATTTTCGTTTACGGAGAGATGGAAGGCCGATTTGACCTTGGTGTTGGATATATGGCAAGATGGTTCACCTGTCCGGGACAGTCACCCATCCAAGTAATAACCACCTGATAGCGATCCGACCGATAGTCGAACCAACGACCTCGCGATCGCAAGTCCAACAACATCCAGGCCATTGTTGACAGATGATCGTCTGCATACTGTCCATCAGTTACGTGGTCAGTAATTCTGTTTTTGGTGCGGGTGTGATGCGGTTGTTGTTTATCGTATCGTGTCGTATGCATACAGATGACGCTGATCTTGCGGACGATCAGTCAGGAGGTCGGTCATGGGAACAGCAGAAGCAGAGAATCAAGGCCGTCGAAGACAAGTACCGCTGGAAACTCAACGAGCGTCGGGTCTGCACGTGTTTCGCTTTTTACGCGCGATAGCAGAATGCTTCGCGCGTCTTAGCCATGGCCTGGGCGTCTGTCTGTCTGTCTGTCCGTCTGTCACACTCTGCGATTGTATAAAAACGGTGTAAGCTAGAATCACAAAATCTTCACCGTGTGATGCTCCAAGGACTTTAGTTTATCGTGACAAATTTTTGTGCCCCTGGTGAGAGGATTCCCCTCGAACGAGAACGTCAAAGAGGGGCACCCCCTAAAAAGACGTTATTTTCCGCTATTAGCTCGTATAGCGTAAAAACCGTTGCAGATAGGTACATACATGCTGCTTATCATAACAGGCACTGGTGACGGGCTTTTTTAGATTTATCAACATCGATGATCTTGAACGACCTTACGCCACCAAAATAGGGGTTTTTAGTGAATTTTTCACAATTTTTGGCTGCAGAGCACGTTTCAAGAATGAACTGTGACGAAATGGCTAGAAATAGACCAAGACAACATGCATATGAATGCAGCATTAAACGCAGATTTTAGCAGTCCAATTGCCAACCACCTAGATTCAAGGACGCCTGCGCAGGTGGGCGTCAAAGAGGGGTACCCCCTTAAAAACTGGTTATGTTACCGGTATTGGCTCGTCTAGCGTGAAAACAGCTGAAGATAAGAAAAGGCATACTGCTTATCATAACAAGCATTAGTGACGTGCTTTTAAATGGTGTCCACATTGATCACCTTGAATGACCTTAAACCACCAAAATAAGGGGTTTTAATGTTTTTTTAACTTTCGGCTGCAGCGCACATTTCAAGAGCGAATGGCACCTAAATGGCTAGAGATAGACCCGGACAACCTCCGTATAATATTGTTAGCATAAAACGTACATTTTTAACAATCTAAGTTTTGACCTCCAAAATTCAATTGCCGGACACCCCAGTCAGGGCTAGAACGTGACCCATGTAATTTCCGCAAATCTTAAATTGGTGTACTCCTTCAAGACGTATTATTATTTTATTGTATGCTGTACGTCACACCATAGGATTGCCCAGCTGGCAGTAATGCTGCTATCGCGCGTCGCATGAGCTTTTCTCAAATTACTTGTTTGACGTTTCGCCTCCAGCTTGGAGTTTCGCTCCCAAGACGTTTTGGCCTTTGCCGGGCTTCGTCTTATATAAAAAAATTCCGGATGGACGACAGAGAAGACAACGTGGTCTGTTGGAAAATTGCAACTTCCTGTCTCGACGCCGCTGGGTGAAACGTCAACGGAGCGAAACTTCCGTAATTCGCTGCATGCAACTTTTTTTCTGCGAGATTTCATATTTCGTCTTGCTTCGTTGCTCTAGACGAACGCGCAGGTAATAGGGACAGCGGAAATTATTAGCTGCGCGTCGTATTCATATCACTCGCTTTACGACGTCGACATCAGTAGCCTACGTGACTGACGGACGCAAACTAATGAGCTTGTCTTGTCATATGACGTCCTTTGAAGAAATAAGATACATCGGCGATGCGATAGATTTTTAATGAACACAGTGTAGGCCTATGGCAGGAGCGTAGGTGGCCGAGAGGGCCCGCCCCGGGATCCGGACACCCGGTCAGAGCTAGAACGTGACCCATGTAATTTTCACAAATCCGTCGAGAAAAATATACCGGGTTACCCCCACCCCCACCCACATCCACAAGTAAATGGGACAAGTAGAACATGGGCCTCGGTAGGGAGACGACTTTAGGTCAGAGGAACTCCTATAAAATGACAAGAAATGCCCTCCTGCGATGCAGGTTTGGTTCCAAAGTCTAGCAGTGGGCCTTCGCGTTGCGCGCCATGGGTCGAGCGAACCATTGAAAGGGCGCAAGCGAGCACTGGCGCTATAACCAGCGACCATCAGCCCCAGGTACCTCACCCCAGCCATGGGTGAGTGGCTCTTTCTGATAGATGTCCCCTTCGGTTTGGTTTGGGGGTCAACCAAAAGAAACCCTCTTTGGTGGTGTGACAACCCCCTGTAAAACAACTAAAGAAACTCAGCGTCGTTGGATAAGCGCCGATCCGATCCACCCACATCCCGTCACCCCCTCACACCAACGTCGGCGATGACAGTTACTGGATGACACTAAAATGTAGTAGGGGCCTATATAGTGGGCCGAATTCATTTGACACTCCTTTGGGCATATAAGAGCCAAACCTTTTTCAGCTGTAGGGACCTTCGCCCCTTTTCCCTTGAATGACCTTCCCCACATGGGGCTCTGTCCCTGGACTTCGCTGAGGCAGGAGCCCTTTACAGATTTATGGTGAGGTTGAATCCCCTTAGCGAAAATTAATCGCTACGCCCCAGCTGAATGTGCATGTCTGTTGCTCTTAATCGGTGATTAGGTAGTGTAACGGTTATGACATTGGACTTGCGATTACGAGGTCGTGGGTTCGACTCCCGGTTGGGTCTCTATCAAGCGGTTACTACTTGAATGGGTGACTGTCTGTGGACAGGTAAACCATCTATAGGCCTAGGTATGTAACCAACACCAAGATCAACTCAACCTTCCGTCCCTCCTGACTGGCTGCAGGGATTAGTGGCAGGTGAAGCTTCGTAGCTCTGAGATGGTACGTTGTAGCTGCACGGGCGGATCGTGAAGGAAAGCGGCAAGCCTGGTGACGTCATCGTCAACGCGGCGACACGCGAAAAGGCCGGTATGTAATAAAGGTGTATGGTTGGTTATTCTCAGAGCATATCGTATCATATTTAAAATTTATAGTGCCCTCATATACTTACATGATAAAAAAGCCATGGGTGCATTCAGTAGACCTACGGCGTTCGTACAAAGTACATGCAACCGCTGGTTAAAAAACACTGTAGCCAGTCAAAAACAATGCTAAACGCATCACAGAATTAATATGTTTTTGAGTCAGTATTAATTTTGAAGGCTGCCTCGGATGATGTTCCGTGGATTGAGTCGGGCAGGTGGTTCCACGCGGCCGGACCCGCGTAAGCAAAACCTCGATCGTTCAGCGAACTTGGTATACGCAGCCGCGGTAGAACGTAGTCGGTTGTTTCAGTGGAACGTATTCTATTCGTATTTGTCTTGTGTTCGAACTGCTTGTTATTGGACTGATGATCACCAAGTAATATTTCATAATCTGTCTCCACATGTGATGGCAGGTATGATTGTGCTGGGGTCGCGTGGTCTGGGCCGACTCAGGCGCACGTTTACATCGAGCGTCAGTGATCACGTGCTACATCGAGCCAAGTGCCCCGTCATAATCTGCCGAGCTGCAGCCAGTGGCGATGCAACCATTAGCAATGGCAACAACAGCAACACTGATCTATGACATATTCTAATCTTTGACTGCCCAGAAATTATAGAGAGGAATTGCCCCAGCCCCCCCTTACGGCCACGATGTCAGTAAATGGCACAGCACAGCAGACTGCATGTTGTGTGCTACATTCATTCAGTCATCACCATCGTCGTCGTCGTCATCACTGGCAGGTCGTTCGTTCTCTTTACCGGAGGCGGTGTGTCGGTTGTATCTGGTCTAGCTCCAGCATCTTCTCACCGAGCGCAGCCATCTCCTGCTCCAGTCATCAATCCGCTAGTCAGCTCATTGCACCACTCGCTCACGTCACTGACGCCGAAACAGGCCTAACAATTAGGAATTTGGGACAGAGCTGATCGTGAGGCCGCCCGGCGCCCGACTCCGACTGAAAGAAATCGGAGCTCATAAGACGCGCCACAGCATCGATTAACAGTAACTATGGTACAGTTCTTTTTTCAAATATGCGTCGCAGCATGAGATCGCGAAAAATTCACCAAAACGCGTTATTTTTTATTTCAAGGTCGTTCAAGGACATCAGTGTTGTTACTCCAGATGGGCCCAGAAAGCTCTCGTCAGCAGTGCTTGTTATGTAGGGTGTAGGCTACACCTCTTAATTGACACCTCGTTTGTGTGGAATCCCCCCAGCGGCACAAATTTAGTCACAAAAAAACTAGAAACTACGCTATCATACGGTGTAGGCCTACCAAGACGTGACACTAGGACAGACAGACATGCAGAAGATAGGTAGTATGCACATGTGTTGTGCTGTCGCACGTAAAAATTTACTGGACCACTGTCATGTTGCCCATATTTTACAGCATCTTGTGATGCAGTGACTCTTGGTCCCTGATCCGAGTTTTATACGTCATAAGGAAACTGGATGCTGTCATTTTGTCTGATTGTAAGCTTCACTTTTAAGCTTTAGTTTTAAGGCCAAATGCAGCGGGCCAAACTACAGCTCTGTATCGTTCAACCTCCATGGTCCTGATGCCCATAACCGGTTCCTTTCCCTCTGTGACAGTTCCACATTGAGCTGCTTAGACTCTACAGATACACAAGCATTAGGTCAGCCACAGCATTCCTCCTCACGAAACAACCAAGACCCAAAGCTGCCAACTTGCCAAGGGTAATTACGAATTATTAACGTGAACTGACAGTCATTGGTCAACAAAAAGCGAGCTTTTGATAATCTGCTAGATAGCTGTAGACCAGACATTATAATTGCAACGGAGACATGGTTTCAGTTCACAGAGAAATCCTAGACTCGGAATACTTTAACCTTGACCATTTCACAGTACTGCATAACTGATAATGTTGGTGGGGTGACATAGTTGCTGTAAACAAGGATTTTGACAGCACCAGGGAAGAAGATCTTGAGAACGAGAAAACTGAGATGGTGTGGACAAAAACTGTCACGATAAATGCCAGGAATCTCAGCCTTTAAAACACTTATACCTTTTCCCAGTTTTATTCATGTCAGTGGGCAAAGTAGTGTTATTTATCATACTACACATTGGCAAATTACTCATGCAAGGCAATTTTCTTGAAATACAATCAACACACGTAAAAGCGTAAATACTAGCCAATGCAGCGTTTTAATATAACAACAATGAACTAAAGAATCGGCATGGTAAAATCAGTCACATTTGTCGGTGATGCAGTCCTCATGACCAATCACACAAAGTCTTGTTTACATAATCACTGACATTTATACAATTCCTTGTGTGCAGTAGTCAATTATTTACCAGCATCACATTCAGCATATTTTTAGTCCGAGTGCAGTGCATCGAGGAGAGAACAACAAAACACCTTATCTGTTGCTGACGACATTTCAAGAACATCAAAACAAACTTTCTACATGATGCTTTTACAGTTCGTTAATAAAAGTAACATACGCATTCCCTTGCTGTATTTTATTTTGTAACTAGAAAGCAGTCAGAGCCCGCACACCTCCGCCAAGTTTGTGCCATTCCTGACATACCCTCAAAATTTCAGAAAGATCCGTCCATAACTTTTTGAGTTATCTTGCTAACACACAGACAAACAGACAAACAAAGTCTGGAAAAAAACATTACCTCCTTGGCGGAGGTAACAAAATAAATAACTG
>Ga0209671_1006436_pt1 | contig 12055 bp, 6 predicted proteins | sample WorMetHERISLAND2_2_FD_187401 | JGI IMG/M metagenome (GOLD analysis project Ga0209671, IMG submission 187401) | Marine gutless worms symbiont microbial communities from Max Planck institute for Marine Microbiology, Germany - Olavius geniculatus... | ecosystem: Host-associated > Annelida >...
GGGGGGGGCGAATCAGCTAAGGGGAGAACAAGCCAGGGCATGAGCAAGACGGCGTGAATCAGCCAGAGGGCGAACAAGCCAGGGGGCAAAAGAGCCAGGGGGCGAACCGGCAAAGGGGCGAAAAAGCCATAATTCACTCAAATAAGTTATTCTGCTAACTTAGATGTTCCTGTATTTCTCATTCTCTACAGTTCATGTCATCCTTTTTTGTTCACGTCCATCGTGTTTCTATTACAAGCTGATACCGCGACTGCATCCTGGTCTTATTCTGTGTTACTGCTACTACTACTACTACTACCACCACCACCACTACTAGTAGTAGTCTTTGTCTATCTGTGTTCTCAGGGGATGTCTCATGTTCGGCGTGTTCGAGGTCTGTACAAGCTGATACTGCGACTACACCGTGGCCTGCCGGCGGAGATGAAATCGATCGGTGATGATTACGTGAGGGCGGAGTTCAAACGTCACAAAGATGCAGAGCCACAGTTTGTGCCCATTTTCATGAATGAGTGGGCGGTAAGTTAGTTGATTGTTATCTGTTCAGCAAACAAAGGTATATTCAATACATGGTAAGTGAACAAGGTGGAAAGGTCCACATGATATTAGCAACTGCTCTGAATAGAACACATATACTCGTATTTGCTGCAGTGAATGCCGAAAAATGCCCGCGTACCAATATATAGACTTCGTCTGGCCAAGTAAAAACTCAGAAGCAAAATTCTGCTATGAATATTTTAACAGTTTATATCTCCATTGAAGATGCTGTTTTGGAACTTGTTTGTTTGCTTGCAAATAACTGAAAAGATATGAATGGAGATGAGAAAATGATTGTGATTTCGTTGAGGATTCTGAATCTTCCTGGTTTGTTTGCCATTAGCAGACATTAGACAGCCTCTGAGCTGAGACTCTGTTGTATTCGCCAGGTAGCAGCATCATTCCTAGTAGCAACTTGAGAGCTGTAATCACTTCTAGTTTTTTCTACTATTATTACACATAGAATGATGCTAGACACATAGCCTGCAGAAATTCAGCTTTTGTGCTTCATACAGCAGTCATTTTAGCAGATGCCATTTTGTTTGTACATTAGCAAACATGTTTGTATGGTATTAGCAATAGTAACAGTTGTACATTATGTCTGGAAAAAAACATCCTGGACATTTTCGTTTGTAGCTAAAAGTAGATATCAGATTTCAATAATTTTTCACAGGAATATTTCTGACACAACTTGCTATCAAATGACCGTTTAATTTCTCACCGCACTTAATGTCTGTTTCTGCACTATGTGGCGAAAACAGAACCAACAGAATTGTTCAAGGGAGCATCATTCCTTCATCATAATAAGATATAAGACACATTTTTTCACGTTTCTGGGCTGACAGTTCATCCAACTGTTCGTTTTTTTATTGCCTACAGTAAAAAGTGTTTACAGTGTCAGGACCACAGGCACAGAGATGATTTCTGCTTTTTTTGAGAGCAGTGTCAATGATGTTCTGCTCCAGGACAATCCAAATTTCACCAGTCACTTTCTGAATTCATCGACATTTCTGAAAGTCATCTGGTTGACACAGTGCTGCACGACAGTCAAACCTTGTAATCGACTGGCTGTTTTTTTGTTCATTTTAATGCACATATTGCTTGTTTTAGTTTTTCCAGGTAGTGCAGAAGCATACATTAGGTGAGGTGGAAACTAAGACAATTGTTTGGTGGTCAGTTGTGTCAAAAATATTTGCATGCAAAATTATTAAAATCTAGGCCTATTAATCCTTCTTCAAGTCAGAATCAATAATGTTGGGATGCTTTTTGACGTATTTTTGTTCATTTTTTACTTTTCGCACGCTATGTTCCTAACATAGCGAAGAGGAGTATTTAAGATCAGTGTAATATTGAGGACCGACCGATTGACGACTGACCGACTACCGACCAACAACTGACCTCTGTTCCTGGAAGAGCCTTCCAGGAAGAACTTCAAATGGCCATATCTCTATAATGGTGCTAGATAGACGTATGGTCACCGTGGACCAATGATAGGAAGTCGACCCCCAGGGGTCGAATGGTCACGTGACCGATGACGTCACGTGACCCCAAAAGGTCAAACTTGTGACCCCATTACATTTGAGGCGCCATATCTCCATAACGGTGCTAGATAGACGCATGGTCACTATGGACCACCGATAGGAAGTCGGCCTCTGGGAGACGAATGGTCACATGACCGATGACGTCATTTGCGGTGTGAAAAGAAAGGGACTAAAAAGCAGTTAAAAAATACAAGAGAAAATAATGCATGCAAGGAGTACATTAGATTGGTCACAATCTAAAATATTTCTTGTTACCCATATTTTGTTGGTTCAGTTTTCCCTATGTACTGCAGAAGCAGACATTGGGCGAAGTGGTAAATGGCCGGTCATTCTATGACCAGTTGTACCAGAAATATTAGTACCAACAATTATTAAAATTGGAAAACTCTTCTTTGAGTGACAGTCGTTAATGTTCGGGATGTTTTTTCTGGATACGGTGTAGTAGTAGTGGTAGTAGGCACTTGGGCTAGAGCTGACTGATATTAATACATGGTGTTTCATAAAAAAACAACCCCTTTTTCTTTCCTTCCTAATTCACTCAAATGATGATCAATTTGCATGAAATTTTTAGCAGTTGTAGCTGACGAAAAACTTATTTAAAATGTTTCAACAATATATAGCAGTTAATTAAATATTCTTTGCTAGTCATGATGTAATGCTGACGTCATAATGTGTCACAGGTACAAACTTGCTAGTCTCAGCTGGTGCTGTCAGTTGCTACACTGCTTCAATGGTGAACTTAATCTGGTTTGCTGATGAAAAATGTTCATCATATCAGCACTAAGCACCATGGGGACATGAAACCAGCCGTCTTGCGATCCAAAAACTCAACTTTCTCGCAAGCTTGGTGTGCTAGTGCACCGTCTTGCTCAAACATGTGAAAGTCCAACTATTCCCACAGACACGTAAATGTGATTGCTTTGCACGTTTTTTGTGGCTGCAACTGTGAAACTTCACGAATTTGTCATCAATGAACCACGTTTTTCACTACCGGAGCAGGGTAGCAACTGACAGCACCAGTTGAGACTTGCAAGCTTGTACCCATGACACATTATATGACATCAGCGTTATGTCGCAACTTGCAAAGAATATTTAATCAACTACCATATTTTGTTGAAATATTTTGAATTAGTATTTCTTCAGTTACAACTGGTAAAAATTTCATGAAAATTTGTCATCATTAGAGTAAATTATGAAAGAAAGAAAAAGGGGTTGTTTTTATGCAGCACTGTGTTGTAGTAGTAGTAGCAGTAGTAGCTTTAGTAGTAGTAATCTGTAGTCATAGAACCATGCTGTGATGCTGGCCCAGCAGTTAGGCAAACGCATGTTGCACAAGACACTCGGAGTTTGGAGAGCAGTAGTTTTTACGCACGACAGCAGGTACTGCTATAGTGCGTCTTAGCCATCGCAATTCTGTCCGTTCATCTGTCCCTCTATTTGTCTGTCTGTCCGTCCGTCCGTCCGTCACACGGATGGATCAGTCAAAAACAGTGCAAGCTAGAATCACCAAATCTTCACCGTTGGCTGCCCGGAAGACTTTAGTTTCATTAACCGTAAAGCTTTTCCATAAATTCGAAGGGGGTCACCCTGAAGGAGGGTGCTAAATGAGGGGGGTTGGCAAAATTTGCGATTTTTAGACAATAAGCCGTTGTATCTTAGTAACGGTGCGAGATAGGAATTAGGTTACTATTAATCACTAATGGAAAGTCATACATTGGCTCTCGATTGCCACTGAGATCAATGACCTTGGATGACCTTGAACACAAAAATAGGGGTTTTATGGATTTTTTGGTGATATTGGGCTGCGACACACATTTCACGAGCGGCAGCATTCACGCGAGACGATGGCGCCATCTGGCATATGTAAATACATCGTACCCAATGTCAGTTGCTGGATCGATGAGCTTAGATTCGTTCGCAGTGGGCCTTCAAACACGCACCGATGTCGCGTGTTCCCCTTTGCGTTAGCTGGGCTTTTCTTTTATTAACCTGTAGTAGTAATGTGTTGCAGAACTATGCTGTGACATTGGCTGAGCAATTGGGCAAGCATGCGACACACAATGCACTCGGACTCAGGTTGACAGAATCTCAGCTCGACGAACTTCGAGACGATCAGGTCGGACAATTGTTTGAACTCTTTCAGGAAATCCAGAGACCATCTTCTGCTGCCGCTGGTGACGAAGATGGTACCAAGCCTGACCGTCAGACTGCAGCTGAAGCTGGTACTAAGCCACCACCAGACGATACAGTAGATGGTTCTGCATCTGTTGCAAATAGAAATGACAAAGCGGGTTTTGAGGATTGCGCTCGATCGCATAAAGTCGGCAGTTGATGATAACATTTTGATACGAGGACTTTTTTGTCAGATTGTTTCTATTATATTGTTTGCAGTTGTATTTGTTACTGTTAGGGAACATGCTAGGAAAAGTAATATTTGTATTACAAATGCTAAAACACGTTTGTGAACAAGAAGTCAAAAATCTTGCTAATCATTTAATAAAAAAACACTGGTGTGAAGACTCTGAAGTTGATTCTGTTATAGTTGCAATTAATGATAGGAAAAACAAACCTGGTAAATGTTAAGAATGTGGTTTTTCTACCAAACCAAACATAAGAAATCTGCAAACGTTGAATATAAAAACTGTGACCTTGTTTTTACTTGGCAGATCGATGAAATCCACTGTTTCATTCATCAAAATTTTGTCAGCATAAATGTGAATACAAAATCCAACTATGCTGTGATTGTATTTTGTGACAACACTTTTTTTCGTGTATAAATATTGTTAGTAACCACTGTCACACTGACTGTTCAGCATTGGTTGTAAATTTACGAAAATGCTGAACGATTTAAAAAACGTTAACACTTTAAATGATTTTTTGAAGACATGTTTATAGACTAACTACAACAACGTTTTATGTGTGATAACTATTCAAGCAAATGCTTTTGCCACTATGCTGTGATCTTAACATGAAACATGTACAAATGCACCTGACAAGGCGTGTAGCCTAGTACATAACTGAACTGAAATGGACTGAGCCAAAATGTACACTGTGTCTCAAAAACATCCCGATTTTTTTTATTATAACTTGAAAAAGAATTAGCGGATTTTAATAACTTTTGGTAAGAATATTCCTGAGACAGCTGGACATCAAATCGTTATGTAGTTTCCCACCTCACCCAACGTCTGTTTCTGCACTACCTGGGGAAATCAGCACCAACGAAATATTGCATTTTTACCTAAAGAGGTATTATTACTTAAGCTAAATAATGCACACAGACATTTTGTTTACATTTTTGACACTTTGGCGGACACTTTATCTAATTGTTTCGTTTTTTAGTTGTCTGCAATGATCGAAATATTGGCCCGTTGTGCAAGCACAGGCATGGAGACGATTTCTTCATTCATTGACAGCAGTAGCGATAATGTTATGCTCCAGACTAATCCAGACTTCACTAGTTGCTTCTTGAATTTATAAATAGTTTTGAACGTCATTTGGTATACACACTGCTACAAAGCTTGTAATCGACTGGCTCTTGGGGCCAGAGATCTGGATAGACGAAATTTATCAATGTTTTTTTTCATTCATTTGAACTTTTATTTTGCTTGGTCTGTTTTTCCCAAGTAGTGCAGAAAGTGACATTGGGTGAGGTGGGAACTTAAACAGCCATTCAATAGCCAGTTGTGTCAGAAATATTTGTGCAAAAAATTATTGAAATCTGATAATCGTGTTTCAAGTTACGGTCGATAATGTTGGGGATGTTTTTTCATGTTTTTATACATTTCAACACTTATTTTGCTTGTTTTTCCCTAGATGGTGCAGAATCAGACGTTGGGCGAGGTGAAAAACTGAACGGTCATTTGATGGCAAGTTGTGTCAGGAATATATATTCCCACCAAAATTTATGAGAATCTAATAATTTTTGTTCACACTAGAATCGAAAATGTCCGGGATGTTTTTTTGAGACACAGTGTACTTCAGTTGTGCAAACGTAATTCAGCTCAGTTTGTTTGCTTTGTGCATGCAGTGAGAATACATGGGTCTGTTGTCTTGTTTGTTGACGCAGGGGCGTCTGTCCACAATGGCTTCATGGTGGGGGGAATTGTTATTATTACTGCTCCCCCTAAATTTTAGTCTTTTGGAAAATGCTCTCTTGCTGGAAAAGTTTTTATGCAATGAAACAAAATTTAATGTGGGAAATCCTAATTTTGGGGATATTTTCGGTTTAACTTGAAATTTCGAACACCCATTATCTCTGTTGGGCATCTGCAGTTGTCTGTTTGATAATTCCTGCACCCAGCTTTTTAAACTTACGACGCTGCACCACTATCCGCATCTGCATTTGCAAGTTTGCTATAATTTTAGTGTTGCGTGTGAATTTTATTCACAAATTTAGATTAGTAATTAATTTATATTATAACTTACAATCTGAGCAGTACTTTCATACTGCCCACCACTATAATAAGGTGACACGCGTGGCCTATACCATGGCAATTGGCAATAGGCGTATTGATTAAATGTACCGTGTTAAATAATTGATTATTTAACCGTCGCGTCGTATTGCCGAGCCCCTATACACTACAGTCTTGAGATCGAGTTACAGTTTGCCAGTTGGTAACCTATACAGTATACAAGAAATCATATTTTCGTTTCTTATTTTTAGTTGCAGCTTACCGTAACAAGCACTGCTGGCGAGCTTCTAAAGGGTACCCACATTGATGACCTTCAACGGCCTTGAAATCTAAAAAGCGGGTTTTATTGATTTTTTCGCTATTTTAGGCAGGTAACGGCGCAATGCGTATTTCAACGGTGAATTGCACCGAAATTACTACAGTGTATAAATAGACCTAGATGAGATCATCAGGACAACCTGCGTACAAAGTTTTCAGCATAGAACGTAGGCCTAGATTTCAACCGTTTCAGTTTCGATTTATTAGGTACCAGGTTATTAACGAAAGCTTTAAATTTGGGCAATTTTCCAAAAACTAGAAAGCAGTCGTAGCCCGCAGGTACCTCCGCCAAAGCAAAGCTATTCGCCAGTTGGCGTCACCATCTTCGCTTTGCCAGCGGTTCCTTCATGCCCCCTTTAACGCAATGGTAACGAAATTTTTAAAGTGATCCAGAATCCACGATTCCTGCCGGATCATGCCCAAAATTGAATCACTGGTAGTTTATGCCATGCCCGACATACCCTCAAAATTTCAGAAAGATCCGTCCATAACTTTTTGAGTTATCTTGCTCACAGACAGACGGACAGACAAAGTCTGACAAAAACATTACTTACTTGGCGGAGGTAATTATAATTATTTTATTGCACGTTTTCCACTGATTTCCTAGCTGGCAACACCGATGCTGTCGTGCAGCCTATTTAAAATTATAGGGCCTACATGTGGTGCTTGTTTGACAATAGGCGCCTGCTTTCATACTTTTGTTTGCCTGTAGGTCCTATGCGGTGTCCAAGACGAAGATCATTAGAGAATACAGAAGAACTGTCTGCAAACAGAATGGGGACTATTGGTGTCGGCGTTATAATACTCTGCATCGTCTGGGTGACAGCCATCCTAGTCTGTGTGGTTCTAATGCGATTTGAAGGTCCCGTTACCTACTTGCGTCTTGCGATTCTGACGATCGCTTTGCTTCTGACCGCTGCGCTGTGGATCAAATACACGAATGACATGCAGGAACGAGAACGAGAACGAGAATCGGAACTGAAACGAGACAGAGTTGTCGTTTACGACTATTCGATCATCGGGCGTGTGGCCGTGCTTACTGTGACGGGAACTGGTCTGCTTGTCGGACTTCTGTCCGTGTTTATGTTTCACGTCACGGTGCCTCGAAGAGCTGCCCGACTGCCGCCTTGGAGCAGCGTCTTTCAGTAGCTGCATGTCGTTTTGTATTTATAGGTGCAGCGACGTCACGGATTAGAAAAAAACTTGGCCGGAAGGAAATTGCAATTTTTCGACAAGGAGACAGACAGCGCTCAAATATCATTCAGGTGCTGAAAATTTTATTTCTGCCCCAAAAGGGCCAAAATGGGAAATTTTCTGGCCGAGATCTTTGGAAGACAATAATCGATAACAACAAAATTTTTCCGATAGGCCACATAGGAATACTGTCAGTGTCACCGCTCGGCCCCTATCCGCCTTACCGCGACGCCGCTAGGTGAGTGCGTAAGTCAGTATATCAATAGGCCATTATATTGTTCGATTATTCGATCAATTATGTCGTAACGTTTCGTCAAACTAAATATTGAAATTTTCGATATTGACTATGTGGCTTGTGTTTACGCTTTGGCGAAGCTTGGTGATCGATTTTCTTAAATCTGCTTGATATGCCTCGAGGCAGGCATTAAAATTTGAGTAGGGGCGATTTCGAACTTTAGTTAGTCTAGAATTTAACCGCAAATATTTCTAAAGCAGATTCAAATATCAGAAATTGGAATATCAAGTGATTAATTACAATCCGTCCTCGTACGTTGGATAAATAATGAACTTTGATCCACTAACAAAAATGTTATAAGCGCGCATGTTGATCTACTCAAAACAGCACTGTGCGTGCTCTGTAGGCTAATGCGATTGCGTTTGAAATTTTAACCTCCTAAATTTTAGGGTTAAATGAATGCGAAAAACGTTAAGTTCGCGTTTCCCCAATCGGCCTTAGGCGCCGCGTGGCCTCACGCTGGGCTCTGCGGCTTCTGCGCCAACTCTCTGTTTTGCTGTGTTCGTCTCTATGCCGATGACAAGTGGGCCCGCAAGCAGATAGCAGTAAGTCACTTAACTATGTGTTCGATAAAGAGATGACTTGATGTTCGAAATTGCAAGTGCATGATTGTTGTTGCATGCTGGCGACGAACTTTTAACTAATGCTGTCCGTCTCGATGTTTAGGTCGCCTAGTCGACTAGTAGTCGATGACTAGTCGACTAGTGAAAAACAGTCGATATTGGCAGCACTAATTTGCACGCGCTCGCTGGGCTCCAACTCTGCAGTAAGTCACTTTTGCCTGGCCACATAACTGCGAAACTCTGGCACGTTTATGCATAATATTTATGTTTATTCGTGAGCATTTTATTGCTTTGATTTATTGAGAATGTATAGGGTGTGTGATCTAGCTATGGCATGTAGGCCTGATTTCACGTGGCCTTGCGCAGCTGCTGACGTCAACAGTGAGCGTATAGTCACGTAGACCACCGACGCCGTTAAATGGTGCCTACTGTAGGCTAATGCGTCACTGCTTGGCCATTTGTCAGTTCGTCAAAAACTACACTATGTCAGTTCAGTTTAGTTACGTCGCTCTGTTTGCGCGACTTAGGTCTATGGGTTCGATAAAGAGATGACTTGATGTTCGAAATTGCAAGTGCATGATTGTTGTTGCATGCTGGCGACGAAGTTTAACTAATGCTGTCCGTCGCGATGTTTAGGTCGCCTAGTCGACTAGTCATCGACTACTAGTCGACTAGTGAAAAACAGTCGATATTGGCAGCACTAATTTGCACGCGCTCGCTGCGTGTTTTCAGGTGTCGGCAATAAAACTGCTCTCCAATGTAAGTTTGTAAACCGGGAAAATGAAAGCAGCTAGGCCTAGGTCTGTAGACTATAGGCCTGCGGAAAGCAACACACAGAACTTAATTCACCGGTTTAAACAGCAGCGCAGTTAAAAAGAAAAAAAAAACTTTACTTTACAAACAGAGAATAAGTAACACTTATGTCATCCAGATCGAGTAGTAACACAGCATTACAGTTCTTTCAATTAAGTTTAATCGAAAAATCGACATAATTATTTTCCTGTATTTGCCAATTGCCATCTTCTTCAGCGTGGTAGACCGCAGCGGCGTCGAGGCAGAACGGGCTGCCGTTTCTTAAACTTTAGCCAGCTGGAATAATTTTTGTGGGAAAATTTTTATTCACAGACACAAAAATAGTAACTGAAAATCTATTTTAAGGAGAATTAATTAAGGACAACATTAGAATTTTGAGCACCCATATTTTTCATGTGAGAAATTTGTAATAATTGCTAATAAATTTGTAATTTGCTCCCGCCTCAACTTTTTTAGCCGACGACGCCGCTGCATGGTAGGCCTGGTGTTTGGTGACATTTCACGATTTTCACCTCAAAGATCAAACACGTCTCTTTAAAATGTTTGTCAACTCAGGACGATTTGTTAAGCTGTTAACTGATACAACATTGACAGTGCCAACTGGTAGACTGTTCCATACAGATGAACATCTCATGCAGACGCTTTTTGTCGAAAATGATTCGAAGTTTAGTTTAAACTTATTCTGTACTTTAAAGAATTTTAAAGGGGTTGAATTTATAATTATTGATTGCAGATTTTATTCCTTTTTAACCCCTTTTCTCCAAAAAGCAAACTTTTGCGTGAGACCACGTCTTTTCAAGTCCGAGCTGTGTAGTTGATCTTAATCACCGTTTACATAAAGTGACAGTTTAGCTTATTTTAGGCCTACCTATTTGCGAAGCGACCTTATAGACCGATTTGCATGAAATGTTCGGCTGCAAAGGTCGTCATCTGGCTAACGTTACCGACCGTGTCAAATTCTATATGTAGGACCCTGTCACATCGCAATCAGATCACGTTTTTGCATATGTAAGTCGCATTTTGGCATTGTCATCATAAATAGCGTGATAGTGTAACTGTTAGGAGAGAGACAGAGAAAATTTTGTTAGCCATAAATCATAAGTAGGCCTATATACAAAATAAATAACAAAAGAATGTTAATGTGGCAGATTGCCAGGAGAGGCTATCGCCTATTTAGCTGACTACCTTAGAAAATAGACAAAGCAAGTAGGCTTACTGGAATAAACATATGCATACAAACAGAGTAAAATAGCACACATCAAAATTACTAGCAAAATGAAAAAAGCTGACATATACCGAGATATATGTTTGTAAACTTGTGAGTGCAAGGTTATCTGAAAGCCTATTATGAGAGTTGAGTGAATGAGGTAGGTCTATTTTAGCTGCGTTTTAAAACTCTTAGAATTACTTAATTTTGTATTGTTTTTAATTTAATAGGTACGCTGTTTCACTACTATGTTGCTTCAAATTTAACAAATTTCCATTTAAGGATAAGTGGGGGTCGTTTTAGTTGTTAGCACGTTGAACTTGGGATCACGTGGTTGTATCTTTGACCCCCGGTCGCGTCGCTATTACGTTGTTACTACGTGGACGCGTGAATGTCTGCGGAAACTATCTCGATATTTTACCAACACCAACGTCAACTCAGCCTTCCATCCTTCCGGGGTTGGTAAATTCAGTACCGGCTGGTCTGACTGAGAATACGGCAAGGTGCGTTTAGTTCACCTTTGTCGAATGTCAGATATGGCAAGTGAGGCTCCGTAGGTGTAAAATGGATTTCCTGTGAAAAGCTATACCATATAACCATACCGAGATGTTGCCATTATTATTTAAGAGGGTTTCAACTGCCGTTCAGCCTGTGGTTTGTGATACACAACTTTCATGGCTTTTATGACGTGGGGGACATCTGCTGGCGGACAGTCGTTCCGACGAAAACAGCAGCGGTTGCCGAAACTTCCATAATGTGTATCAAAATAGAGGTTGTATATTGATGAATTTGTACAAATACTCAGCTGTCGGCGGCCGTGGCACAGCTACAGGTAAAGCATCTCCGGATAGCCAATTCAAGCCAATATCATACTAACAAAACAGAAGATCGTGTGAACTATTGGAAACTTTTTAATCAACTTTTTAGTGATGGTGTTGATGTGCATCTTGTTAAGTTATTAGCTTATTGATATGTTAACCAAGAGGTTTCTGTCCGCTGGCTTTGCACTAGATCCGAGTCATTCTATGTTGGTAATGGTACTAAGCAGGGTAGAGTTTTATCTCCATACCTTTTTACTCGGTATTTATCACAGCTAATTACTGAAATTTGTTTGAGTAGGGTTGGATGTAAAATAGGTACTCTGCCTACCAACATTTTTGTATATGCTGACGATATCG
>Ga0209671_1006437_pt1 | contig 12054 bp, 5 predicted proteins | sample WorMetHERISLAND2_2_FD_187401 | JGI IMG/M metagenome (GOLD analysis project Ga0209671, IMG submission 187401) | Marine gutless worms symbiont microbial communities from Max Planck institute for Marine Microbiology, Germany - Olavius geniculatus... | ecosystem: Host-associated > Annelida >...
CCTCCACCAAGCGCCATGAAAATAACCTAAGCTGGTACCCCGTTTTATGAAATATCGTAAGCCCGTAACACACTACGATATTGAGTACGTTTTGACGGTTTCTGTCAGCTAATCATTATTATTATTAGGCACAGTTTGTTGGAGTTATTTCAAAACGTAATAGGGGTCCGGTTTTTTTGAGACACAGTGTAGAATGGAATCACTGCAGATACTGCGAATAGTTGTCGATTTAAACATATGCATTGTGAAAAAATGTGCTATTTAATGGAATAAAATTAAATCCGGTTTAACCACACGCAGACTCGACGAGCGTTCTCAGAGCCAACTTTATCGTGTAGGTCTATACGGGGTATAAGGCATCTATTTTCGCTCATTTGGATCACATTGAATCTTAGCTGAAATTGTAATTCGACAATGCAACAACAGTGACGACAAACAATTAAGTTTATTTCTGCACTTAATGTTAATCAGAAATGTAGAACACTGAGTAGAAATTTATGTCATACGTTTATAGAAAGAACCCTTAGGCCTAAGCCCCGATTACAGTGTAGGCCTACCTGGACGGCAGACGATGTTACCAGTGGTTGGATCACAGGTGTAATGTCCACCAGCGTCCGTATCACTAGCGACACAGTAGACCGAACAGTCAGACGAGTAGTAGTTGGCGTCGCAGTACAACTTGTGTTTGAACGACAGACTACACCGTATACACATTGAGTGAACGAGTCTCAGCCCAATAAACGACAAAATGCGTCAAGAGGCATTTCTACTACGGCTGCGCGTTGCCGTGCGTTGCGAGGGAGTGATACAAATTGACGAAAGCAACGCAACGCGCATCCGTGGCGAAAATACGCTATCTGATTAAATACGGAAACTTTGCAAAGAGCTCTGCTGACAATTTGTACTGCAACCACATACACGTACATTGCTGTTTGACTTTCGGCTAGCCAATGTTACTTGAGTCGTGCACGTCCGTTGATTACATCCGCATTTGGCCTAAGTAGCCGGGTCCAGCGACGTTCAATGCTCAGATTAGAACATAAATAACTCTGACCGTTTGCCGTCACTTGTCATGCAGTATTCATAATATTTCAACAGCGTAATAAAAAAGGCTTAAGGCGGTGCATATTTCTTTATAGTGAAACCAATCGCAAAGATATAAAACGTGACATGCCGTATGACATTACACATTGTTACCTGCCACCCGACGCAATTCAACGCGCCCCGTTTTAACCCAAATCAGACAGACCGGTACTCGATTTGCCCACCCCGGAGGGACGAAAAGCTGAGTTAGCCTTAATGTTAATTATATACTGAGATAGCTTATTTGTGCGCAGACAGTCACCCATCCAAGTAGTAGCTACTTGATAACGAACCGATCAAAAGTCGAACCCACAACCTCACGATCATAAGCCCAAACCAAAGCGGTATCTTTACACCACGTACCAGCACCTTGCGCCTTCAGTCTTTACAGTAGCTCAGCTCGACAAAAATTGCAGTTGCCGTAACGCGAGAGCTAAATACCTGGGGTGAATAGGCCAAGCTGCGTGTGGTTTAGATTTAAGTATGAAATTCGTCGAATTGGTAAAAATCGTGAACACGATATAGACCGTGGTTCAAAGCGGTTTATGAATAAATGAATAAAAACATCTTTAGTATATGTTATTATTATTAATTATTATTATTAATAGAACATTTATATAGCGCATTATCATAGCAGACAAGGCCTAAAAGTAATCTCTAATGCGCTCGGTGCGCTGGCCACCTGCATCGATACATCTTCGAAGGCGTTTTAATTCACCGCAGAACACGGCTAATCAGAGCCGAAAAGTACCACAAAGCAATCATATGCAATCCCTGAGCTGTTACGCACATGATCGTCACAACATTAGTGACTTTTTATGAACAGAACCGCGAAAAAATATCAAATTCAAACAGACAACAGCGCACGTGTGTCTCACGCACGAAGCGCACACATATTACATAAAATACCAAGTAACTAATAAGAAAAAAATTGTAAAAAAAATATATATGGTAAAACGATTTCGCGTAACGAACTGTTCGTTCTGAAGAGTTCATGTAGACGAATATGGCAGATACATGTATTTAGAACGATCACGATGTCGGTGGTATGAAATGTGCTTCGAGACAACTGTCAGAGTGTGCGAGCTGTTAGGCGTATACCTGGTCGAGTCCTTGATGCGAATGCCAAGCATGTGGATAGTTGTCCAGTTAGCGATGGAGCTGTTGAATGCAGGCGTCAGCTGTAGCAAACGCACAAATCCGTCGACATAGTCGTCTCCGGACATATCGTCAGAGTCCTTGACATATATCTTGAACTTTACGCCTTCAGCCTTCAAACGTAACAACACTGTTGGTCGACCGTTACGTCGAACCTTGGGTACGATATGTCGTCTGTCTCTCTGTCGTCTGTCTGTAACATATGGCTAAACCGTACGTCGTAAGAGGTCGGTGAATGTACCGTTGGATAGGGCGATAACGATTTTCTATACAGTATATTCAGCTTTTAGTAGTAACCATGTTTTATGTGCAGCGGCTTGGCCGCAATTTTAAATGCAAAGTTGCTGCCTGCAATTATCACTGACGTATGCCGAATTACCGTATCGCACCAAGCGTTGATTGTAACGTTCAATACAGCAGCGTCACCATAACGTTTTGCTTCAAAAATCTTTTTTTACGCGCGACAGCTAGCATAGCTATAGCGCGTATTAGCTACGGTAATTCTGTCTGTCTGTCCGTCTGTCCGTCACGACCCGGTACCAATTCAAGCCTAGGTGAGATAGAGAGTTAAGGGTTTTACCGTATGATAGCCTAGATTCTTTAGTATTTCGTGACAAAATTTCATGCCGCTGGGTGAGGGGGTCCCACGAACGAACAGGCGAAAGAGGGGTACGGCCCCTAAAAAGACGTTATTTTACCGCTATAAGCTCGTCTAACGTGAAAATGGTTGCAGATAGGCACAGACATGCTGCTTATCATAGCAATCACTGGCGTCGAGCTTCTTAGAAATGTCAACATCGATGACCTTGAATGACCTTGAACCCCCAAATAGCAGATTTTAGTGAATTTTTCAAGATTTCGGGCTGCGGCACGCATTTCAAGAATGAATTGCGTCAAAATGGCTGGAGATATACCAAAATAACCTGCATATGAAATTTTTAGCATTGAATGTAGATTTTAGCAGTCCAAGTCCGAACCTTCTACGTCCAAGGAGGGTTGCGCAAGCGGGTATGAAAAAGGGGTGCCCTTCTAAAAGGTGGTTATTTATCCTCTGTTGGCTTGTCTAGCGTGAAAATAGTTGCAGATATGCACAGACGTGCTGCTTATGATAACAAGCACTAGAGACGAGCTTCTTAGAAATGTCAACGTCGATGACCTTAAATGACCTTGAACCCTAAAAATATTGGTTTTTAGTGATTTTTTGGCGATTTTTGGCTGCAGAAAAGTGAATTGCGACGAAATGGATAGAGATAGGCCAAGATTACTTGCGAACAGGAACTGCTATAAGCTCTCGCGCGTCTTGTAAGCATTAGCGCAAATTTCTTGTTTTTTTCTGCCACCGGGAAGTCGAACGCTGGCTTTCAGATATACGCGGTACGGTCGGCCTACCCTAACGATAGCTTAGCTGTTTGTTGCGTTTAGTATATAGGCTACTGTTTACACACTGGCCAGGCAGAGAATGAAGAAACAATCGGGTTTTCAACTCCAGCCATGTAGTTGCCGAACTCAACGATATTCTGATCCTGAAAGGGTCCCGTCGACTTCCTCCAGTAGCTCGAACCTCTCGGGTTGTCATCGCTGTGAACGTAACATAACGATAATCATATAACTTCATTAAAGCTTTGACGCACAGCAAGATTATGTCGGCTGATTCGTACGGCGCAACACTCGTAATGCCACATTGGAATTAAACTTATTTATAGGTCATTTCACGCTAATTATCACTTCATCGTGCATGAGCATATGTTATTTTAGCCAAACATTATTTACAGAAAAATAGAATTTACTGTGATTTAAGCGGAGACCGTGTTAAAACAACTCGAAAGACACATTCAAAACGATAGTAATGAAATAAACTGAAAAAACGAAACAAAATAAAATAAACTGAAATGAGCTAAAACAAAATAAAAACGAAATAAAACCTAATTAATAACACACTTTTTGGGAAATCAAACAAGAAGCCCAACTGTTAGTAACCTTCAAGGTCATCCAAAGTCAATAACTTTCATCTCATCTAAAAGAGTGTATACGACTCCTGTTAGTGATCAATGGCAACATTGGCTCTATGTCGCATCGTTTAGCCCCAACAGCGCGTACCGACTTTCATGGTCATCCAAGGTCAATGATTTTCATGTAATTTGAAAGAACGTATGGAACTTTTTATTAGTGATTAATAGTAACCTTGGCTCTAACTTTTACCGTTTCCAAGATATGGCCACTTATAGCTTGAAACATTCCACTGAAAACTGCGGTCAAACCGCTGCAGATGGAGACATGGTTACTATCGACAGGCTTTAAAAAGTCGCTAGCGCCCTATCCGATGGTACCATCGTTGACCTCTACGACTTACCATTTAGCCACAATAGCGCACGATTGGCATACCATAGTGCGTTATCACTCTTCAAGTTCATCCAAGATCAATAATTTTCATGTCATTTAAAAGCCAATTTGAAAGCGACTTCTTATTAATAATAAATAGCAACCTAGGCCCTATATCGCACCGTTTAGCCACAATATGTCCGTAACAGATGGACGAACAGACAGACAAACGGAGTGACGACAACAACCATGCCATAAGTAAGGTCGCTAAAAAAGTCAAAACTTTATGTCTTATAATATAACGTCGATACGCACCTATCAGCGAAATCAAGCCCAAATTCAAACATGTGATCACACTCCGAGCCGTCGGATCCAAAACGAAAGTCACACAGATCTCTATCCTCATGCTGCTTACCGCTGGGATTGTCGAATCGCAGCATCAGCAACTCCATCGTTGCACTGGCGTCAACGCGACTTGTTGACGTCGCCTGCATACATAACATTATTTCTAAAAAGTAGTAATAGCAGCCTATTTGTAAAACACCATAGGGCCGTAGCTTGTGTGAAACTCTTTATGCATGCAACTTTCGTACTTCGCATTAACAGAAGTTGCAAGATCATGAGAAATTAAAATAAAGTTTTAAGTTTCTTAAACGAAATGTGCTACACAAGTCTGCCTTTTACTCGCAAACATACTGTTACATCGCAATGCGTTTGGTAAACTGAGGCATTTCAATAGCTTGCAAATATCATAAGGCAAAAAACAGTGCGATATGACGTAAAAATGAAAATCTGAAAATGCTTGTGCTCATGGCTAAATGCAGACAAATTATACTAGCCATTTTATTCTACCGCAGAAATCAAAATTATTTTTAAAAAAACAAAAATGTGCGTTACAACTGATTTACGATCAAAAGGTCCTAAATTCGATTCTCGGTTGAGGTTCTTATTAACTGCTTGCTCTTTGGATGGGTCTTTGGTTTGTAAACAGGTAAACCATCTCGGTATATCCAACGCCAATGTCAACTCAGCCTTCCATCCCTCCGGGGTAGATATTATTGAGTACCGATTTATTTGGCTGGGGTTAGGCAGGCCGCGTTCTTCTGTGTCGGGTGGAATGTAACACAGTGTGATCACACCTCACACGATAGTGTGAGTGTTGTAATACGAAAAATAACATCAAATGAAGAAGGCTTTGGATTATGTTAGTGATTACCAACTAAAGTCAGCTTGTAAGGACGCCATATGCATAGCCCCATCTGCGATAAGTTTCTCGCAAAGAGCTAGACCTATACACATTCTTCAATCTAACCTTTTTCGCCTAGTGTGAAATTGTGGTTGAATTTCACTCTATATAGCACTAACCAGTAGATAGACGACAGTCAGAATGCTTGTAATGGTGGACCAGTTGTAACGGCGAAAGCTTGCCATATAACTTCTACCATTCACGCACATGCATTATTACACAAATCGTTAAATTTATGCAACCATAAACTAATGCCTGGCCTGCGTACGTGCATTAAAATTACTCTACCATACGACCGCCGATAGAGACTGTAATTGGCCTAGCGCATAGGAGCACTAATCTGTCGTGATTTGGCAAAAGTAAGTGTGTCAATGCCAATTAACTGAAAATCGCGAAAGAAACATAAATTAGCTTTGCTCTTTTTTTACGTAACTTATTTTTTAACAACATAGGCCTATACTATGGAAACTTAAAACTAAGCATACTAAACCGCTAGCAATAGTATGGGAATAAACTATGATAAATGTTTACTACATGCTTAAATGTTACACTCTGTTGTTTCAGACCTCTGTTGTAAACGTCACATCTGTGAGAGCGATGCCATATATGTCACAACATAAAAAAGTAACTCCGCTTCGGAGAAGCAAATAAAACACACTAAAGAAAGCAAAAGCTAAAACAGTGCAGCGGTTCATGAGTTATCATGGTAACAAAAAACAGAAAACAGAAAAAACAGCGACAATGATTAAAACAGTATACTATCATCGCTAGGCCTAGCGCGGATAGCAAAATATTTGCGCATTTTTTAGATATCATGATTTGCGTGTTGGTGTATTTTTGGTTAACCCTGTATACTACATGCATGTAGAGGGGCGTTCAAAAAGTTTTGCAAGTTAATATGTTAGATTAAAATTTTTTTTAAATTTATACATTAATAAAACGTATCTTTCTTCCGAACACGTATGAGGTTAAAACGGATGTGACGTCATTATAATATATGACGTCATAAAACGTTAAACAGGAACGATTTGGAGTTCTAGCGCAAACAGCGTAAAATTAAGCTAGCTGTTGCACACCATTTCCCCAGATTTTCCAATATGAGGCCGTGGGACATGTGATTTTATGAGAGCCCTGACAATTACGTCCATGAATTCCTCATTTGTAATTATAAATATTTAGTAGCCGAAATCTGTGCCGGCTACAAATGAGAACGCTTCTATCAATTACGATAGCTCGTCAGGATTTGACGTTGTCAGAAAAGTTTATTAAAAGTTGACAGTGATATCCGTCAGCTTTGTGAAAGGTTAAACAAAGTTTGCAACGTACGACATTGGGAGCCCTGGTGTGCGGGACCTGGGAACGAAGCCTGCAGATCTTCCCCTAAATCCGGCACAGTACTTATCTCACTTCGTTTCTACTTAAAACATTTTCATTCTTTTGGTTTATAACTGCTAAATTAAACTGACAGTCTGGCAGCTTGCTTGTCAGTTTTTCAGTGCAAATCGTGTGTTATATCGTATCTGCAAATACTAGGCTACTGCTAAAACAAAAAGTAATCTAAATTTACCTGACACAGAATACAGAATAACTGTGGACAAAATTAATATACCACGCAAATTTCTTGATGTCACTACGTAGCGTGTTTGCGTAGGCCTACAAGCAGCACGCTTAGTAATAGGCCTACACAACTCGTTTTCTCGACGCTCATCCCCTTTACATTAGACCTAGGTTCTATTGGACAGGCGCCTATCCCTATTGTATTGTTCACTGTATACTATAGTCTACACATCGCGTGCGGCAGTCATATGCAGTTAAACTGTTGGCCTACTAAGCATTTACTTCTATACCACAGTACCGTGTAAAATTATGGCATAGGCTTACGCTTTGCTGACGGTGAAAATGTGCTAGGTTCTGCGCTCTGCGAGAATAGACTATAAAGTTCCACTTTTAATACTGATCATTTGTAGACTGTGCTTGTATTTCAAAACGGAATCGCTGTTACATTCTAAAATAACTGAAACAACTATGGCTTGGCACCTATAATATTTCTAGGCTACACAGGATTATATTTTCAATTAGCCTACTAACGTTTGTGTCATGCGCTGAAAGAGTTAACCAGCTGAGTTTTTGACGGCAGCTAGGCCTATACATGTATAGGAACTGTCAGTTGGGATGGTCGCATAACCATATCGTTTGATGTATACTGACCATTCCGTCAGTTGCAAACAAACCATAAGTCCACAACTAATAGAATGGGGTTCTAGAAACAGAAGACACTATGTGTGGCATTTCTCATTAAACCGCTACTTGATGGCCGCCTTTTATATGCCAGGTAAACTTACAATAACACTCACAAGAAAAGCTCTATCGCCAATGCCATAACACGACGTGGGTAATAACTAGGTCTATACTGTGACGGTGTGACCTTGTAAGTAGATTGTCATGCGTATTGCCAAAGAATAGCCTAACACTAATGCAGGGGTCAGATGTCCGACAGCCAGATGTCAAGGCCATTTTCATGGGAAATTTTAATGGGGCAGTGGCCCCCAAGCGGCCATTTGTTAGTTCGAGGCTCGCCATAGGTGAACAAAACGTCTGGTCGTATGTAAAAGTCGAAACGTACGGCTGCATGGCAAACCACGAAAAATATCCGATATGCGATACGTCACATACGCTATCTTACTTTTATGCCGTTTCTATAGGCTATTCAGCGTTGGCTGAATTCGAAGATTTTTTTTACATTTACTTGTAGGCCTATAATCAATAATCACGTCATTTCTGCTTACTTTAGTTTGCTTTTATACCTTGGCTACGTAAAATTAGCCTTGACGCAAATACACTGTGAAACACTAATACGTTTAACAGATAAATGTTATTCGAGTTTATCCAGTTATATCGACTGTAAAAGTTATTCTTTTTACTGTGCTAAAAATTATGTTTACTAATAACTGACGGGACTGTTAATTGTAGGTCTACTTTTATTTATTATCTTGTGCATCTATGCATTTCGTAGGCCACCCTAATGCTAAAATAATCATTACATGTATATAACCAAGACGACAGAAATAGGCTACAGCTTTCACGCGCAAATATGTTAGCGATAATATTTATTCGTTAATTTAGTAAACAAACATACATAAACATAGCCCTACGTATTCTAATACTTATAATGCATTAAATTATAGCACAGTATAAACTCAAGTAATACTTTTATACACCATCGACAGCATCGTCATCATCATCATGTCACTAGTACACAATAGAAAAACACAGTATAAACAAAAAATGCCGGCATCCAGTGTCGACATAACAGGTGGCATTGTTTGCATTGTCGTCTAAATTCCGTAATAAACAGTTAGATCTAAAAGCGAGTCCACATGTTTCGTCGAGAAGTAGGATATCGACACTTTCTCTTGGAATAAATACCAAGATAATCGCAAGACATAAACTGAAGTCTAACTTCAGTGTTATCTTTTTTTTCTAAAAAAAGAACATTTGCGATTATCTAGGCCCCTGTCAGATAAGAATTAAAGTAGAGCCTAATCATGGCTTCGGCCGTCCGCAGTCCATGCATAGGCTACATGCGTCACCTCCAGCGCTAATGTCGTGAGGTTTTCGACGTCGGGTGACATTAATCTTTGACCTTCGAAAATAAAAAATAACCGTCTGGTTACTCCTGTTTCTAAGAAAATCCCTACTTTGGTTTTTCGTCACCTTTTCGAATTAGTAGACCACATGGGACAGACGGACAGGCAAAACAGGTAATGCGGCCAATAGTAAGGGGCGCGTAATAATGATACAAGCAAGTGTGTAGAACACAAAAACATCACAGGCAGTAGCAAATTGCCAGAAAACGTCCACCATATGGAGACAGTGTCAAAAGCAGTTACGTCTACGCCTATAGTCCTCATTACTCACATTGTCTCATAACAAAAATGTGAAAACTGATACACCAACACTTATAGCAAAATGTTAGTACCTACCTAGTGCAAGATCAACTCAGCCTTTTATCTCTTCGGGATAAGTAAATCAAGTACCGGTCCGTCTGGCTGGGGTTAAGACGGAGCGCGTTTACCTGCGTCGGGTGTGATCTCATATGGTAGGCGACGTTCCGTGTAGGTCTGCGATAAATTTTCTATAACAAACTGTATTGCGTGTGGCACAGCGTACGTTAGTTGGGCCACAAGTTGATGCTGTGAAGGATGTCACACATTAACGTTTGTAACAGATTGGTGTTTGCGCGAGCGTCAGTATTAAACAGTCTACTTGTACCGCTTGTTACACCAAGAAAAGTAGCAACTTAAACTTCAGTCCATCTGCTGCAACAAATCAATATTCTTGTTGTCAACATTTCCACCGGCAACGCCGCATTACTGCAGTCGCTCGAAGAAAGTGCCTAGCTTCTGTAGGTTTTAGTTTTTGACACGCTACAGCTATGCTGTAAAGCGCGTCTGTGGCACGATTGTCGTCAGTCTGTCTGTTGGCAACTGATATACTGTGATTAAACGGTGCGAGATAGGGACTAAGTTGCTATTGATCACCAATAGGCTTTCAGATGACATGAAAATCATTGACCTTGGATGACCTTGAAGGTCACTACTGCAACAAGAACTATATAAACTGTAGCGAGTTTTTCCTAGCGACAGCTGGGCTTTCTTGTTCTATTCGTCATGCCGTCGATTCCCGGATGTCGTCGAGTTCTTGCGGAAAGTTAACATAGCTGACAGTTCCGCTCGCGGGTTCCATGTTGAGCGCCAGCTGATAGCAGCACGGCACGTCGTTGAGCGAAGACGAGTTGTCAGCATCAGCAGCAGGTGGGACGTAGACATTGTTATTAGCTGGGTCGAGCTTGGAGCTGGCTGCTGGCGCTTCATCACTGGCTGACTGTGCTGAGTACAAAACTGTGTGCTGGTCTGTGAGGTCAGTTGACAGCGGCTGTGATGATGCACGAGGTCTCGTAGTGGACACGTTCTGATATGATGAGTCATCTTCGTCGTTGATCAACTCGTAAATATTCACACTGCTGCTGACTGGTCTCTGCTGGCCGCTTGCTACCGTTTCTACAATACGATATTCAATATTTAGGCCTACTGTTCGCGGTAGCGACGACAGTATGTTTTCAGCGTCATCGATAAGTTATTTTTCTAGCTTACATGATAGGCCTAACTCTTGAACCACAAAACTGAGCTTGGTGAAATTTTGCACGAACATGTATCTTGTTAACCGCAAAAATCCTGTTAAATTTTAAGGTTAATTGTCAAAGGTCAAGGACATGAAACCGGATTCTCTGATGCTTTACCATTACAAGATATGACCATGCTCTTAATGGCTGCTGTTAGGCAGAGCTAACTAGGCCGATATCTACTGGCCGACGCTGACGTGATTGCTATAAACATAGCAGCATGCCACGGCGGTTACCGCGGACAAATTTAGCCTTGCATAAGAATTATTGATAGTATTACAATTTCTGACAGACAGAACTTTTACAAAGGTGGCATAAACAAATAACTGCCATGCAGAACAATATTGTGAGACAAGTGACTAACGGTATAGGCCTACTGCGAATGGTAAAATACAAAATTAGTACACACTTGTGCCAAAATTAATATTGCCAGTAGGCTGCAGGCAGGATGGTGGCGCACGTAGTAAAATGAAATATATGACGATTACAAAATTTGAAAAAAATCCTATTAAAACAAAAGTGCATCACAATGTAATAAAATGACTATAACAGAAAGCTCTGCTACCGCTTAGAGAATAGGGCGTCAGTTCGTCTGGCCGTGACATATTCATGTAGCGGGTCAGCGGATTGGCTGTAGTGGTCGAGTAGTCCGGCTGAATGTAAGTCGTGTTGACGGCGCTGAAACCGACTGCCCCTGCTACATCTGGCTGCAATGCTGACTGAAGCTTTGGTTCTACGCACACTGCTGCTGACGGAGTGAAGAATACGTTGTCGATCGTGTCGTAGATATTGCCGACGCTCCTGCTGCTGCAGCTGTCCTGCCTGCTGCAGTTAAGCGCCGTGAGTTTCTCTATACCGCTATTCGCTCTGTTGGCGGCAGCTTCCAAGTCGACGCAGCTGCCCGCTGCTGCTGCTGCTGCTTCTGTCTGGGGTGGTAGCGGCAACGTGCGCGACGAAGACGATTCAGATAGACTCCGCGTTGACGTGTGCGAGTTATCATTCGAGCCACTGCTCGCTTTCCTCCTGCGAGCATTGAAATGCCAGATGAACACAAAAGAATCATACC
>Ga0209671_1006442_pt1 | contig 12051 bp, 6 predicted proteins | sample WorMetHERISLAND2_2_FD_187401 | JGI IMG/M metagenome (GOLD analysis project Ga0209671, IMG submission 187401) | Marine gutless worms symbiont microbial communities from Max Planck institute for Marine Microbiology, Germany - Olavius geniculatus... | ecosystem: Host-associated > Annelida >...
GCAAACAATTATTATCATGCACTAATCGTTGCCGCCAGTTTTTATTTATTGCATTGTTTTGTTGTGGTCTCCTCATGTTAGTTGCTTGCCCTCATGATGCTTGAGTTTTATGTACGTACGTACATACATTCGTGTTTGAGTTTTAGAAGTTTTTTTAAAAACTTTTGTCAGGTTTCTGCTGGTGCTTTTAGCAGTATCGGTCATTGGTAGTTTAGAATATTACAGTTACTCGTAGAAATTTGCTGCAGTAGGAATAATTAATTCTGAGTTACGTATACTGCAGTGATGAGGCACCTGGCACAAGCCACATAATGTGGTCTTGAAGTTGCTGCACGCCAGACCAGTGCAAATTGTTATTATCAAATATGGCAAAAACACCGGACATGTGTTACGGTGTATATTTTATCGAGCTCATAGGTGTGTTTCCACTTCCGGGTATACACACTTATAACTAGTCTAGAAAGAAAGCTTCTGATTGGCTGTGATGAGTGATTTATATGTCATTTGGTTAATTGAGCAGCTGACTCTTAAAGCAACATTGAAACTAGCAGTCGGTACTTGCTTTTGGTGGATGCGTATTCATATTTAGATAAAAAGAAGTGCTGTGCTTATCGGTGTAGGTATATTTCTTCTTTCTTGAGTCATAAGACTAACAGGGCATCACTGATCTCCATTTCTTTAGCCCTTAGCTAGACACCAGTTTGCACTGTTTATGCTTTAGCTTGCACTGGTACTCATTGCACCTACTCACAAAGGGATGGCCAGGCTGAGTTGCTGATATTCACCCATCCAAGTACTAACCAGACCGGGGATAGAGTAACTTCATTGATATTGAATACAATATTTTGACCGTTACATCAAGCCAGCACTGCTAAATGTTAATGACGGCCTGTAAGCTGCGATTGCATTGGGAACAGTGAATGAAAGTAGTTTTTGATGCCTGCCACAAAGTCTTGTTGATTTTATAATTTTTGAAATTTTACAGGTATTTAGTACTGCGTGATACTTGGGAGTGCATTTTTTCAGTTTTGGTTTGCACATTTTTGACTGGTTCTAGATTTGTTCTGGGGGCTTTAACTGGAAAATGTTCCAACCAACTCTAGGCTCTTTGTTCTACCAAAAGCAGGAGTCCAGCCATCAAAGCTCATAATGTTAGTCATATTACTGCATAATGATCTGTTGCGGAATGTGTTCATGGTTTTCAGTTTTTGTTTATTTTTGTCTCCCACTTAAATCGCAAAATTATCAGCTTTTCTCACTGTTGGATCCAGACGTCTTTCGCTCTTAGACATCTGTGCAAGATGCTCTCCTAGTTTTTTTCCAGCATTTTTTTCCATACCTTCCTATCACATTCTTCTTGTGAAACTTACCGTTAGAATAAAAGCTCTCTGATTAGATGTTTTATGCAGGATATTGCTGGTGGGAGCTCAGCTAATTGAAGAGCAGACGTTAATGGCTCAGTTGAATAAAATTGTCGTTATTGAAAAGACCACAACAAGCACACTAAAACAACCGCTTTGATAGTAGGTAGAAATAGTACACGTACTTGCAAAGTTTGCTTTTTCTTTTAATTCTGCCACCTAAGACAGCTTATGCATAATTTATGTCAAGCGTTGCTGTGAGAATGTATATGTATATATGATTTACAGGTGGAGTGTTCATTATATTTCTGTATCAAGTCTTTAGTTTCCGTGCATGGGTGTAGGCAATTGACTGCATGTCTTGTTGATATTACATATAACGGGCATAGTGAACTAATTGTCTATATCTGCATGTAGGTTCCATTGCAGTCATTATTAGGGACCAACCGAATTCACGGGAAAAAATGCATGATTTCACGGCAGAATTTTCAAAATGTGTCAAATTTCACGGAAAATTCACGGGCCCCACAGACGTTATTTCAAGGTGCTGCGCTAATGCAAACGAACAAATTTCTGAACAACGAATATTTACTACACTAAGTCAAGAGTGACTCAAGACAGTCAATGTCAACTACTTAGTGCTAAAGTGCAACACGTAGCAAACAGCAACGTCCATACAAAAGCTGCTGATAAAACTCTGGAATTGTTGTAAATTAAACTAAAAGCGCTAAAATTCACGAAAAATCACAGATTTCACGGAAATCGGCGTTTTTCACGGAAGAACGCCAATTTCACGGAAAATGTCACGGCCGTGAAATCATGAATTAAGTTGGTCCCTAGACATTATACATGTAGTTGTCTATGGCTTGTACATAGTAGTGTGTTTACCACTGCCATAAATGACATTTTCAGTGTCAAAATTTGGCACTTTGTGCTGTATTCAGTGAAAGTGACCTTTAGTTAGTAAACATTACCAATCTGTTGGCTCATCAGTAGTCTGAAATCTGACATTGATTCAGTGATGCCGTGTGACTGATGTTGGGTATTTAGATGTTGAGATAGAACTTTTCAAAAAGTGTTTAGAAGTCAGTACCTGGATTGTCTCACGCAGTGAGTGAGCATTGCAGGCACATAGAAGTCGTGGGTGTATTTTTTCTGCACATGGTGTAGTTGCAGCATTTGTTTAGCATCTTAATTTTGATACAAGTTATTGTCAACATAAGTTTCATGACATATTGCTGATTAGGCAGTTCTGTAGCATTTTCCAAGACTCCAGAGCATAGCATGCAATTCTGCAGATCGTTTTGGCTAAAGTGCAATGGCAGCACTATGTATGTAGTTTTTTTGTCTTCTCATTGGGCATGTTTTTCAATAGACAACATTCTGAAATTAATGTCTGTCTGGAGGATAGCAGGGAAGATTATTAGAATTACCATTATTGTTAATTGCATATGCACATGTATAATGGAGTTCTTATATTTTAGGTTTGGCTCGTTTTTTTGTGTTTTGTGTTTCTGTAAAGTTTAAACTTACTGTTCCGTTATTATGTGTTTGTGTGCATTCTGCCTGCAAAGGCCATCTCCAAAAATGACCTATAGTGTGTCGGGCGGGACGTTAAACCCTACTCACTCACTCACGCATGTCTGCATGTCCATTGCTACTGCTCGGTATTGCTATTTGGGCTACAAAATACAAAATGTTATTGCATTTATTGTTGATTTTGGATTGTTTTGTTGTCTTTGTTGCCACTCTTATAATTTTCGAGATTACATGATTTTGTTATAGGTGTTTTAGTGAATTTTGTGGTGATGCACGCATAATTGAACGTTAAACTGCTTTGATTGCTTTGAATCTGCTTTGATTTTTTATATGCATCATTGAAGTTGTAGATACTGATGCCTGGATACTGAAAATTGTGAAAATATTGTTGCTAGAACTCATAACACATTAACACATTTCTTTTGTTGTTTCAGTGTGTGTGAAATTATTTTTGTTTAAATACTTTGCGGCTATCTTTATCTTACGAATGTCATATTCAACAGTATTTGGTCTCTTAGCGGGGGTTCCAGAGGCCCAGCCCCTACCTCAAGTGCTTTTTATGCCTCCGCCAACGTAGTGACCGGAGGCATTATGCTTCAGGAGTGTTCATGCATGCGTCCGTGCATGCGTCCCGAACAAACATTGTTAGCACAATATTTCGAGCATTTGTTGACGGAATTTGACCAAACTTTCACCACTGATGAATTCTTGGCAAGGATGAACGCATCGAATTTTGGGGTCATAAGTTCAAGGGTCAAGGTCACGGTGGGATCAAATATGCCCCAAAATGCACTTTTTGGCTTTAAGTTAGGTAAAGGTAAAGTCCAGTACTTGCTATAGCGCTTCTTACATGAGATGGACTCAAGACCAGAAGCGCTTTACAATCTTGGAAGTGGCAGCTGATTGGCATGAGCTAATGATACCGCATCGCACTATGCGGCTATCCACTGCCCGTGTGAACGAACAGTTGGACCTGTGGTTTGTAGCTAGCAGACAATCAGCCATACTAGGCTTTCACCCCGTAGCCTGTAAGCTACTACTCATTTCCTATCCCACGGAGGGTAGAAGGCTGAGTTGGCCTGAGCACGTAGTAGGTTAGCAACTTGCTCAAGGTTGCTTGCAAATGACCGGCAGTGAGAATCGAACTGCAACCTGAAAGTTTCGAGTCAACACAAACCACTATAGACTGCACCTACACAGGCAGGTAGGTGTGAACAACTTGCCTAAGGCTGTTACTTAGTGGTGCATTGGCTGGGCACTGAACCGTGGACCTTTCGGTCTCGTATCCAACGCCCTAGCCACTGAGCCACCAAGCCACATGTTGGCTGAGGCATAATAGTCGACGAAGTCGTAACCACCATTCAGTTAATTATGAAAAAAACCCGAAAATGCTTTTTATACTGCACAAATTTGCATTCACAACTGAAGTTGAGGGGACGGTGGAATTTTTGGATTTTAAAAATATTTTTTGACCTCTTTACAAATTCTAAAAGTTCTGGTTACTTTGTGCGAAAATGAATTTTAAGAAATTGTTGAATTGAGGAATTTTTACGAGTTTAAAAATGGTAAGTCGTTATTTTGAGTTTGGTTTCATGCAGCGCAATGAGAAAAGAAGCTCTGATGACTAGTCATTACCAACAGAAATGCTTTAATGTCATGCTTGACCCCATTTGAGCTCTGAGATGCGTTCACCCTCTAGGTGGGAGGTTTGCTGCATAACTAGCTTTCTCTATCTCGTACCAGCAACGAATCTTCCCGCGAGAATTTAATTTACTTTGTTTAGTTGAGTTTGGTTCAAATTGGTAATAAAATGTAGTTTTCATATTCCTGAAAGATAATATTATTTTTTCTTTCGTGTCATAGTTATTTGCCACTGTGTGACAGGTCGTCTACGTCATTATTAGCACTGCAGTGAATTGAGATCGAGTTCTGCTGCTTTGGTGATACGTACATACAATATGAGAGAGATCATTATGTAACTCTGTTCAGAACGTCTTGCTTACGGTTCGGTAGCAAGTAGTTAAATGCCAAACACTATTCATATCAGTTAGTACGTATCCACCTGATCTAGTTCATCATTGGTTTGCGTTGCATTGCAATATACGCGTTATCATTTTGTTCTCTGAATAGTGTAATTAATGTATATATTATTTCAGTAATTAGCAACTTATGACCACCAGGGACAGCGCCACTAGAATGTCCATGGCCATAAAACTTACGTGTTACGTGACCAGTATAGCTTCTGCCACAGCAGTTCTTTCACTTAATAATGTATCAGCAAATGTCTACAGTTCAGGAATGTGTTTTATTTTCTCGGTATATGTAATTTTTTTCCGGGAAACTGCTTTAATTGTAAAAGGAGTTCAGCAACCAGGGGCGGAGGGCAGACTTTCTTTCCTTGTTTTATGCGTGACCGTAGCAAGTTTTTAGAGCATACCGCCGCCGCCGCTGACGACTGTTTCAGTATTTATTCGTTGCTTTTATTGTTTTGTAGATATTAAACATGGCTATAACGATCTGTTTTGTGTACTGTCAGTTCATTCGTGTAAAATCGACATAATGACGACGGGTTTGGTTGTGAATTCTTGCTATTAAGCCTTTCAGTTGTCATCGTCCAAACTGCCGTTCTGAACGTGCGTGTCATTTAATTTCCTGGTATTCGCACTAGTCTCTGTCTTCATTCTGTCTGGCCAGTTATACTGACGACTTGAATGCTTGCAGCGGTTGTGGTTTTGATTTTTTTTTATTGACTGAGATAACTGCCGATTTTGATTTTTAAGCAGCCAAATGTAGGCCTAAAGAGAATGTGGAAAGTTTGTGTCATTTTGTAATAATTATGCAGCAGTTAATAAATTGGTTTGTTCACAGTTCACACACCCGCCGTCGCTGGCTAGTGAAAGAGGAATCTAAGACTTTTTGTTTTCTAATCACATCTGTCAGGTTCTCGTATCCTTTGAAACAGCAAAAACAATACGTTACGCAGACTTAAACCCCCAAGGATCACCGAGACCCCCTAACGATTTACTGAAATGGCGCCTCTGGGACTCGACTTGTCTGGTGGCACAGTACGTAGGCCGCCTTAATTACAGTCGTCGTCTAGTGCTTGATGAAAGCTCTGCAAAGAAAGTGTAGTGTGCTAATGCCGACGCAGAAATTACTTCGTCCGGTGCAGACATGTACAATTCTCAGCGCACAATCGTAGGCTTAAATGTGTCCGACGTCGTCGACGACGCAGTCTCGACATCTTGGAGTGGCGACGGAACAAATCGTACACGACAGCGCAAGGAGAGCATTAACGTCCTTGTGTTTATTTGACAGCAAATCGATTACTTCACACTTCGCAGCCATTCACTGCAGAAAATCGTCGAAGACAACGTCCGCACTGGACCACAGTCGTCGTGTACGTAGCACGGTCTGATCTAGACATCTGCCGTTAGGGCAGTCTTTGACGATGGTGGCCCCTGCCAGCGCTGGAAATAACCTAAGTTTTACAGGAAAATTTCTAGTTTTCAGTTTTTTCTTGTTCAGTGTCCAATGAACCCGTACACAAAATTACGACCCAGGAAAAACGTCTTAAAACACACTTATGAGTGAACGACATGACGTGATTGACGTCATAACTCAAAAATCACAATTAACATATGAAATAAAATATGCTTTGTAATAAATTTCATATCCAGACGAAAAAACCCTAAAAACTCGACTTCTAGGTTTTTAGGTTTTCACGGACAAATTTTCCAGCCCTGGCCCCTACGTAGAATCAAAGTCCAAGTGAATCATTTTTGTCTATTTTTGGTTTATATTAACTTTTTTCTTATAAACAAAAGTAGCGTATTTTAATCTAAATTTAAAATGTTAATTTTGACCTATCTAAAACAATGGAAACATGGCGACCATTGCTGGCATTTTTTTTAAATGAATGATGTGGAAAGAAGCCCTTTAATATGGAAGCTTTAGTTTGTCATTGCTCATCCGGCGTTGCGTGGTGCACATCGGCGGCAAATTGAATGACGCTGCACAAATGCTTGACCATTCATTGATAGCAGCCGCAGAAACGAGGCACCCTTCGAGGGAAAGGTCCCAAACAATTCAACGACGACGACGTACCGAGCCAATCGAGATAAAAGTCTGCCGGTCGTAGGCAATATACCTCTTTCTCGTTATGTCTACACAGATACAGTAATTGTCTCGTATGACAAATGAAGCCGCGTATGTATCAAGCAATGTCACATAAAGCCCAAAAAAACTATCACTGGAATTCGCTGTTCATTCGGTAGTTACACAGTAGATGGTAGATGACTATGCACAAATATATATTTTTTCAACTAGAATAAAAATGTCAACCCATTGCTGACGTGTCATGTGGCCGTGCGCCTAGCCGTAGCCTACGATGTACTGCACAACTGACAGGAAATTGCAGGTCATTTCCTAGCTTTCGATGGAGGCTACAATACGGGTAAGTTTCAATAAAATAAATAAACAGAAAAATAATAAACGTGTGCTATCATTTTGTGTTTTTCGCTGTTCGACATAGGCTTACTGTTTTTTTTCACTTTCATTTAATAGTTCTACCCTAAAATGTTTGTCTTTTCTGAGTTTAACCAATACGAATATTTCGTACAAAATTTTTAGCTATTAATTTGCAGCCCGAGCATCAAGCTGCAAATTAATCTGTGTTTATTGCTCTCTTAATTATTCGATTGTAGCACCATAAAATCTGTACATCTTTGGCATAGTTGCTTGATGCAACTAAACAAGCATGTAGTCTTCCCACTGACCGGGGTACAGTCGGTATATGGGTGAAAGCTGAAACGAATGATACAATATTAATAGCGTAGCGCGGAACGAAGCTATATGTTGCTATAGCCTACACGTAATAACTATGCCGATACCGCGTGCAGGGGGACAATAATAACAACAGAAATCGCACGGGCAGACTGAGCAGTTTTACAGCGGACAGTTCGGAAAAAGGTCGCGGCCGGTGGATGTGCAGTGTCGAAGGACGAGGCCACAAAGAACACATATTGATTGAAGGCTACACTGCGACGCCAGACCGACCAGACGTAGCCCCTATATTAGATGGCATGGGGGTCCGACCGACAACCCGCAATGTCGAAACCCCGGCTCCGAAAAAACTTTTTCCACTGGGGTTGTCGGCCGAAAGATTAAGCTGTCCGAAGTTGATCTGAGAGCATCATAACGCTGGAAGTGGAATCGCTGCTTACCAAAGTCGAAGTTAACTGGAGACCAAGTGCGCGTACTCCGTTTTGACAGTTCCGTGTTTTCATTTGCATGCTTTCAATTACATGATGCTACATAAAGTAAATTGAGTGGCCAGCAAACGTAGGCCTATTTTAATTTTAGCTAATTAGTCGACGCAGTAATTTAAGTAAGTAGTAAGTAAGTAACTAAATTTAATTTATAAAGCGCACAATGTCAGCGAGAAACTCTCTTAATCTGAGGCGCTTAAACTAAAAGGGGACAAAAATACACATGTTTGTTTACAGAAACATAACGTACAGTAACACAGAGGAATATTACATAAAAAAGAAGACTTTGTAGGGGGGTTTGCGCTAAGATTGTGACGGGATTTTTTCCGTGTCCCATATGACAGCGGTGGTGCGAGTGTGGCAGTCAGATGCAGAAATACATGTAACAGCGAGGTGCATGAGCAGCTTGCGGGCTGCGGAGTCGTCCATCTCGACGCCGACAGCGGCGCCGCCATGGAGATCGTACTGCGTGTGGATTGGCGAGAGACAAGGTGGACACAGACAGAAAGACGCTCGGCCGGCCAGTGCACTGACAACATAGACGCCGCAACTTTTAGAAATCACAGCAGAGAACACAACGTCCCTTCTCTTTTTGCTTTACTTTCCTTACCCCTTATGATCCGTTTTTTTCTTTCTTTCTTTTTTCCAGCCTCAATTTTAGCTACAATCCAGCTGCAGTGTATTAAAGGGAATTGCTGTACGCTTGCCCGGTCAAGTAAAAATTGAAATGCGTCATTGGATAAGTGACAATAAGTAGACCTCAGTTTTAATGTTCGCAGTCGAAGCACTTTGACATGTTGAAGCTGAAACTGTTACTTACACAATGAGGTTTTTACTGAAGTGGTAAAGCTTATAGCAATCCCAGACCCCATAGCCAGATTTAGGCCCTACTGATGCATGTGGAGAAAAGAAGGAAATAGACAACAAAAAGGGAAATTAGGAATATATCAACGTGAACGAAGTAAAACGAAATTGTTCATTATTACGAGCAAACTTACGTTATGGGAAATGAGAAAGAAGAAGAAAAAGGTGAAGCAAGGTGAAGTAGTAAGGAAAATCTTCAGCGGCGTCAAAAGTTAAAAAGTGTGCAGTAGGAAGTTGGAATTTTCTGACAGATAGATCCAAATTTCCGACGGAGGAGATTATGGTGGGTGCATAAAATTGGTACTTATGTTTCAAAAATGCAAACTTACGATTTAGCTTAGCTCCCAAATTAGGTATTGTTGGAAAAAAATTGCGAGAATAAAAAATGACCTCATGACAGGCTAAAACATAAGCACGGGTCAATTCACCCCCTTGATCAGCCTTCTACGACGCCTGTGAAGATGGCCCCCGCCGTGATCTAATAGTAGGCGCCTATATGGTGCAGTGACAGTGCGTGGAGTAAGCTGCTGCGCTCCCTCCTGTCAGTATAGGGCGTCGTCGCCGCGCCGACACAACATACATCGCACTCTGGCGAAGAACACGGACGCACGGACGACTGCAGCAGCAGCAGCAGCAGCGGCGGCGGTAGTGCATCGCTCGTCTAAGGACAGACGTGTATACGACTTAGAGGTTCTGTCCAAGACAGCGCGACGTCTCAACGCAGCAGCAAAAGCGTAAATACTGACCTCGCAGACCCCGCAATGCGGGGCTAGGGCTCGCGAGTCTAGGCGGCTTAAAATTATGAAAAAAAACACAAAGTTTAATGTCACCAGATGTGGTTTGTGGTGAGCCAAAATGCTGTAGAATACGTTTTCGGCCGGGGAAAGCTCACAACGCTCCCGCAGACCTTTTAGCTGCATTGCAAGGAAAAAGGCATATTATGGAAAAAAAGACAAAAGAAAATGGAAAAGGACAGAAGGCGAGAGAAAAAAGAGGAAGGAGCGTAAAGGGAGAAAAGAAGGAAAGAGAGGGGGCTCTGAATAATTTTTTTGCATTTCTTGCAGGGGGCCCAAAATTTGAAGTTACGCCACTGCGCAGCAGACGAACCGACTGTGTGCGCTGTTAGCGGCTGCAGTCTTCGTTGCTTCGTGACAAATCTACCGCGTGCGTCGTCGTCGAGGAATTGTAATCTCTGGCCTGCTGGTCGTCGGAAGGCAAATGGACATTGACACCGTGCGTCGTCTCCGTACGTGTGAAAACCGGTGCCCTGTCAGCTAACGGACATTGCGTGAGTGGACTAAATGATTGATGGCATTGACGAAAGTCTTAGCGACAACGTCGTCTTTACTGATCTTACATCAAGTTACGTCTAGTTCAGGACTTCAGGTACAACTGCATCGGTGTTTCATATTCACACCAGAGAAGTCGTTGATTAAAAATACTGAAACGTTTGACATTATTTTTGGCCAGTCTTGAAATAGCCGAAAGAAAGCCTTGCAATTGTTCTTTTTGTCGTGCGTGCCACAATTGCGACGTCGTACGATTTAACTGCTTTTTTCATATAATTGTCCGATGGCTTATATTCAATGATAGTCACATTTTACAACATTAATTTTGAGAGTCCCAGATTTTTTGGTTTATTAGTCATTGTTACCGCTCCTAATTTTAAAGATTACAGTCGTGACACTAAGTCTCTGGTTGTAATCTAGATTTACGTGAGTTTGCTCATAATTAATGTATAAACAATTTTGTTTTTGGTGTCACGAAGATACATTTTAAATGTCACTTGCCGGAAGTATAATCCAAAGCTAAATTCAGAAAGCCAACAGTTTGTTTGATCGTCAACCATCTTATTTAGCAACCACCACTAATTTTAGTCAAAATGTAAGAAATGCGTTATTTCTTGGTTTGCATCTGACCATGTTCGCCATTGACAATTCAAAAGCTGCAGCTAATGAGTCCTACAATATGGTAACTGCTCAAGACGTGCCCAGTGTGCAAATTGACAGCAGACTGCAGAGTATAGGATTGTGTTGCTTCAGCTGAGAACAACGTAATTTACTGGAGCCACCATTGCATGCAGCTGCGTCGCATTGACTGCAACTGCGGTCGAAACACCTAATGAACTGGCAGCAGACGTTGACTAATGTACCGTCATCTCGTTTTCTCTCTGACTAGATTCTCCATCGTATATCTGATGTAGACATACGTGCGCGGATTCGTTGATCAGTTTTTATCATGCGGCAGTTCCCGCGCCCCAACCCTATTATGCCTATGCGTTGCTTTTTGTTAGTCTGTTCCGTGCCTGCCAGCAAGTCAGAAAAAAGTCACGAAAAGATCAATTATTACACGGATGTAATCAATGAGTTTAAGAGATCAAAGATTAAGAACCCGAGACAAGCAGTACTTAAGCTTTTGCTTTATTCAAAAATAAGATTGTTACTGTGTGACGCTCTAGCTGTGATAGGGCGCCACACCTTCGTAAAGTATTGCTCGAATACAGCACACACTCATCCATTTTAGTCTATTAGGGAACATGCGGATGCCACCTCATGTATTTTACTAAATTTGCTGCTTAATTGGGTAACTAAAACTAATTATGACGTAAGCCTTCGTTAAAGAGAATAATAATAATAACTAGAAATTTGGGGCAAAGCCAAACGTGAGTCCGCCCGGCGCCCTAAGTCCGATTCGGGGAAATTGATGGGGAGGTAAAGAGGGGAGGAGAATTTCCCCGGCATCAAAGTCACGTCGCCGGAACTCAAATGCATTGGTATACGCCGAACGCGCTTTGTCGACTTAGGGTAGGTCAACATTAGCGCTTACAACTTTGTTCGTAGTGGACCGAATTTCACCAAATTTTTTTGTTCAACGCCGAAAGGATCGCCCTCGTAACGCCGTTTAGATTATGTCGTTATCTTCAGCGATTCCAGAGATATTTGCGCTCAAACTCGAAAGTTGTCGTAAATCGCACCGATTTTTGAACGTTTTTTGCCCTCCCAAATTTTAAGGGGGGT